>ERZ795044.4438-NODE-4438-length-11509-cov-6.682818_pt1 | contig 11509 bp, 11 predicted proteins | sample MGYA00375128_ERZ795044 | MGnify/ENA primary metagenome ERZ795044 (study PRJEB30173, sample SAMN05720213) | anaerobic digester metagenome | isolation source: active sludge of municipal wastewater-treating anaerobic digesters | place: USA | collected 2014-12-22 ... | reverse complement strand
GAAGGCAACGTACCGCGCGCCTCACGTCGTCATCGCACCGCGTGTGGCGCGGGGGCGCGCGTCGTCGCTCCCCTGCTCCACCACCACGCGCCCTAGGTATCGCCGAAACTCCGGCTTGGTCCCGAAGTGCAGCAGCATCCCGACCTCCGCCTGCGAACAGCGCATGCAGTTGAGGAGGCGGGCGCGATCGGCATCGAGCAGCTCACCGCCGGCACGCACCGCGACGACGACCTTGCCGTCCACGAGCAGGTCGGCCGCGTACGTCCCGATCTTGCGTCCCTTGTAGAAGACGCCTAACGGCACATCCTGTTCGGCCTGCACGCCGCGCGACGCGAGCTCCAGGATGAGCGCCCGCAGGTAGACGGCCTCCGCAAAGCCGTGGCCAAGCTCACGATGCACGGCGAAGAAGGCGGCCAGGAGGCGCCCGGTGGTGTGCTCGTGCACCAGGCGCGTCCCCTGCGGACGTTCGTCGGCGACGAGCATGGCACGTTCTGAGTCGAGGGCGAGGACGGGGACGGGGACGGTCATCGGGAAGGCTCGCGGTGGGAGTCGCGAACATGATGTGCGGTGACCGACCGGGTGCCTGTACCGAAACGACGCCCGTGGTGTCGTTCGATTGCATCGTCGCCGTGAGCAGCGGGACCGCGGTCAGCGACAGCGTCGCCGTGAGCAGCGGCGCCGCGGTCAGCGGCAGCGCCGCCGCGAGCAGCGGCGCCGCGGTCAGATCGCCTTGAAGTGCTCGAACGGCTGGTGGCAGGCGTTGCAGCTGTGGAGCGACTTGCACGCCGTCGAGCCGAAGTCACTGCGCGTCACGGTGTCGCGCGAGCCGCAGAAGGGACACGCCGGCGACGCCGCGCGGCGCATCAGGGGGACGAGTGGCGACTCCCCGGCCTTTCCGGGCGGGGCAATCCCGTAGCGCCGCAGCTTCTCGCGCGCCTCCTCGCTCATCCAATCGGTCGTCCAGGCGGGCGAGAAGATGGTCTGTACGCGCGCCGAGAGTCCGCGCGCGGCCAGCGCGCCGGTCACGCAGCGCTCGATCTCGTGCATCGCCGGACAACCGGAGTAGGTCGGCGTGATGTCGACGACCACCGCGCTCCCGTCCACTCGCACATCGCGCACGATCCCCAACTCGACGACGCTCAGGACCGGGATTTCGGGATCCTTCACCTCGTCGAGCATCGCCCAGATCTCGTCGCGCGAGGGGGCGAGGGGAGCTACCACTTGGCCCCCGGGTGGCTGCGCGCCACGATCTGCATCTCGGCGAGGAGGTGCCCCAGGTGTTCGGTGTGCTTCCCGACGCGCCCACCGCGCGCCATGAAGCCGTCGGCGGGGACGGTGAGCGTGGCGGTGTTCGCCACATCCCGGACCTGTGCACTCCACGCGTCGCGCACCGACGCCGGGTCGACGGCGAGTCCCTGCGCGGCGAGGCGCTGCTCCACCTCGTCGCCGACGAAGAGCTCGGCGGTGTAGCGCCAGGCGTGGTCGAGCGCACGTTGCACCCGGCGGTGGCTCTCCTCGGTGCCGTCGCCCAGCTTGATGATCCACTCGCCGCTGTGGCGCACGTGGTAGCGCGTTTCCTTGAACGCCTTGGCGGCGATCCCGGCCAGCTCCGTGTGCTGGCAGCGCTGGAGCTGCTCGAGCACGAAGAGCGCCTGCGTCGAGAAGAGGAACTGGCGCACGATCGTGTCGCCGAAGTCACCGTTCGGCGTCTCGCACAGCAGCGCGTTGCGGAAGTCGACCGCCTCGCGGAAGTAGGCCAGCGCATCCTGGTCGCGCCCCTTCCCCTCCACCTGCCCCGCGAGCTGCAAGAGCAGGTTCGCCTGCCCGATCAGGTCGAGCGCGATGTTGGAGAGCGCGATGTCCTCCTCGAGGATCGGCCCGTGCCCGCACCATTCGGAGACGCGATGCCCGAGGACCAGTCGATCGTCCCCGAGGCGTAGGAGATACTCGAAGAAGTCCTGCTTCGTCTGGTGATCCATTGTGCCGTGCCTCGTCGTCTCGTCTGCTCGTCGGGTCGTCTTCTGCCGTTCAGAAGACGCGCACGCCTCTCGGCGTCTTGAAGAACTGCGGGTGCCGGTACGCCTTGTCGTTGGCCGGGTCGAAGAATGCCCCCACATCCTCGGGGGTCGACGCGGTGATCACGACGCTCGGGACGACCCAGATCGAGATCGCCTCATTGCGGCGCGCGTACACGTCGCGGGCATTCTGCAGCGCCTGCTCGGCGTCCGTCGCATGCACGCTCCCCGCGTGCTGATGCGGCGCCCCCGCCTCCTCCTGCGTGAACACTTCCCACAGCGGCCACTGCGTGTCGGGGCCCGTGGGGGCCGTCCCGATCGTCGCGCTCGTCATCGTCCCTGTCCTCGTGCCTGGTCGTGAACCGATCGTTAGGCCGCCACCGGGCGGCGTGCATCGCGCTGCTTGGCCGCGTAGGCCTCGGCCGCCTCCCGCACCCACGCACCCTCGTCGTGCGCCTGGCGACGCGCCTCGAGGCGTTCGCGGTTGCAGGGGCCGTCTCCCTTCACCACCGCCCAGAACTCGCTCCAGTCGATCGCGCCGAACTGCCAATCGCCCGTCGCCTCGTCATAGCGCATGTCGGGGTCGGGGAAGGTCAGGCCGATCGCCTGAGCCTGCGGGACCGTCAGGTTCACGAAGCGTTGGCGCAGGTCGTCGTTGGACTTCCGCTTGACCCCCCACTTCATGAGCTCCGCCGAGTTGGGCGAGTCCTTGTCGCTCGGCCCGAACATCATCAGGGCCTGCCACCACCAGCGATTGAGCGCGTCCTGCACCATCGCCTTCTGCTCCGGCGTCCCCGCCGCCAGCGTGGCGCAGATCTCGTAGCCCTGCCGCTTGTGGAAGTTCTCTTCCTTGCAGATGCGGATCATCGCCCGCGCGTACGGCCCGTACGACGCCTTGGCGAGCATCGTCTGGTTCACGATCGCCGCCCCGTCCACGAGCCAGCCGATGATCCCGATGTCGGCCCAGGACAGGGTGGGATAGTTGAAGATCGACGAGTACTTCGCCGTCCCGTTGTGCAGCTGCTCGATCAACTCGCGGCGGTCGATGCCGAGCGTCTCGGTGCCGCAGTAGATGTACAGCCCGTGCCCCCCCTCGTCCTGCACCTTGGCGATGAGCGTCATCTTCCGGCGCAGCGTCGGCGCGCGCGTGATCCAGTTCCCCTCGGGAAGCATGCCGACGACCTCGGAATGCGCGTGCTGCGACATCATCCGGATGAGCTGCTGCCGATAGCGCGGCGGCATCCAATCCTTAGGCTCGATCACGCCCCCTTCGGCGATGCGCGCCTCGAAGGCGGCCAGTCGCTCGGCGTCGTCGGTCGGCGTGGGCACGGTCTGCGTCATGGGCGAAGTCTCCAGCGTGTCGCATGGTGCGGGACGATCGCGGCCTCGGTCCCCGGTCGACCCGGCCGTGGCGCGATACGCTACAAGTATCTCCGCATCTCCAACCAGCGCAAAGTCTTGCGCCGGCCCGACGTTCGTATTAGGACCGATAAGTCCTATCGACAAGATCCCTTCCCGCGACCGCCGTCGCCGCCAGTCGAGGGCGACTAGCTTATCGCCGTCCCGCCGGCAGGCCGTGTGCGCCGATTCCGTGGCGCCTGCGACCGACGCACGGCTCGCCCCCTACCCCGCCCTCGTGCCATGACCGCCCCCTCACCGCTCGAAGCCGGCACCGTCAGCCACAACGTGGCGCACGGCATCGCGACCGTCACCTTCGCCCACCCCAAGGGGAACTCGCTCCCCGGCGCCACGCTGCGCGAGCTGGCCGCGACGTTCGACGCCCTGGCCCCGCGCGCCGACGTGCGGGTGATCGTGCTGCGCAGCGAGGGGCACGGACCGTTCTGCGCCGGCGCCTCGTTCGACGAACTGCGCAGCATCGCCGATACGCGCCAGGGGGAGGCCTTCTTCTCCGGCTTTGCGCACGTGATCCTCGCGATGCGTCGCTGCCCGCAGTTCGTGATCGCGCGCATCCACGGCAAGGCCGTCGGCGGCGGCGTGGGGCTGGCGGCGGCCGCCGACTACAGCATTGCGGTGCGCAGCGCCTCGGTTCGCCTGAGCGAGCTGGCCGTCGGCATCGGCCCGTTTGTCGTCGGGCCGGTGATCGAGCACAAGATCGGGCATGGGCACTACATGGCGATGTCGGTGGACTACGACTGGCGGGACGCGGCGTGGGCGGAGCGCACCGGACTCTATGCCCGCGTGGCGGAGACCCCGGCCGAACTGGATGCGCTGGTGTCGGCGCTGGCCGAGAAGCTCGCCGCGGCCAACCCGGGGGCGGTGAAGGAGATGAAGCGCGTCTTCTGGCGCGGCACTGAGGAGTGGGACACGCTGCTCTACCAGCGGGCCGCCACCTCCGGCTCCCTCATCCTGACGGAGCCGGCGCGGGCCGCGCTGGCGGCAATGGCGAAGGGGTAGCACCGGAACGGCAGACGACTGCGCGGCCCGCGTCGCCCCTGAGCTGCACCAGGTGTTCGAGGCGTTGCGCGCGTCAGGCGGATTGCGGCTGTCGGCAGCGCGCCAGCTCCACTTCGCCCCCGGACGCCGACGGCGTCGACGCGTCGGGCCTGGGGCTCGACGTTGCACCGGACGGCCGACTGCGGCGCGCCGCACCCGCAGCTCTGGCTCGCCGGCCCGCTGCTCAACGGCGCCCGCTGGGAAGCCACCGCCGTCCCCGCATTGCGCGTACACGCCGCGCGGGCCGCGACGCACGCCGAGGCGTCGCTCGCGCACATGACGCCGTAACGCGCGCCGCCGCTGCGCGCGCAGCGGTGGGGACAAACGAAGACGGGAAGACGCATGAGGGCGGCCCCCTCTCGTCTTCCCGTCTTTCCCTTCTCGGGGCGCCCCTAGTCGCTACGAGGTCGGCGGCGCGAAGGCCGAGTGCTGCTGATCCAGCCAGCTCTGGTGGTACTTCGGATCCTCGATGGCCATCGCCGCCTTGGCCACCTTGAGCGGGCGGAACGAGTCCATCATCACCGCCAGCTCGTTGGTGTACTTGGCGCCGATCGAGGCCTCGGTCCGTCCGGGGTGCGGGCCGTGCGGGAGTCCATCCGGGTGATGCGTGATGGATCCGTACTCGATCCCCTTGCGGCTCATGAACTCGCTCGACGCATAGAACAGCACTTCGTCGGAGTCGACGTTCGAGTGGTTGTACGGGGCGGGGATCGCCTCGGGATCGAAGTCGTACGGCCGGGGGCAGAACGAGCAGATCACGAAGCCATCGCCCTGGAACGTCTGGTGCACCGGGGGCGGCTGGTGGATGCGCCCGACGATCGGCTCGAAGTCGTGGATGTTGAAGGCCCACGGGTAGAAGTATCCGTCCCACCCCACGACGTCGAACGGATGATGGTCGAGGACCAGTTCGTTGAGGGCGTCGTACTGCTTCACGAGGATCGGGAAGTCGCCGCGCTCGTCGTGCGGCTGCAACGTCGTCGGGCGGCGGATGTCGCGCTCGCAGAACGGGGCCCCCTCGATGAACTGCCCCACGTCGTTGAGGTAGCGCCGCGGAAAGCGCACGTGCCCTCGGCTTTCCATCACCAGGAACTTCTGCGCCACACCGGCGTCGAGGCGCCAGCGGAAGGTGATGTTGCGATGCAGCACGACATAGTCGCCCGCCTTGTACGGCAGGTCACCAAACACCGACTCCAGCGTCCCCGTCCCCTCGACGACGTACACCACCTCGTCTGCCTGCGAGTTGCGATAGCAGTGCGCGTCGTTGACGTCGGGTTCGACGTAGTACATCGCGATGTCGCTGTTGAACAGTAACGGGATGCGGTCGAGCGTCGGGCTCCCGCCCTTCTTGGCCCGCGCCGTGAGGAAGTGCCGGTGCCGGAGCGAGGTTGCTTCGTCGGCCTCGAGGCGCACATCACCCACCTTGCGCGCCGACTTCACCGTCGTCGGCGGATGGATGTGGTACAGGAGCGCCGACGTCCCCGTGAACCCCTCGTGCCCCATCAGTTCCTCGGCGTACAGTCCGCCGTCGGGGCGCCGAAAGACGATGTGCCGCTTGCGAGGAATGCTGCCTAACTGGTGGTAGATCGGCATGGATGTGAGCCGGGTAATCAGGTTGAGGCGTCAGTGGTCTTCACTCGTCTTCCCGTCTTCTCGTCTTCCCGTCCTCAGCTTCCTAGAGGTTCCCGCGCAGCGCCTGCTCCCGCTCGATCGATTCGAAGAGGGCCTTGAAGTTCCCCTTGCCGAAGCTCTTCGCGCCCTTGCGCTGGATGATCTCGTAGAAGACCGTCGGACGGTCCTGCACGGGCTTGGTGAAGATCTGCAGGAGATAGCCGTCGGGGTCGCGATCGACGAGGATCCCCAGCTGCGCGAGCACGTCGACCGGCTCGTCGATCTTCCCCACGCGGGCCTGCAGTTCGTCGTAGTACGACGTGGGGACGGAGAGGAACTCGACGCCGCGATCGCGGAGCGCCGTCACCGTCGCCACGATGTCGTCGGTGGCCAGCGCCATGTGCTGCACGCCGGGGCCGACATAGAACTCGAGGTACTCCTCGATCTGCGACTTCTTCTTCCCCGACGCCGGCTCGTTGATCGGGAACTTGATGCGATCGTTCCCGTTGGCCATCACCTTCGACATCAGCGACGAGTACTCGGTCGAGATGTCCTTGTCGTCGAACGTCAGGAGGTTGCGGAAGCCCATCACGTCGGCGTAGAAGCCGACCCAGTGGTTCATCTTCCCCAACTCGACGTTGCCGACGCAGTGATCCACGTATTGCAGCCCGACCTGCTCGCCCTGGTAGCGCGGCTGCAGCGGGCGAAAGCCGGGGAGGAAGAGCCCGCGATAGTTGCGGCGCTCCACGAGCGAGTGGATCGTCTCGCCGTAGGTGCGGATGGCGGCGATCACCACCTCGCCGTCGTCGTCGCGCAAGACGCGCGGCTCCTGCACCACCTGCGCCCCACGCTCCACCGCCTTGGTGAAGGCGTCGCGCGCATCGTCCACCCACATCGCCAGGTCGCGCACGCCGTCCCCGTGCTTGTGCACGTGCTCGGCGATGAACGCAGCCTCGGGGCTCAGGTCGGGACGGATCGCTGTCGTGAGGATGAAGCGGATCTTCCCCTGCTGCAGCACGTAGCTCGCGCGATCGCGCGTGCCGGTCTCGGGGCCGCGATAGGCCACGATCTGGAAGCCGAAGGCGGCGCGGTAGTAGAGCGAGGCCTGCTTGGCGTTCCCGACGTAGAACTCGATGTAGTCGGTGCCGTTGATCGGAAAGGTGTCGTGCGCGGTCTCGGGGATCGGAGCGCTGATCGTGGCCATGACGCGGTACCGGACGAGTGTGGATGTCCCCGGGCGCGAAATCCCGGAGCGGACATGTCGCGAATCGCTGGCGCCAAGCTAACGCACGCACCGCAGCAGCGCCCGGTGGTCAGACCGGACTAACCCCTTGCCAATTGGCTACTTAGCGGAGCTCGCACTATCGCTCCGCGCTGCGCCCGCGAAGCAAGTCGATCCCCCACGCCACGCTCAGCACGACCGCCACCACCCGCTCGACGTCGAGCGCCTCGCCATGGCGCACCGCCAACACGCCGCGTACCCCGAAAGCCGTGAGCCCAATCCAGGCCACCCAGCATTGCGCCCGGTAGCTCACGGGGCGGTGCCAGACGGAGAGGGGCGCGGCGGGGTTCGCCATCGCCGCCGACGGCTGATCGTTCGGGGGTGACGGAGGGGCGGTGGGCGTTTCCATGACGACCATGATCGAACCGCGCCGTGCCGCGCGCCAGTCGTGCCCCGCGCCAGTTCGCGCCGAGCTCAGTCGTGTCGCGCCCCTCGCGATGCAACGCACCCTCGGTCACCTTTCGATCGTCGCCGTCGCGACCGCTCGATCGTCGTCGTCGCGACCGCCCCGTTCGCATGCCGGGGCACGCCACCCGCCACCCCACCTCATGACCGCTCCACGCCCCGACACCCTCGCTTTTGCCACCGCACTCGACGGGCAGTACCGCCTCGAGCGCGAGATCGGGCGCGGGGGGATGGGGATCGTGTATCTCGCGCGCGACCTCAAGCTCGACCGCCCGGTGGCCATCAAGACGCTCCCGTACCATCTGGCCAGCGACCCGGTCATCCGCGAGCGTTTCCTGCGTGAGGCGCGCACGGCCGCCGCCCTCACCCACCCGAGCATCGTCCCGATCCATCGCGCCGACGAACTGGGCGACTTCGTCTTCTTCGTCATGGGCTACGTCGACGGCGAATCGGTCGCGCAGCGGGTGCGCCGAGCGGGTCCCTTCGCCCCGGCCGAACTGCTCCCGCTGCTGATCGAGGTTGCGTCGGCGTTAGGCTACGCGCATGTGCGCGGCGTCGTGCATCGCGACGTGAAGGCCGAGAACATCCTGCTCGACGCCACGGGGTCGCGGGCGATGGTCACCGACTTCGGGATCGCGCGCCTGGCGCAGTCCGCGTCGCTCACGCAGACGGGGACCGTGCTCGGCACGGTGTTCTACATGAGCCCCGAACAGGTTTCGGGTGCCGACGTGGATGGCCGCAGCGACCTGTACTCCCTCGGCGTGCTGGCCTTCTTTGCGCTCACGGGGCGCTTCCCCTTCGAGAGTGAGACGCCGTCGGCGGTGCTCGTGGCGCACGTGACGCGCCAGCCTCCACCGATCCGCAGCATCGCACCGACCGTCCCGGAGCCGCTCGCGGCGATCGTCGATCGCCTGCTCCTCAAGGACCGCGCGTTGCGCTATGCCGAGGCCAGCGAGGTCGTCGCCGCGCTCGCGGCGGCGGCCCGCGAGATCCCGCTCGACGCGCCGGCAGCGTCGCACGTGGTCGTGTCGCCCACCGAGGCGCACGCCATCTGGGAACGCGCGGCGCTGCTGCAGGAGATGACGGGCCAGCTCACGCCGCCACCGGTGCTCGCGTCGCGGGGGTCACATCGCGAACCGGTGAGCGAAACGTCCGGGTACAAGGTGGACGAGGTGCGCATGGCGGCGCGCGACGCCGGCATCGGCGACAAGTACGTGGAGCGTGCCCTCGCGGAGCGTGGCGTGGGGAGCGCCGACACCCCGGACATCGTGCGCGAGGGGGTGTCGATGCAGACGAAGGTGAACCCGCTGGCCGGCGCGCGCACCAAGCTGGAGTTCGAGGCCATCGTCGATGGTGAACTGAACGACCTCGACCTCGAGGACGTGGCCGAGGAGATCCGCCGGAGCGTGGGCGACGTGGGCAACGTGAACAACATCGGGCGCAGCGTCACGTGGACCTCGTACGCCTCGCCGACGTCGCAGCGCAAGTTGCAGCTGTCGGTGTCGACGCGGAGCGGGCGCACGGTCATTCGCGGCTTCGAGGACCTGAGCCAGTTGTCGGGCGGGATCTTCGGCGGAATCACCGGTGGCGCGGGCGGCGGGCTCGGCGGGATGACGTTCGGGATCACGATGGGGGTGACCAAGGGGGCGATCCTGATCGCCGGGCCGGCGTTCGCCGCCGTGGTCGCCGGCGCCTACGGGCTGGCGCGCGTGATCTTCGTGCGCGTGTCGCACAACCGCGAAAAGATGCTGCGCACCGCGGTCGAGCGCGTGGCACAGCGCGTACGCGAGTGCATCGCCAACCGCCAGCTCCCGCGCGGCAGCGATCCGCGCCTCCTGCGCCGATAGCGGTCGCGCGCCCCTCGAGCCGCGCAGACGCGCGAACGACGAAGCGCGCGCGCCGTTCGTCCCGCCGTCCTAGACCTCGAGCTCCGGCCGGTCGCGAAAGTGCTCGAGCGCGCCCGGGTTGGCCAGCGCATCGGTGTTCTTCACCGGGCGGCCGTGGATCACGTCGCGCACCGCCAGTTCGGTGATCTTGCCGCTAATCGTGCGCGGGATGTCGGGGACGGCGACGATGACCTTGGGCACGTGGTGGGGCGACGTGTTGGCGCGGACCTGGCGCACGATGCGCTGACGCAATGCGTCGTCGAGGGCCACGCCCTCGCGCAATCGGACAAACAGGACGATGCGCACGTCACGATCATTGGCCGAGCCGATCTCCTGCCCCACCACCAGGCTCTCCACGATCTCGGGGAGCTGCTCCACCTGCCGATAGATCTCCGCCGTCCCGATGCGCACACCACCGGGGTTGAGCGTCGCGTCGCTCCGCCCGGTGATGACGTAGCCGCCGTGCGCGGTACGCTCGATCCAGTCGCCATGGCGCCACGTCCCAGGGTACGTGTCGAAGTAGGCGGCGCGGTACTTGGCGCCGTCGGGGTCGTTCCAGAAGGCGACCGGCATGCTGGGGAACGGGCGCGTACAGACCAGCTCTCCGGGCCCCGACGTCACGGGGCGACCATCGTCGCCAAAGATCTCGACCGCCATCCCCAACCCCGCCACCTGCAACTCGCCCCGCCACACCGACCCCGACGGGTTGCCCAACACGAAGCAGGAGATGATGTCGGTCCCGCCCGAGATGGAGCTGAGCTGCACGTCCGCCTTGATGTCGCGATACACATAGTCGAACGACGGCGGCGCCAGCGGCGACCCGGTAGAGAGGATCGTTCGCAGCGCCGACAGGTCGTGATCGCGCCCGGGGGCCAGCCCCTCCTTCTCGGCGAGCGCGAGGAACTTCGCCGACGTCCCGAAAACGGTCAGCCGCTCCCGCTCCGCCATGGTCCACAAGAGAGATCGAGATGAGACGAGAGAGTCGACACCAGCGCGCATCGCGACTCGCGTCTCCATTCTCCCGTCTCCCGTCTCCGGCGCAGCCGTGGCCATCGGCGCGCCGTCATACAGCACGACCGTCGCCCCCACCGCCAGCGCGCTCACCAGCCAGTTCCACATCATCCACCCGCAGGTGGTGAAGTAGAACACGCGGTCGCGCGGCCCGAGGTCGGTGTGCAGCAGGTGCTCCTTGAGGTGCTGCAGGAGCGTCCCCCCAGCCCCGTGCACCATGCACTTGGGGAGGCCGGTGGTGCCTGACGAATACATGATGTACAACGGATGATCGAACGGGAGTCGCGTGAAGTCCGGCACGCCGACCGCCGCAGGACTCGCGCGCCACGCGTCGCCAGCCGCAAGCCACCCCTCCCACGAGCAGGCGGCGCGAATACCCTCCATCGGCTCGGCTTCGCGCAGGTAGGGGACGACCACCACCCGCTCGATCCCCGGGATCTGCGCCGCGATGTCGGCCACGCGCGCCCGCGTGTCGATCGACTTGCCGGCGTAGCGGTAGCCGTCGCAGGCCACCAGCACCCGCGGCGCAATCTGCCCGAATCGGTCGAGCACCCCGTTGACCCCGAAGTCGGGCGAGCACGACGACCAGATGGCGCCAAGGCTGGTCGCCGCGAGCATGGCGATGACCGCCTCGGGGATGTTGGGGAGAAAGGCGGCCACGCGATCCCCCGGGCCCACGCCCTGCGCCCGCAGCGCCCCGGCGGCACGTTGCACCTGCCGAGCGAGCTCGGCGAAGGTCATCGCCCCCTGCCGCCCCTCCTCGTTCCAGGCCACCAGCGCCTCGCCGTCGTCTCGGCGCCGCAGCAACTGCTCGGCGAAGTTGAGGCGCGCCCCCGTAAACCAGCGGG
>ERZ795044.4434-NODE-4434-length-11511-cov-7.592353_pt1 | contig 11511 bp, 8 predicted proteins | sample MGYA00375128_ERZ795044 | MGnify/ENA primary metagenome ERZ795044 (study PRJEB30173, sample SAMN05720213) | anaerobic digester metagenome | isolation source: active sludge of municipal wastewater-treating anaerobic digesters | place: USA | collected 2014-12-22 ... | reverse complement strand
CGCGCCGTCCCGTGGTCGAGCAGGAAGAGCCCCCACGCGCGATGGATCGGCCCCGGCTGCTGCAACGCCGCCGTCGCCATCGCCTCCGCAAACGCCGTCGCCTGCGCGCCGTCGCCCATCGCGCCGTACGCTTCGCTGATCGTCCCGAGCGTCGCGGGATCGAGCACGATCGCCGTCGCGCGTTCGCCGAACGAGACGGCCTCGGCGTGCTCGCCTCGGGCAAGCGCTGCGCGCGCGAGTGCCCCCAGGATACGGTAGTCATCCGGAAAGATCTCGAGCCCTCGCCGGAGCGACGAGTCGGCGGCCGCGTAGCGCCCCGACCGCAGGTCGAGCTCCCCCAGGCGCAAGTGAAACCAGGCGACCTGTTCCCGTGGGAGATCGTCGCGTCGCTCCACGGCGCGCACCGCTCGTTGCAGGAGTGCACGCGCCTCCGCCGTGCGCCCCATGATCTCGTGCCACCGCGCGACGCGCGCGGCGACGGTGAACTGGTCGCGACCGACCCACACGCCGGCAAAGTGTGTGTTGGCCGAGTCGTAGTCGCCCATCTCCAGCTCGATCTCGGCCAGCTGCGCCAGCGCAGCGGCGTCGCCCGGACTGAGCTCCACCGCGCGTTGCGCTGCCTCCCGCGCCTCGCCAAAGGCGTGCCGCGCGAGCAACGACGACGCGAGCAGTCCGTAGCTGTGCGCGTTGCGCGCCGATCTCAGCGCCAACGAGCGGCGCGCGAGCCCTTCCGCCCGCTCGAAGTCCTGGAAGGAGGCCGTCGCGCGCGCCCGTGTCATGTACAGCTGTGCGACCATCGCATGGTCGCCGGCACTCTCGGGGTCGTTCGCCAGTCGCGTTTCGTAGAACGCCAGGTCGGCGTCGAGCACGGCGGCTTCCGATCGCACCGCATCCAGTCGCCCCGCACCACCCGCCGACGTCGCCGGGCCCACCGTTCGCGAGGCGGTGCGGGACGAGGCGCCGCCCAGATACCACGCCGCGGCCCCGGTGGCGACGAGCGACGCGGCGACAAACCAGACAATGGCAGGACGGGGGGCACGCATGTGCATTCTCGTTAGGGTTGGCGCCCGCCGCGCGCCGGGTCGTCCGGCGCGCGACGGGGGCGACCGTGGGACTACCGCCCGGTGTGCGGCGCGGCGAGGTACGGGAAGCTCCCCAGGAACGCCTTGTCGTTGACGCCCACGTTGTCGGTGCAGAGGGGCAACGTGAAGGGCGCGCAGAGGGCGTCGTTAGGGTCGAGGAAGCTGCTGAAGATCGCCGAGAGTCCGAGGTCGACGACGTCGTCCGACAGGTTGCGCCCACCCCAGCCGCCGGCCAGCGCCCAGCTCAGCCACCCGGATGTCGACGGGCTCTTGGACGGATCGACGATGAGCATGTCGGGATAGAGGACGCTCCCGAGCGTGCTGGCGAGCCCCTGCGAGCGTCCGAAGCTCTTGATGAAGGCTTCGGTCTGCGGGCGATAGACGCCCGACGTGTACGGCATCGTCTCGTTGTAGCCATCGTGGTTGGCCTTGACGATCGTCACCTCGGAGACCAGCGGGTTGCCGAGAAACTCGACCTGGTCGTAGGTCACGTTGTTCGACTCCACCGCCGCCTCGTTGGCGTCGGGCGACAGCAGCGCGGTCGAGTCGCCATCGTTGCAGCCGACGATAGTCACGGCGAGCAGGAGGGCACCCAGTCCGGTGCGGCCTCGAAGAATCCAGTTCATGTGAGCGTGCTCCTTGGGATGTAGGAAGAGGGTCGCGTTTGCGTGTTACTGCCCACGGGGACGGCTGGTGGTCCCCCACACGCCGAACTTGCCGGGATTCTTCGGGTCGGCGACGAGCATGCTGGTGGGAAGCTCGATCACGATCGCCATGTCGTTGAAGCCGCGGAGGTAGTCCTTCGCCTGCCCGACGGCCCGGAACGACGAGGCGCTCGGCGTGTTCGGCAGGGCGGCGAGCGGCCCTCCCACCGGCTTGCGATCGGGGACGATGCGGAAGAAGTACTCGAGGTCGAGGAAGAAGGGATCGTCACGCGGCCCCGCGAACAGCTGCACCCCGTTCGGCGATCCGAGGACGGTGTTCGTCCGGCCGTAGAGCGTGGATTCGCCCCGCAACATCGTGTTCGCGGTTCCCGTCTCGTTCGGCTTCATCGGTCCCTTGAGCCGCACCATCTGGTTGCGTTCGGGGCCGGTGAAGGTGACCTGGAAGACGAGGTCTTCCACGGCATCGCCGTTGTTGTCGATCTTGAGCTGGTATAGCTCCTTGTCGCGCGTGCCGAACGTCGCGCTCGGCGTGCGGGCCGGCGTGAGCGGGGAGGCCGTGCTCAGGGCGAGCACCGTTCGTCCGGCGACCGGCGACGGGAAGGCATACACGTCGTTGACGTCGTAGCGAGGACTGAGCTCGACCGTCGGTGTGTCCTGGTGATCGGAGGCCTTCACGACCCCCGCAACGGTCAGTCCGGCCACGACGACCGCCGCTGTGATGCCTGGCACGATCCAGTCGCGCCGGAATGTCCACGTGTGCATTGCGCCTCCTCATTGAAGCGTTGTGGGAGCGATCGGCGGGCGTCTCCCCTTCCCGGACTTCGCGCCATGGGTGACAACCCTCGCCCTGCCTCTGCAGGGGTTCGGCTGCCGTCGCGCGTGTCGCGAGGAGTACGTCGGGCGGCGTGCCACTGGATCTGTGTCGCGTGCACGTCGCGTCAATGCGCCGTGTTCACCCGCGCACCGCCTAACGGGCGCCCAGCACCATCAACTTGCTGCTCGCGGTGAAGACGTGCGTGCGGCGCGCCGAGGCACCCTGCACCTGCACGATGTTCACCTGGTCACGGTGCACCTCCGTGAGCAGGAGGTTGCGGGCGCGAAGGGTGGTGACGCCTGACGGCACGCGGGCACGAAAGCACAGGAGGTAGGCGTCGGCGGTGCGCTGCACGCCGCACGGCTCGAGGCGTACGCCATCGATGGTCAGGCGCGCCTGCACGTAGCGCGTGACGTCGTCCGCCGTCACCGTCGAGTCGCGAGGCGCCGGCTTCCCGGCGGCACGCGCCACCGCCGCGGAGAAGTCGTCGGCGAACGCGCGAATGCTCACGTCGATCGTCCCACGCGCCACATCGTGCGACAGCACGGTGAGCGTCGTGTGAATCGGGTGCGCGCCCGCGACGGCGCTACCGACGGACAGCAGGACGGCACTTCCCGCCGCCGCGACTCGGGCGACGTGCCCAACGCGCGTCCAGCGCCCCCCCCTCAACCCGGCCATCGTTCCCAGGCCCACACCACGGCGACCGCGGTCACGACCGCCGACACCCCGACGAGCCGCGCCTGGAACGGCGCCCCGCGCACCACGCGATGCGGCGCGACGGCGAGCAGGCGGTCGCCTACCCAGAAGCAACCGAACGCGACCGCGAGCACGACCAGCTGCCCGCATTCAATCCCGACGTTGAACCCCAGGAGCGGGAGTGCCAGCTCATCAACAAACAGGCTCCGCAGGTAGTCCGCGAAGCCGGCGCCGTGCACCAGGCCGAAGATGCCGGCGAGCACGGAGCGATGCCCCGAGGTGCGTCCCGATTCCGCGCGTTGGCGCGCGAGCAGGTTCTCCATTCCCGTGAGCACGATCGTCACGGGGATGAGGAACTCCACGATCTCCCTCGGAAGCACGAGCTGCGTCGTGACCGCCAGCAGGAGCGTCAGCGAGTGGCCGACGGTGAAGGCGGTAACGACCCAGAGCAACGCGCGCCAATCGCGACCGCGGTAGATCGCCGCGAGCGCGAGGAGGAAGAGCACGTGATCGGCGGCATCGAGCGCCACGATGTGGCGAAAGCCGACGTCGACAAACGCGAGGAAGTCTGACATCGTCTCCAGATCGCTCCGTGAACGCGAGGGGATGCCGGGAGTACGACACGACGCACGGAATCGGATCTCTCGGCGCGGGCGCGCAGATCCGACGGGCGCGTTGCCAGCGTAGGACGGGACAACCCGGAGGGTCGTCTTGTCGCTGCAAGCGCCGGGGGTGTATGTTGCCCGTCGCATCGCCCACGGGGTGTCGATGCGAGCGTCATGCGCCTCCACTCAACCATCGTACCCAATGCCTGACGGGGCCCCGCGCGTGGCGCGGAGCGATGCGGAGCTCGTGTCCGCGATGGCGCACGGCGACGAAGGGGCGGCCGCCGCGTTCTACGATCGGCACGCACCGACGGCGATGGCACTCGCATTTCGCCTGTTGCGCGAGCGCGCCGACGCCGAGGGGGTCGTCCTCGAGGCGTTCATGCAGGCGTGGCGAGACGCGGCGCGTTTCGATGGTACGCGCGGCTCACCGGTGAGCTGGCTGCTCACGATCACTCGCACACGCGCGTTGGACCACCTGCGCAGGGCAGGTCGCCTCGCCAAACGCACGGCGGCCAACGTCGAGGAGGTCCCGGCGGAATTGCTCGCCGCGCCCGAACAGGCTGGCCACCCTGGCTTCGACGTCGAGGAAGCAGAGCAGCGTCAGGCGGTCAAGCACGCGGTGCAGGCACTCCCCGACAACCAACGCATTGTCATCGAACTCGCCTACTTCGCTGGATTGTCGCAGTCCGAAATCGCCGAGCGACTCTCCGAGCCGCTCGGCACCGTCAAGACACGTGCCCGCCTCGCGATGATGAAGCTGCGAGAAGGACTTCGGGCCTTTCGGGAGGACGCACGGTCGTGAGCGACTACACGCGCGAAGAACTGCTCGACCTCGCGGCCGCGTATGCGCTGGGCGCCGCGTCGCCTGACGAGCGAGCGGCCGTCGAGGCCGCGCTGCCGTCGATGCCCGAGTTGGCCGCCGAGATCGCCGCCTACGGTGACGTCACGGTCCAGCTGGCGCAGCAGCACAGCATGCAGCCATCACCGGACGTGCGTGCGCGCTTCCTGTCGAGCATCCAGGAGGACAAGGCAGCGACACTCCCCGTCGCGCCGCGCTCGGCCGGGCCGTCGTCTCAGCCCTCACAGCAACCGTTCCAGCGGCCGTCCCGGTGGCCGCTGGTCGCCGTCTCCATGGGGCTCGCCGCCTCCGTCGTCTTTGCCGTGCAACTCTCGCGCGAGGTCTCACGCCTGCGCGCCGATCTCTCCGAGCGCGATCGCGCGGTCGCCTCGGCGCTTGCCGAGGCCACAAAGCGCGACCGTCAACTCGACGTCATCCTCGAAGGGGAGCGCGACCTCGTCGTCGTGCACCTCAAGAGTGCCGACTCGCTGGCCGGCCCCGGGTTGCAGCTGTTCTGGAACCGGAAGCAGCAGCTCGCCATGGGGCACGCCTTCCGCCTCAAGCCCGCCGCTGCCGGACGCGCCTACCAGGTCTGGTTCATCGTCGGGGGCAAACCCGTCGGCGTCTCGGTCTTCAATTCCGATCCTGACGGGCACGCGCTCTTCGAGAACTTCACGCTCCCCGCGGGACTCGACGGGGTGACCGACGTCCTCGTGACGGAGGAGCCGGCCGGGGGCTCACCTCAGCCCACCTCGACGCCGTTCATCGGCGGACGCGTGTCGGCGCTGTAGTCGCACCGGCCACACGAGACGTCGCGGTCGACCGATGCGCGTCCCCCTCGAGGAACGCGCATCAGCCCCGCGACAGCTTGGCGCCTCTAGTTCATCGCCGCCTTCTCGCGTTTGTGCTGCTGGTACCACGACATCATGTAGAGCTGCGTTCGCATGAAGTTGGACGGCTTGGATCCCGTTCCGTGGAACTCGCCCTGGAAGCGCAGCAACGCGCTCGGGACGCCACGCTGCTTGAGCGCCATGTAGAACTCCTCTGACTGCGCCATCGGCGTGCGCAGGTCGAGTTCACCGGTCATGATCACCGTCGGCGTCGTCACGTTGCCCACGTACATCAGCGGCGACTGCTCGAGCCACGGCTTGGGGTCTTCCCAGTACGGCTTCTCGAACCAGGCCTGCGTGAAGTAGGGAACGTCGGCGGTGCCGGCAAAGGAGATCCAGTTCATCACCGGACAGCGCACCGCGGCCCCCGCAAACCGGTTGGTGTGGCCGATGATCCAGCTGGACAACACACCACCGCCCGAACAACCGCCGACGTACATGCGCGACTGGTCGACGTATCCACGCCCCACGACCGTGTCGACCGAGGCCATCAGGTCATCGTAGTCGACGCCGGGGTACTTCTTCATGATCGCATTGCCGAACGCGGAGCCGTACCCCGTCGAGCCTCGCGGGTTGGTATAGAGCACCACGTAACCGTTGGCGGCGAAGTTCTGGTACATGTAGCTGAAGCCGACGTTGTACATCCCGTGCGGCCCGCCGTGAATCTCCATGAGCAGCGGCCACTTCTTGGACGGGTCGAAGTTCGGCGGCTTGATGAGCCACCCCTGCACCTTGGTTCCGCCGCTCGACGTGATCCACAACTCCTCGATCGCCCCCAGCTTCTTGTTGGCGAGGATGTCGGCATTCACGCTCGTCAGGCGCGTGAGCTGTGACGGGTTGGTGAGCGGGAAGCGGACCACATCGGCCGGCTCCTGCGCGGTGGAGCGCGTCCCGACCACCGTCCCGTTCGACGCGATGGAGCCGAGGGAGAACATGTGCTGCCCGGCGGTGATGGGGCGTACGACGCCGGCCGCGCTGGCAAAGAAGAGCTGGTTGGTCCCGCGATCGCTGGCCGTGAAGTAGACGCCGCTGTTGTCGCGCGCCCACGTGAGGTCGCCCACGTCGCGGTCGAGGTTCCCGGAGATCTTCTTCATCCCCGAGCCGTCAGCCGCCATGACGAAGAGCTCGGACGTCTTGTACGAATCGCGGGTCGCGAGGTAGCCCGCGAAGGCGATCCACTTCCCATCGGGCGAGACCGCGGGCGACGACCAGGATCCGCGCTGCGCGGTGAGCTTGCGCATCACCCCCGTGGCGATGTCGACGACGTTGAGATCGCTGTCGCGGTAGTTCTTGTCGCTCGTCTCCTCCATCAAGCCGTCGAAGACGATCGACTTGCCATCGGGCGTGAAGTTCCATCCCACCGATCCGGGCTGCCCGTCGAATCGCGACCCCGCATTCCACTCGCCCTTGGTGAGCTGGCGCGGCGTCCCCCCGTCGGCGGGGACGATGTACAGGTGCACGAAGCCTGGCTCCAGAAAGCCCTGCCGGTCGGCGCGATAGTGCACCTTGTTCACGTAGCGCGGCGGTGCCGTCCACGTTGCGCCTGGCGGAGGTGCCGGCAGGTCGATGGCCCACGAGTCGGGCTTGGGCTGGTACATCGCGAAGCCGATCGACTTGCCGTCGGGCGACCACTGGATGTCGGCCGGCGCGTACGTCGCGCGCGTGACCTGCGACGTGGCCCCCTCGGCGTTCATCCAGCGCACGTACACTTGCGCCCCACCTGGCGCCCCTTCCGCGAGGTAGGCGATGCGCGTCCCGTCGGGCGACCAGACTGGACTGCCCCCGCGCACCAGGAACCGGTTCTCGCTCCCGTCGGCGTTCATGATCCAGAGCGATGACTCGAACGAGTCCTTCTGCTTGTCGACGAAGCGGCGCGTGTAGATGATGCGCCCGCCATCTGGCGAGACCTGTGCCCCCGAGACCGTCTCGAAGTCGAGATAGTGATTGACGGTGAGGAGCGAGTCCGACGGCTTCTCCTGCGCCGTCAGCGGCAAGGCGAACGATAGCGCGAGCAAGGTGGCGGAGAGGATCCGCAGCGAGTGGAGTCTGGGCATGGGCACCATTCCTTGGGGGCGGGAGACGGAAGAGGGGAGGCGGGAGATTTCGCTGCTGCAGTGTGGGGGCACGTGGCTCGCGCCCTGGCCGGGGTGAAGCAAGGAGACGGCGTGCGGGAACTCGGTCATCTCGAGCATCGCCTCGCGATGTTCATGGTCGCGCCCCGGGGCCCTTGAGGACCTGTCCGGGGCGGGCGCCGGTGTGCGTGCCGCGATCGATGACGAGCGCCCCATTCACCAGGACGTAGCGCACCCCTTCCGAATAGTGGTGCGGCGAAGTGAAGGTCGAGCGATCGATGATCGCCGCCGCGTCGAAGATCGTGAGGTCGGCGGCCATCCCCTCGCGCACGAGCCCTCGATCCTGCAGCCCGAGTCGTGCCGCTGGGAACGACGTCATCTTGCGCACCGCGTCCTCCAGCGACAGCACGTGTCGCTCGCGGACGTAGCGTCCCAGCACCCGCGGATACGTGCCGAAGGCGCGCGGATGCGGGGCCCCGTCGCCCAGCCGGGTCAGGCTGCCGTCGGAGCCGATCATCCCAAAGGGCGACTGCATCAGGCGCTCGACGTCGGGTTCGTCGTATGCGTGGAAGATCGCGCTGCAGCCGCCCTTGAGCTGCAAGTCGATCACCATGTCGGCCGTCGCCGACTGCGTCAGCGGACGCCCTGCCGCGGTGAGCAGGTCGGCGATCGTCTTGCCGCCCAGCGACGGATCGAACGAGCAACGCGCGAGCTGGATACGCGCCGGATCGTCGCCGAATCGTTCGTCGATGAAGTCGAGCATGCCGCGCTTCACCTCGTCGCGCACCTTCGGGTCGGTCAAACGCGCATTGAGCCCGTCGTCGGCCATCGCCCAGCGCGGAAAGATCAGGCTCAGCCCCGTATGCGACGCGGTGTACGGGTACACGTCGAAGGTCACGTCCACGCCGCGCGCGCGCGCCGACTGGATGAGTGCGAGCGTCTGCACGCTCTGCCCGAACTGGCGCCGCCCGCCGACCTTGTGGTGGCTGATGTGCACGGCGATGCGCGCCTCCTCGCCAATGCGAATCGTCTCCTGCACCGACGCGATCACCCCGCCCCCCTCATCGCGCATGTGCGAGGTGTAGATCCCGCCGAAGTCGCGTGCGACCGCCGAGAGGGCGACGACTTCGTCGGTGGGGGCGAAGGTGCCCGGGACGTAGGCGAGCCCGGTCGACAACCCTAAAGCCCCCTCGCGCATGGCCGTCGCCACGAGCGCCTTCATCGAGTCGAGTTCGGCCGGCGTCGCCTTGCGATTGGCCGAGCCCATCACCTGGTCACGCACCGTGCCATGCCCCACGAAGAGCGCCACGTTCGGCGAGAAGTGCGCCGCCGCGGCCCGCGCGAGGTAGGGAGCCACCGGGAGCGGCGAGCTGCCGTCATTCCCGTCCACCACGGTGGTGATCCCCTGCAGCAGGTACCCCTCGGCGGTCGGCAGGTCGAAGAGTCGCTCCCGCGCATGTGCGTGCGGGTCGATGAAGCCCGGCGCGACCACCAGGCCGGTGGCATCCACTCGGCGCGTCGCCGTTACCCCTGCAAGCGCGCCGACGCGCACGATGCGACCGCCGACGATTCCGACGTCGGCGGTGAACCACGGCGCCCCGCTTCCGTCGACGATGCGACCACCCGTGATGATCACGTCGTAGGTCGCGCCCTGCGCCATCACGGTGCTTCCTCGCACATCGATGGCGGGGCACAGCGCAACGCCGAAGACGCCGCCGAGCAAGAGTGCCCCAATCGCGTTAGGCATCAACCGTCGTCGCAACGCAGTCCCCCTGTCGGTGGTCCGTCATCCGTCCCCGTGTGTGGCCTGCACTCGACCCTGCCAGAGTGCCGCCCTTGCCCTGCGAGCCGGCATCAGCGCGCCGGGAAACGACTCCTCCCCCAGAACCCCTCGGGCGTCGCCGTCAGCGATTGCAACCCGGTGCGCGCCATGGCCGCATCCGCCTCACGCTGGGCGAGCGTCAGCACCTCGGCTTCGTTCACCGTCAGCACCGTCCGGTCGCGCATCACCACGCGCCCGTTCACCAATACGGTCGAGACGTCGTTGCCGTTCGCGAAGTAGGCCACGCGATAGAGCGGCATGTTCATCGGCATCATGTGCGGCCTGAACCAGTCGATGAGGATCAGGTCGGCCTTCTTCCCCGCCTCCAGTGAGCCGATCTCCCGCTCCATCCCCAGCGCGCGCGCTGCGTCGATCGTCACCATCTCCAGCACCTTTCCCGCCGGGAGGACGTTCGTGTCCCGGAAGTGGAAGCGATGATAGTGCATCGCCTGGAACATGTGGCGGAACATGTCGAAGCTGCGGTCGGGCGCCACGCCGTCGGAACCCAGCATCACCGTCACACCCGCGTCGAGCAGCTCGACCAGCTGGAACCGGCGACGGATGGCCGCGTTCGCGCTGGGGTTGTGCACGATCTTCGTCCCCGTCTTCACGAGGATCCCGATCTCCTCGTCGGTGAACTCGGTCGCGTGCGACAGGATCGCGTCGGGGCCGAGGATCCCCAGCTGCTCGTGCGCGAACTTCACCGTCCCGGTCGTGTGGCCGTCCTGCGTGAAGACGAGCTTGTAGCGCCTGGAGAGCTCACGCGTGGCACGCGCCTGGGCCTTGAGCTCCGCGAGTGCGGCGCCAGAGACCGGCGTCTCATCCTGATGATGCGTGGCGAAGGTGACGGCCAGGTTGATGCGCCCATCGCCCGCGCCGTGCCACTTCTTGATGAGCGCCTCCGACACCTCGAGCTGCCGCTCGAACGACACGTCGCGTTCGATTGCCGAATCGCCCTGCCATTCGGTGAAGCGCTTGGGAAACGGCGGACGCCGCGGCCCCACCGCGAGGAAGTAGCGGAGCCCCACCTCCTGCGTGGCCTTGAGATAGGCGTCGCCGTATCGCACGTCGTCGGTCCGCATCACCATGTCGCCGCCGCCGAAGAGCGAGAGTGCCGTCGTCACGCCGAACCGCACGCGCTCGACCCCCGTCAGCAGGGCCTCCGCCCGCCAGAAGTCGACGGTGGATCCGTGCGCGTAGATCTTCTCGGTCGCCGGATACCACTCCTCGGTGTCCATCCCCAGGCTCTTCACCAGACCGTGCCCGGCGTGCCCGTGTCCATCGATGAGGCCAGGCATCACGATCTTGCGCCTGGCATCGATGGTCTCGGTGGGGGCGAACCTCGCCGCGAGTTCGCTCGAGCTGCCCACAGCGACGATGCGATCACCGCGGATCGCCACGGCGCCATCCTCGATGACGCGCCGGGTCGGGTCCATCGTGATGACCGTTCCGCCGGTCACCAGGATGTCAGCGCTCTCGCGCCCCGACGCCCCACCCCCACCCTCGGCCTGATCGCCGGCCTTTGCCGCCGAGCAGGCCAGCAAGCCGAGAGAGGCACACACACCGATCAGGACCGACGACTTCACGAACCGCGTCACGAACAGCGTCATGGACGGGGGAGAATGAGGGGGAGAGGGGAGGCGAGAGAAACCGGCGGGGATCGATGCGGCTGACGGTACGGCACGAGACGCCGGTCCGGCCAGCACCAACGGCAGCGGACGGGCGAATCCTCTGATCGGACTCGAGTCACAAAAAAGGCTTCAGTAGGACTCCCGTTCCTATCGCACACACACCACTTTACGCTCGAAGTAGGTGGAATGCGGATTCATGAACCGTCAATCGCGACCTGACATGTGCAAGGCGCGAGGAGTCTCGTGATGGCACGACCACCGAACGGGGGGACAGGGTGAGCGACTCCGACTCGCACACCGCGCAGGCGTTGCCCGACGGGCCGGCGAGCGCCCCCCTTTCGCCGAGCACCGCCCCCTCGCCGAGCACCGCCCCCTCGCCGAGCACCGCCCCCT
>ERZ795044.4430-NODE-4430-length-11514-cov-5.574657_pt1 | contig 11514 bp, 7 predicted proteins | sample MGYA00375128_ERZ795044 | MGnify/ENA primary metagenome ERZ795044 (study PRJEB30173, sample SAMN05720213) | anaerobic digester metagenome | isolation source: active sludge of municipal wastewater-treating anaerobic digesters | place: USA | collected 2014-12-22 ... | reverse complement strand
GCCGTGGTCGATCATTTCATTGATGCCGGTATAATCCGTTACCACAAATCCTTTAAAGCCCCATTGCTTACGTAACACATCGGTCATTAAGAATCTATTGCCGGTGGCCGGTATACCATCCACTTCATTGAAAGATGCCATCACGCTTCCGGCGCCAGCATCCACTGCTGCTTTGTATGGCGGAAGGTATTCGTTGAACATGCGCTGCCTGCTCATATCGGTGGTATTATAATCCCTTCCTGCTTCGGCAGCACCATACATGGCATAATGTTTTACACAGGCCAGGATGGTAGTATTCTTCGAAAGGTCGTTTCCCTGGTAACCCTTCACCATTGCTTTGGCTATTTGCGAACCCAGGTAAGCATCTTCACCGCTTCCTTCTGCGATCCTTCCCCAGCGTGGATCACGGGCTATGTCCACCATCGGGCTGAATGTCCAGCAAATACCTTCGGCACTTGCTTCTGTTGCTGCGATCCGGGCAGTTTGTTCTATCGCCGGCATATTCCAGGTGCAGGATAAACCAAGCGGTATGGGAAAGGTAGTTTGATAACCATGTATCACATCCATGCCAAACAACAGGGGAATTTTCATTCTTGATTCTTCTATGGCCACTCTTTGTACATCCCGTATCTTATCCACGCCTTTTATATTAAAGAGCCCGCCTACTTTTCCTTCCCGTATCTTTTTACCAATGTCGGAGCTTTGTGCCTGGCCGGTCACAATATCACCCGAACCGGGAAGATTCAATTGTCCGAGTTTTTCATCCAGTGTCATTTTTTTCATCAATGCATCAATAAAGGTTTTCATTTTGGCATCCTGCGCCGATGCGTTGATAGAAGTAAAAAGCAATGATGTAAGAATGAATTTTCCGAATAGCTTCATGTTCTTAGTTTTATTATTTCAGTAAATAAGGTTCGATCAATTTTTGCCAGATGGCATAGCCTTTGGCATTCATGTGCAGTTTGTCTTCAATGAATATTTCTTTGACAGGCTCCCCGTCGGGGCCAAGCATATCATTCCACACACTTACAAATACGGTGTGCTTTTTTTTCTTCAGCATTTTCCTGATACGTTTATTCCCGTCCATCACCCGGTCACGCATGTGCCAGCGGCTCGGACTTGGTTTCATGGAAATATAAATGACCGGCACTTCCGGAAATTTTGATCGTATATCTGTAAAGAGTTGCTTAAATCTCTCAAAAACCATCTTACCCGTTACGCTGCTGTCGTTCGCAATATCATTCTCGCCACAGTAAATAACGATCTGTTTGGGCTGGTAAGGAAAGATCGCATCAGCCTCATAGCGGGTAACATCCAGCAGGGTTGAACCGCCAAAGCCCCGGTTTACGATCGGGTGGCCGGGAAAATATTCCTGCACGTCTTTCCATTTGGTGAAGGAAGAGCTGCCCACGAACAATATTTTCCCGGTTCCGGGAAAGGCAGCACTGTCCTGCTTTTTAAACGCCTGTATATCGTTCCAGTATGGCGGCTTTGTTTCCTGTGCAGATAAAGTGATACCCAGGAAAAGAAATGCCGCCAGAATTTTTAGTCGCAGTATCATGTAACTAATCCGCTTTAATTGTTTTGTATTTTTCTGAAACACCGTTTTCATTTATTGCCACAATGCTGTAATAGTATGTTTTTTGCAGGTCCATCCCTTTAAAGTAATACTCATTGGCATCATGTACCATAATGCAGTTGTATAATTTATCCGGTTCAGTACCAAAATAGATATTGTATGCATAAGCATTATTCACCGGGGCCCACTTTATCCACGCACTCCGCTTGTCTTTTTCTGTGCGTAATACGAAGAAAGTTTTTACAGCCGCCGGCTTTTCGCCATTACCATTCCCGAAAACACGTAACCCGCTGATGGCAAATTTGCCGGTAGGCATGTGAATGTTTTCGAGTTTGATGAACCTGGCCTGTACGGGGGTGGCCAATTCTACGTAATCATGTGGAACATCTGTTTTGTTATTGCTTTTATCCACCAGGATGTTCCATTTTTTTCCATCGGCAGAATAATATAGTTTATACTGGTGGTACTGGCCGGTCCATTTTCCCAAACGGTTATCTTCTACATCCTGGTCGGCATAATTTATTTGCACGGCATTTACGGTAGAACTGTTTCCCAGGTCGGTCTGTATCCATTCCCCTTTATCGGCCGTTGCAGCACTCCAGTATGTCTTTATACTTTCATCAACTGTATTGTTTGCATAGTGACTGCCCAGTGTTGAAGAAACCTGCACCGGCTTTTTATAATTCAGCAGCATCCAGCCGGTGAATTTCCCTTTTAAATGATCAGCTGCTCCATTTGGAAGATAAGTTGGATAATCGCCAAAGGCTGCATCCATATACATCACCCCTTCCTTATCAAAGCCCGCAGGCCATATACCAAGTCTTCTTTCAAAAGTATTCTTAACATTTATACCTAAGGTGGATGTATGCCAGTAATTATTCCATTTATCCCGGAAAGTACTGCCATGCCCCGGCCCTCTTACAAAGCCGCCGGGTTTAAAACTGAAAGGATCTGACTGCGGCTGAAAAGGGCCAAGCGGATTATCTCCCACCAATGCGGCATCTGCCGATCCACTCATTTCTGTACCCGGTGCACAATATTGCAGGTAGTATTTTCCATTGTGCTTTGTCATGTGTGATCCTTCAATGAATGGATCGAGAAAAGTATTATCCATATACTCTCCAAAGCGCTGCCATCCATAACGCCATGGCTCTAAAAAATAAGTTTCCTTTCTCGTGCCGATGGGTTTGAAGGTTGTCCTGTCCAGTTCGATCCCATACAAGGGAAACCGGTTGCTGCTTCCGTTATACATATAAAACCGGCCATCATCATCCGTAAAAAAACCGGGGTCCCATCCGCCAATCTCAAAACTATCAACCAAAGGTTTCCACTCATTGGCTTTTGGATTTGTACTCATCCATAAAGTAAAATTGCTTGTGTATGTAGAACCAAATACAAGCATGGTATCTCCCACAATACCTACTGCAGGGGCACAAAGTTCATCATACCCCTGGTTCCAGGGCCGCAGGAATTTTTTTGAAACAAAATTCCAATTGAGCATATCACTACTCCACCAGTATCCCCATTGATTCGTGCTGAATAAATAATAGTCATTCTTATATAAAACTATTACCGGATCGGCTGTAGCCCGGTGCCGGCCCCACTCACTAAAATTCGGGATGGGGGTATAACCATAATCTATATTGATTGGGTTGCAATAGGTTTTGTTTTGTGCATAGGAACCCGATCCCAGCAGCAATGCCATCAGCAGTAAGAATTTTATTTTCATATCAGCTACTTTTATTTTTTAAGCCAGGGACTTTCAAATCCCAGTTTAGTAAGACCAGTCTTTATCTCGGGGCAACTCATGAACAGGTTCCATAGCAGGCCGCTGCGGTAATTTTCCATCATCACCACAATGGGCCCCTGGTCGATGGCCAGGTAGTGCGGCAGGTACCAGTTGGCCTGTTCACTGAATGCATCATAAAAACCATAAGGGCCCCAGAGTTTATCATTCATGTCGTTATACCAATGTTTCATCGCTTCCATCGATTGATGAGGCGTATAGGGAAAAGAAGATAAGGCGGCAGTGGGTGAAATTACCCCAATGTCTCTTTTTGTGGTAGGTGCATGGCCGTCGTATCCTTTTACGGAATAGCTGGATGTAAGTCCCCAGTTATTGGCATCGTATCCTTTGAATTTATTCGGATTATCAACACACCACTGGTAATTGATGAGTGCCTGGTTCTTATTTTCTTCCCAGTAATCAGCATATTTATCTTTCAGGCCTCTTGGGTCTAAACCAAGGTAAGAATAATGTGCCCAGAATAAAGGGCCACCGTTCCATGCATCGCCCTGGTGTTTCATCTGCAGTTTGTATTTATAACCGGCAGCAATTCCATCCGGTTTATTTACGTCCTTTATCTTTCCGTTTTCTGCCCAGCCCTCGTGATACACTTCTGCAGGTACGCTATGAGTAGGCGAAGAAGCAGCAAGCACATACATGATCAAACATTCATTGTACCCATGAACGGCAAAATTCATTTCCCATGCATAGGTGGGACTCCAGTGCCAGTACAATACATTTTTACCATTGCGATACCAGTCGAACTCCACTTCTTTCCACAATTTATCTGCTCTTGCTGCCAGTGCCTTTTCTTCTGCATTGCCATTTTGAAAATACTGGCGTACACAAAGTAAACCCTGTATCATGAACGATGTTTCCACCAGGTCGCCGCCGTTGTCCTTTCTTCCGAACGGAACCACTTTGCCCGTTTCGCCATTCCACCAATGCGGCCAGGCACCGTGAAAGCGGTCGGCAGTTTCTAAAAAGTGAACGACCTTTTCCAGGTGTTTTCTTCCTTCCTGCCTGGTTACAAAACCTCTTTCGATACCAACGAGGATGGCCATTACGCCAAAGCCGGAACCTCCGCTTGTAACCACATGTTTATCATTGGCAGGATAATTATTATCTACATGAAAACGTTCTCTGCCCAAACCACTCATGGGTTCGGCCCCGTTCCAGAAATACTGAAAGGTTTGCTGCTGCACCAGCCTGAACAAAGCAGAGTCGGCCAATGGCGTTTTGATACTTTGTTGTGCGGTTGCTTTTTCGCCGGAGTTGCAGGCACATGCCAATAATGATACGAGTAAAAGAACAGGAAACCGTTTAATCATAGCTTGCATTTGTTTATAGATAAGGAGCTGTAAATCCCAACACATTTTTCATTCCGTTCTTCACTTCAGGGCAACTGGTGAGTAAATTCCAAACAAGGCCGCTGCGGTAATTTTCCATCATCACAATTATTGGCCCCTGGTCGATGGCCAGGAATGAATCGGCATACCAGAGATCCTTTAAAGAGAATGCGTCTGTAAAACCATACTGCTTCCATATCTTATCGCCCAGCTTATAATAAAAGAACTTCAACGCATTCATGCTTTCCGTGGGTGTGTATGGAAAAGACGAGAGTGCGGCAGTGGGTGATATCACACCAATATCGTTATTGGGTTCGTTGGCATTGTACCCGCCTTGCACATCACTTGCCGTTAAGCCCCAGCAAAGATTACTGTATCCAAAATAGCCCCGTGGATTTGCCCGGCAATACTCATAATTTATTTTAGTATGATTGGTTACCTGTGTCTGGTAATTTGCATAAACGTCATTCAACCCGTTGGGGTTAATGCCCAGGAAGGAATAATGAGCAAAGAACAAAGGTCCGCCATTGGCAACACCAAGCGGAAGCTGGTACCCGTAGTATGTATTTCCGTTCTGCATGGCGCCGTTTCGTGCAAAGCCTTCTTTATATACAACCTGGGGAATACCAAAGGTTGTAGAAGAAGCAGCAAGCATGTATGTGATCAGGCATTCGTTCCATCCTTCTATCTTATGATTCATTTGCCAGGCATAGTTGGGGCTCCAGTGCCAGTACAATACATTTTGTGTTCCCTGGCGGAACCAATTCCACTCCACCCCGTTCCAGAGAATATTGATGTCGTTCCGCAGGTTTGTTTCGGCGGCATCCACCCCATTGAAATATTGCCTGGCCGTTAAAAGGCCTGCCATGAGGTATGAGGTTTCCACCAGGTCGGCGCCATCATCCTTTGTGCTGAATGGTATGACAACCCCGGTGGTTCCGTTTAACCAATGCGGAAAAGCGCCGTGAAATTTCTGCGCTGTATTCTTTAAAAAGGAAACGATGGTCTGCATTCTTGTTAAGCCCTGTGCCCTGCTGATGAAATTCCGGCTCACGGCAACAGGTATGGCCATGATACCAAATCCAGAGCCACCGGTGGTAACAGTTTCCGGCGTGGCATTGCTGCGTTCTCTTGCCAGCCCGCTGGCTGGATGACCATAGTCCCAGAAGTATTTGAATGTTTGCTGCTGTACAAGATCAAGTAATGCATTATCGCTTATCACAGGAAATTTATCGGTGGAATCGATCTGTGTTATACATGTAATGCTGGTATTCGACGACATGGCACCGCCCTTTACCGATTTCAGTGCCGTGGTTGCATCGATGGTATAACGGGTCAATGCTTTCAAAGCAGCAGCCGGGTTAACAACAACCGTACTGTCGCCGTTCTCATACGTATAGCCCGAACCAACAACCGTGGTTCCGTTCTCTTTAACAGAGATAGCGGTAACCGTTGCCCGGTCTACCGCATTGTTAAACGAAAGGCGGATGACAGGACTAAGTTTGATATTATAATTGGTGAACCCCGTTAAGGCTGTTGTATTGTCGATCTTAGTTGCAACCAATGCAATGGGTACCGGTGGTAAAGGAGTGGGCGTTGATCCGCCGCCGCTGTCTCCTTTGCTGCATCCCTGGATAACCAATACTGCTCCTGCTATTACCATTGCTGTTTTTACCGATCGCATAATACCTGTTTTAAAAAATAAGTGTTGAAATAGAATGAGGTAAAGCCATGCATTCAGCAGCCTTGCCATTGATCCATAGATTATACGGCGTTTTGATATTGCTTTGATTCATCACGATCACCACGATCTTTCCGTCTTCATTTTTAAACGCCGTGGTGAGCAGCTGGCTGCGGCTGCTGCTGCTGATAATTCTTTTGGCGCCCGGCTTTATGAATTTTGAGAAATGACCGATATAATAATAAGCGTTGGTATAAATGAGCTGGCCTGTTCTTGTATCGCCGTGCACCGGGGCAAAGCAAAAATTCTGCACATGATTCGGGCCGCCTTTTTCATCCAGCAAAATATTCCAGTCGGTAAAGCCCACCATACCATTGTTAAAATCGTTGATCATGCTGCGGCCATATTCTTCGCCCAATACCCAGGCATTGTACCTTGTTGAATCAAAACTCTCGGCACAACCTTCGGTGAAGAAAATATTTTTATCAGGGTACGATTCGTATACCCTTCGCAGGTTATCGTACATGGGCGATCCGCCGCTCCAGTCTTCGTACCAGTGAAAGCCGATGCCCCAGATATACTTCGCCGCTTCCGGATCGTTGAAATAGGTTTGTGCCCGTTGATAGACCAGGTCCCTGTTATGGTCCCACACAATGATCTTCTTATCTTTCAATCCTTCTTTCTCCATGGTAGGCCCGAGGTGCTCTTTCAAAAAATCCCTTTCTTCTTCCCCGGTGTAGATACAGCTTTCCCAGCGCTGTTTTGCCATGGGCTCGTTCTGGATGGTAATGCCCCAAACAGGCACGCCTTCTTTTTCATACGCTTTTATGAATTTGGTATAGTACATGGCCCAGCTATCATGAAATTCTGATCTCAGTTTACCTCCCTGCAGCATATCGTTGTTGTCTTTCATAAAGGCCGGCGGGCTCCAGGGACTGGCAAAGAGGTTCAGTTTATTCCCCGAAGCATTCATCGCTTCTTTAATGAAGGGTATCTTGAATTTTTTGTCGTGATCGATATTGAATGAAGCCAGTTCTTTATCACCTTCCTTTATATAGGTATACATATCGCTGCTGAAATCGCAACTGTTGATATTGGTTCTTGCCACGGTATAACCAATGCCTTTATCGGCACTGAAATAAGCCGTAAGCAATTCCTGCTGTTTTTCTTTCGGCAGTTTATAAAAGGTTTCTGCCGAGGCATCTGTTAACGCAGCGCCGATACCAAAATAGGTTTGAAAGCTTTTGCCGGGATCAACAAAAACGCTGATCTCATTCTCAAAGGGCTGTCCTTTTTCTTTAAAGTCCAGGGTGTCTGTAACAGACAAGCGGTAGCTGCTGCTGTCGGCGGTGGTATATACAATCACTTTTTTACCACCGGTATTAAACGTTTCTGTAGTTGTACCTGATTTTTTATTGCCGGTACATGCGGCCAGTAATACAGGCAATAAGATATAGCATGTTTTTCTGATATTCATTATTGATCTATTTTTCGTTGTTCAGTATTTTTTTCGTTACATCCGGATAAATGCCGATAAAATGCGATCGTACCAGCGCAGCCCTGGTCTGTTTTTCACCCTGCAGGTAAACGGCAATTGCTCTTGATTCCAATGCAGGCAGATGGCAACTGACACATTTCTGCTCAATTCCCTTTACCAGTAAATGTGTTGCAGTTTTAAAATCTGTTGTATTGGATGGGTGACAACTCATGCACCTGGCAGAAAATAATTCTGATTTCCCTCTTTCGTTCTCATGAATATTATGGCAACTGCCACAGGTCATGGTACTGGTTGCGGTAAAGCACTTGCTTTTTTTAAGCAGCCCATACTGGTTACCGTGCACTTCCACTTCTCCACCCGCAAGCGAACTGTTGTGAACACTGTCCATTATAAAATAATCAGCCAGGTTTTTACCCGGCACAAATTGAAAAGAAGGTTTTATTTTCTGCATCTTTCCGGCATGGCATACGGCACAAACATCCAGTTGTTGTTGCCTGTTAAGTTTCGATGGATTAATTATATACTTTGCCGTCTTTATTTCGGCATGTGTTGTTTGATACTCCACATGACGGGCAGCAGGACCATGGCATTTTTCGCAGCTTACGCCGTAGATGATCTTATCCCTGCTGAATTCTTTGGGTTCCAGTGAATCGTTTCCGATGCCCTGCGCATATGTAACATGACATTCCAGGCAGCGGGATGTGATGGGCCTGTCGGTCATAATTTTTCCTTCAGGAAATCCCGGGCTGTTTGACCATTGTGCAGCAGCCGTAAAATAAGTGATCGGCATCTGGAAAAGCCTGTTTTTCCGCCAATTTAAGAAAGACTGCCCCATTACACCGGAGCCAATAACAATGTCTTTGCGGATAGCCATCTTCTCTTCTCCTTTATAATAAATCACCTGGAAAAGTCCACTGTCCCTTTTTTGCATTTGCACTAAAATATCCGGGGTATAATAATAACTGTTGCTGCCTTCTTTAAAACTTCCTGTTATAAAATCTTCCGTTGCAGGCTGCCCTGTTAAATAGTGCGCCGTTTTAAAGTGCTTTTCATAAACATCCTTATGACAGGAACCGCATTTTTCTGAACCGGCATAGGCTTCAAAACCAACCGGCTGTTCTGTCTGCTCAGAGCCATTGTTCATACATTGCACCAATACAAACACGCTGACAGCCAGGCTCAGTATCACCGGTAAAATGCGTTTATTTTTTTGTTTCACTATCATATAGCGGCCAATGATACCCGTAATTTACCAGGTATACGTTGCCACTGCACCAGCGGTGAGTGACGTAAAAATATATTTTCCTTTATATCCAATATTAAAACCCAATGCCGTGCCGCCTTCATTCAATACGATCAGCACTTTTTTACCAGAAGGTGTTTTGAAAGCGACATTGGGAAGGCCGGCAGGCAGCGGACTGGCAATACGCACCGAACCCGCCGGAACAAATTTGCTGGCATGCGCTATAATGTAGTAGCCAACGTTCCTTACCACCAATGTTCCATTAACAATTAAAGCGCCCTTGCATTCGGTGCAGCCACCCGGGGTATGCGGATTAAATGTGGCGTCGCTGGCCAGGTTCCACTCCAGGGCAACCTTGCTCCAGTTGCGCATAGAGCCGATCACTACATTCTTTATATGCCAGTTCAGGTCACCGGAGAAACTTCCGCTGCCGCTTGTCCATTGTTCGGTGAAATACAGGTTCTTATCGGGGTGCGCTGTTTTAACGGCCGATAAAGCGCTGATATCCCCTGCATATAAATGAAAGGCCGAACCATCGATGTATTGTTTGGCGGCCGCATCGTTCAATATTGAAATGGGATACGCTGCATTATCGCAGTTGTGATCCCAGATGATGATCTTGGTACTGATGCCTGCCGTTTGAAATTCGGGGCCCAGGTTATTCTTAATAAAATTGGCCTGTTCGGTTGAAGACATTACCATGCTTGGATTATTACCACCATGCTGCGGTTCGTTTTGAATGGTTACCGCATCAATACGGATGCCCTTTGCCTGCATGGCCTGGATGTACTTCACAAAATATTTTGCATAGGCTGCATAATACTGTGTTTGCAATCCGCCGCCGATGGTACTGCCGTTTGTTTTCATCCACACCGGTGCACTCCAAGGCGAACCCAGTATCTTGATATTGGGATTGATGGCCAGTATCTGTTTCAATACAGGGATCACATCAACGGTATCTAATGAAAGACTGAAGTTGGCAAGCGTTGGATCGGTTTGGCCGGTGGGCATATCGTTGTAACTGTACACCGAAGCGCTGAGATCAGAAGCACCCATACTCACCCGCAGATAACTGATGCCGATGGAAGCTGCATCGGAACCAAACAATTCGTTCAGCAGGGCGGCCCTTGATGTCGCATCCATGCGGTTGATATGATAGGCACTGCCCCCGGTAAGTGTATAACCAAATCCATCAACGGTTTGATAGGAAGTAGCTGAGTCCACATCAATGATGGGGTACCCGCTGGTGGCCGTGCTGCCGAAAGAAAGGGTAACCGGTTGTTTTTGTAATACAGATGACTGGTCTGCCTTGGTAAGCCACACATCCATATCGTTGGTGGGTGTTCCGCCTCCCCCGCCGCCGCCGTTTCCGCCACCTCCGCCGCTATTGGTATTGCTGCTTTTGGAACAATCGCCAAAAACAAAAAGCATTAAAACAGGAATGAGCCACATAAAATTTTTCTTTGGTTTCATACTGATAGAATTATTTTTTCATTTTTAAACGTTCATTTACCAACCCGCCTACTTTTTTTCCATACTCCGTACTTATGATGCAGGAATTATGAAAGTGGATGCCTCCATAAAATCTTGCCCAGTTATTTTCAATGGCTGCCTGCCGGAAAGAAGTAAAAGAACGGTTCTTTATACCAAATTCAAGTTCGGAGGTATCGGTGTAGTTGAAGTTATCGCCGAATACATCCGTAAGCGTTTCTGCAGCAGAAGAAGAAACCGTACTATGTCCGCAGGTATATTCAGGGAAGGGAGGTGTTTGCAGGTAAGGCCGCCATTCATCGTCAATGTATTTATTGATGGCCGTTTCGGGACGTAATACGTTGCTTCTGAATTTTTCGTCCCAGCATTGAATGAATGCATCAAATATGGCAATGCCGGCCTTGGTGTATGCATACACAGTGGTGGAAAAGTCGGAGCCCGCCTTTTTTGCTGCAATCCCTACAATATTCATCCAGTGGCCGGGTGGTGAGAATTTTTTGGTGACGAACATCACATGCCCTTCCACGTTCATCCGGGTACCCAGGTCGTCCCAAAATTCAGCAATATGCTTTTGTTCATCGGTTAAGCTATCGCCGGCATTTTTAACTGCCAGTACTTCTTTATAAAATCTGCTTTCTTTATTCTTCATGTCAAATGCAGGTGGCCTGGGCGGCATGAACTGGCTGGCGCTGTCCATCACCATGGTCCTTATCTCACGCCAGTGTGGTTCCAATGCCTGTGCATAGGATGGCGCCGTAGGTACCCATCTTCCTTCTTCACCGGTTACATTATATTTCTCGGCCGTACGGGTTGCGGCATAATTATCCTTTTTACTCCAGCGAAGAATGTGATTGGCTACTGAATCGCCCAGCCGTTTACTCACCGCT
>ERZ795044.4429-NODE-4429-length-11515-cov-6.282373_pt1 | contig 11515 bp, 11 predicted proteins | sample MGYA00375128_ERZ795044 | MGnify/ENA primary metagenome ERZ795044 (study PRJEB30173, sample SAMN05720213) | anaerobic digester metagenome | isolation source: active sludge of municipal wastewater-treating anaerobic digesters | place: USA | collected 2014-12-22 ... | reverse complement strand
TCAGATAATGAAAGCCTATGATCTCTTTCAACTTTATCTTTCTGATCAATGGTATCTTGTTCAGGAAAAATCCACCGAAATTCTGTTCTGCATGAATCTCCATGCCGTAATTGTTAGTGCTGAAAGTGTAATACGGAAGGTTCTTGAACTCATCGAGGTTGAAATTCGATAGCGCTGTTTTATTTCCATTGAAGTGCAGGTAATCAGCAACAAAAGTCTGATCAACATCAAACATTTTACGATAAACAGCTTTGTAAAACAAACGGCCTAACATACCTACACTTACCTGATCATCGATCTGCAGCCTAACCATATCGTATTTCACATCACCACCTGCAAAATCAAAAGCTTTTCTATATGCAATCCGGAACGTCGGGAATTTAGTTCCTAGATTATACTTTGAATCGGGCCGACTGATATATTTTTGTCCGATCCTGATCCTTGTTTCCAGTTCTACTACAAAAGCTTCATGAACCGGAAAACCTGTTGTACCAGTTAAAACATCAGGAACATTTAAAGTATATTCCCTGCCTTCAATATCACGGACTTTATAATCAGATGTATTCGAAAGTCTTTCTCTTTGCGAATATTCAATGTTCCATTTCCAGTCGAGCCCATTCGTAATTTCACTGCGGTAAGTCAGATCAGCATATCTTCTTTCATACAACTTCATGAAATTCTTTTCTCCAAATAAAGTATAGATCGAATTGATCAAAGGAGAAATTGGTTCTGCCGGATTAAATTGCTGAACATCGGTTCCGGCATCAAGAGTAACCGAAGCATTTTTGATCTTACTGTATCTGTAGGTTATAAGTGTGTTGGCATTCCAATGTGTGTTTGAAAAACCGTAACGCAAGGTTGAATTGACAGAAAATTCTTTCGCTTCATCTTCACCATACGACTGATAAAAATTTCCGTCAATTCTGGAATTCCATCCTTCAACAGTATTGAAACCGGTTTCCAGAAGTGGTGAAGTAATGCCATATGATCTTTTCTTAAAGGAATTGTCCCAATAATAACCTTTCAGAAGTGCTCCAGCTGTGAATTTATTATTGACACGATCGAGTGAATCTAAATATGGTTTCGATTCTTTAATTACCTGAGCACTGTCGCGACGATGGTAGTCTACTGCTTCATCATTCGTAAGTGGAATCGGACGAACAGTTTCCCAATAAAGAGAATCTTTTTTATTCGAACCTGCATTTACTTTCATGATCTCACCTTTTGCAAATCCTTCGGGCTTTGCTCCATTTAAAAGATAATTATTGAAAACGCCTATAACTACTCCATCACCTTTAAATCCGACGAAACTGAAACTATAACTCAACTGGTGGTTAAAAGGAAGAATCTTGTCACCATCAATAGTCATGAATGTTTCCCGCATCCTGAATGTATCAATGAATTCCATCTGCTGATCTTTTGTAATGAAAAGATCCGCACTATTGATATACCAGTCATCATCTGCTATGTAGATTGTTCCCGTAAATACAGGATCAGTTCTTCGTTTCGGAATAACAGAGATCTTGTTGATCGTCTTTCCATTTTCAATGAAAGTTCCTTCCAGCCTGTATTTGTAGGAGAAAAATGCATTGGCACTAATTGGCGAAATAATTCCTCTGGGTGTTATGCCTGAAAGATTGACAATATTATCGTACAGATTGATCAGCACGTCAGCCGATTGATTAAAGCTATAGGTCCGGGCAGATCCGCTTACTTTGCTGCTGATCATTTCCTCCTTGAAATCATTTGGTTGTTTATAAAACAAATGTGAAACCGATTCACTCAGATAAAACATCTTTGTTGTTGTATCCATGAATTCATTAGCATCAATTTTTTCACCCATAAATGATTTCGGATGATCCGTCAGTCGTTGGGTCGATTTCACATATGCATCACATGCAAATTCCTTGATCTGGTCTCTGTAAAATTTTCTTTTATTCTGAGCATTTCTGATCACTTCATAAGCCGGATCTTCTGCATCAGCTCTGATAACAACTGCTTTCAGATTCACCGTTTCCTGATTCAATTGCATGTTGAGAGTGACCGTTGAATTCTGCACTACAACTTTTTCTACCTTGGCAGTATAACCGATCATTTTATAGGTCAGTTCATGAGTTCCCTGATTCAGATCCAGCCGGTATTCACCTTCAACATTTGCAGTTGTTCCAATGCTTGTTCCGGCAATGAAAACACTGACAAATGGCAATGGCTGGTTTTTTTCATCAACAACATGGCCTGTAACTACTACGCCTTTTGCATTGACAGAAATTAAAATAAATAGTAAAAAATATAATTTATGTAGAGCTGATCTCATTGTTTAGTTCTAGTATTCCGTTTGTAAATGCTTTCCATGAAAATTTCTCACTATCAACTGTTGCGTTTTTAGCAAATTCATTTTCCCTGTTGTGATTGTAAAAGTCAGAAATTGCATGTGCTATTGATTGCGCATTTCTTTCTGTAACATACCCTACTCTTTTATCTGCAACGATCTCTGCCAATCCGCCAACTTTGGTAACCAGCATAGGCCGGCCAAAGTAGTAAGCGATCTGAGTAATTCCGCTTTGCGTTGCACTTTTGTATGGCTGTACGACCAGATCTGCCGCACAAAAGTAATTCTTAACTTCATCTTTACCTATAAAAGAAGTATGCAGGATAAATCTGTTCTCTGCATTCAACTCATTGATTCGATCAAGATATGGTTTGCTGTCCTCGTAAAATTCACCTGCAATGAGTAGCCTGACATTTTGCTGCTTTACTTCCGGCTCATTCATCGCTTCAATCAAAAGATCAAGTCCTTTATACGAACGTATGAATCCAAAGAAAAGAATCAATTTATCGTTTTCCGGAATTGACAACTTCTTTCTGGCTTCACTCTTTGAAATTGCTTCACCAAAAATATTATAGACCGGATGTGGAATGAATTTCTTTTTCGTTGTTGATGTAAATTTTGTCAGATCGTTGAGAACGGATTTTGACATTGTAATAAATGCATCACAATTATTTACAAAATACTTTGTGAACATACTATCACCGGGCCGTTTTTCATGGGGAATCACATTATCAGTAATTGCAATAACATGCATGGATTTTCTTCGTAACAATTTAGCAATTGTCCCTAATGCCGGCGCCATAAACGGCAACCAATATCGAATGATTACGAGATCCGGTTTTTCATTTGCAATTTTATTTGCAGTACTAAACCATGACATAGGATTCACAGAACTTATCGTTGAAGAAATCTTCAGTTCAGGATTTGCTTCTCCAATTGCATTTTGTGTTTTACCAGGAAACAGAAATTTAGGATATTGAAAATAGAATGAATACAACGAAGCCGGAATCCCTTCTTTTTGAAAAGCAATTGCAAGCGCTTCATTAAAATCAGCGATGCCGCCACGAAGAGGATATGCCGGTCCGACTATAACTACTTTCAAATTTTCTTGCTTTAAGTCCTCAGAGATTACACTTCTTTTCGATCAGATATTTATTTCTTTCAGGCGATGAACGGGAAACCAATTCACCGATAAATCCTGCCAGAAATAATTGTGTTCCTATGATCATCGAAGTAAGAGCTATATAAAATGAAGGTCTATCCGTAATTAACCTTGCTGCATAATTATGATAAACACTGTATAATTTGCTTGCACCTAAATAAACAGAAGCAATAAATCCAATTACAAACATCAATGTTCCGAGTAATCCGAAGAGATGCATTGGCTTCTTTCCGAAACGTGAAACAAAAGTAATCGATAACAAATCAAGGAACCCATTGATAAATCGTTCGAGACCGAATTTGGTTACACCATATTTGCGCGCTCTGTGTTCAACTACCTTCTCTCCTATTTTTGAAAATCCGGCCCATTTGGCTATGACAGGAATGTACCGATGCATTTCACCATACACTTCAATACTTTTTGCAACTTCTCTTCTGTATGATTTCAGTCCACAGTTGAAGTCATGCAAATTATTTATACCGGACATTTTTCTTGTCGCCCAGTTGAAAAATTTAGTAGGAATTGTTTTTGAAAGCGGATCATATCGTTTCTTTTTCCATCCGGAAATAAGATCATACCCATCTTTCACGATCATGTCGTAAAGCCCGGGAATTTCATCCGGACTATCCTGAAGATCGGCATCCATAGTGATCAGAACTCTTCCCTGTGAAGCGATAAAACCTTCATTCAAAGCTGCAGATTTACCATAGTTTCTGCGAAAGCGGATTGCTTTGATCGAACGATTCTGTTCAGAAAGTTTTTCGATTACCTCCCATGACTTATCCTTACTTCCATCGTCGATCAGGATTATTTCATACGAATAATTATTCGCATTCATAACCCTTACGATCCAGTCGCAAAGTTCAGGCAACGATTCTTCTTCGTTGTAAAGTGGGATGACAACCGATATATCCACTGATTTCTTAACCTTGAGTTGAATTAAATGGAGTATCTTCTTTTTTCAGGAAGACAGCAATTAATAATGAAAACACAAATCCCAAAAACACATTTGTAATTACCGAAAAGACGAATAACCACGATGGTTGCATGAATTTTCTAGTCCAGTCGATTCCCATTTGCATTTGTTCTTCTGACAATCCTTGCTTGGCCATGTTCTCTTGTGCGGCAGCGATGATCTGATCGATCATATCCGGTGCTATGTACATAAAAAACACTACTGAAAAAGCGGCACTGATCAAACCACTGTACAAGGCGATCAAGGTTCCGGTACCAAGTGCTTTGGAATAACTGATATAGCCACCAAGATCCTGATCACGGTACGATTTGATTCCCAGAATGATCACAATTGCAAGTACTGCATAACTTAAATATTGCGGCGCTTTGCTTTGAATGTCGGTTCCCATAAAATAAAACAGGAGAAAAAGCACAATACTGATAAGGCCACAAATGGCCCCATACGTAAAGGAGATTTTGTTCTGAGTACGATTGTTTTCCATTCTATATGATGTTTGTTGCAAACCTACATGAAATCCTTTAATAGACAAAAGAAACAGTCTACGGTAATAGCCTACTTTTGAACAACATAGGAAGCAGTTGTTTTACATGGTAAGCAGCATCAATAAATCATTCTTTTTTTTCCTAAAATAATCACTTTCTCTGGTATGAATTAATGATTTTCTTACTTTTGCAGCGGGTAAGTCCTATACGACCAGCTCCTGCTAACCTCCCCAGGCCGGGAACGGAGCAAGGATCTGCGGTTGAGCGGTGCGATATAGTAAGCTTACCCATTTTTTGTTTCTTTTTTTTAAGTGTACTGCGTTTGTCTCGTAATTCGAGATCCGAAAATCGATCGGTTCATTTTTCAGCAGTTTGAATCTGGCTGCCGGTTTGCCAATCCGAAATCCGCATTCCGAAATCCGAAATCAAACACTATCTTCGCAGGCAAAATTCAACTACATGAAATTCTTTATTGATACAGCCAATTTAGCACAGATCAAAGAAGCCGAAGATCTTGGGGTTCTTGATGGTGTTACTACAAATCCTTCTTTAATGGCTAAGGAAGGTATCACCGGACAAAATAATATTCTAAAGCATTATGTTGATATCTGTAACATTGTTTCAGGTGATGTGAGTGCTGAAGTTATTTCTACAGACTTTAAAGGAATGGTTGACGAAGGTGAAATGCTTGCTTCTCTTCATCCGCAGATCGTCGTGAAAATTCCAATGATCAAAGATGGTGTGAAGGCATTGAAATATTTTTCCGACAAAGGCATTAAAACAAATTGTACACTGGTATTTTCTGCCGGACAAGCATTGCTTGCTGCAAAAGCAGGTGCAACATATGTTTCTCCTTTCCTTGGTCGTCTTGATGATATTAACCAGGATGGAATCGAACTGATCGAACAGATCGTTTTCATCTATCAGAACTACGATTTCGAAACACAAGTACTTGCTGCATCTATTCGCAGTCCGTTACACATCGTTCGCTGCGCAGAAGCCGGTGCTGATGTTGCAACGTGCCCGTTGAATGCAATCCTTGACCTGCTAAAACATCCTTTGACTGATTCAGGTTTGGCGAAGTTTTTGGCGGATGCTAAAGGGGTTAAATAAGGATTTCGGAATGCGGAATGCGGATTTCGGATTTCGGATTTCGGAATGGGGACCTGGCAAGTGTATTCGAATTTTTTAGTACACAATTATTAAATTTAGATATAAAATTGCCTACAACGCACCAATTCCGAAATCCGCATTCCGAAATAATACATCATTCTAAATAATAGCTTAAAATGCTCCTTAGGTTCCAAGGCAAAACGGTCAATGAAAAATACATCGACCAGATAGTGCAGACTTTAAAGTCGGGTGGAATAATTATCATTCCGACCGATACTGTCTATGCACTTGCCGGCGATATTCATAGTTCAAAAGCCATGGAAAGGATCTGTCGATTCAAGAATATCAAACCTGAGAAAGCGAACTTTTCTTTTTTGTGTTCCGGGCTAAGTAACATTTCAGAATTCACAAAGCCATTCAATACTGAGATTTTCCGGTTGATGAAAAATTCTCTTCCGGGTCCATTCACATTTATCCTGAATGCCAACAATAATGTGCCTGCAATTTTTAAATCGAATAAGAAAACAATCGGTATCAGGGTACCGGATAATATTATTTCGCAAGCTATCATTGAAGCATTAGGAAATCCGTTAATGGTAACTTCTGTTCATGATGACGATCAGTTTTACGATTATGTTACCGATCCTGAAGTGATCGACGAACGGTTCGGTGCACAAGTTGATATTGTTGTTGATGGTGGAATGAGTGAATTCGAACCTTCAACAGTAATTGATTGTACGGGAAATGAACCATTGCTGATTCGTCAGGGTAAAGGTGAGATTCCAATGCAAGGAACAGAGAACAACAATAAATTTTTATAAGATCTCCACTGAAATTTTTGAATCGCTTAAATGCTGTTTGAGAAAAGTTCCATCACCATGTACAGTATAAATTTTCGATGGATTACATTGTCTGATCATTTCCAATAAACCATTCCAATCGGCATGATCACTGATTGGAAGAACCCGATCACATTCATAATATGATTGCTTCCACCCTGTGGCGAAAACTTTCAGTACATTTTTATTTCTTGAAAATCGTCTGAACTGCGATGGTGAAACGATATAAAAGCTCCGCTCCTGTTCTTTGAATTCAGTCCGTCGATATGGCTTCCAGGTACCAAGATCAAATCCGAAAGATGAATAAATATCATTGAATGGAATAATCTCAGGATGTACATAAACCGGAATCTCAGGAAATTTTTCTGTTATAAGCTTACTTATTCTTTGCGCTTTACCAATGGCATAAGCACCGATCACAACATTGACATTTTCCGCTGCCAGTTCTTCAAGAACTTTCACCGGATCAGGATGTTCGTATTCGGGCGAAGCAAAAGTAGTTTCAGTAATGAGATGATCACATTTAATATATTCAAACGATTCACAACTCGTATCTGCCTGTGTCTTGAAATCTCCGGTATATAAATAACGTTCACCGGCATATTCCATCAGGATCTGCGCACTTCCTAGCATATGTCCTGCAGGATAAAATGTTATGCTGACATCATTAAGAAAAAATGGTTTGCCATATTCTACAACATTAAACTGCGTGAACAACCTCAAACCATGCCGATGATCCATAAATGCTTTTGTGGGCGCCGTACAATACACCAATCCATTATTCGCCACAGCATGATCCCCATGCGCATGCGACACCACTGCCCTATGCATACTCCGCACCGGATCCAGATAAAAATCCCCTGCAAAGCAGTAGAGACCGGATTTGGTTTTGGTTAGGAAGTTGTTTACTGTCATTTTTTTGTTCAAGGTTCAAAGTTCAAAGTTCAAAGTTCAAAGTTGGCTTCGTAGTTAGCTACGAAGCCAACTTTGAACATTGAACTTTGAACATTGAACTATTTAGACATTATCTCCCCATGTATCTTGAGCACCTGCGGTACCACCATCTGCACTTCATCATTATAAATCACAAAATCCGATCGCTTGATCAGTTCTTCGTCGCTTAGTTGAGATGTAATTATCTTCTCGATCTCTGCTTTTGATTTTTTATCGCGTTGACGGATGCGTTCTATGCGGAGTTCGAGTGGTGAAATTACTGCTATTACCAGATCGCATTGCTTGTTTGCTCCGCTTTCAAATAAGATCGCTGCTTCTTTCAGGACATATGGATAACTTTTATGACTCTCGACCCAGTTTTCAAAATCACGTTTTACGAGTGGATGAACCAGTTTATTTAATATTTCTAGTTTTTCTTCATCGTTAAAAACGATCTCTGCAAGTTTCTTGCGATTTATATTTCCATTTTTGTCAATTGCATCTTCAGAGACTAATTCCCTTACACTTTGTTTTAATTCTGGATACTTGTTGTACAAAAGTTTAGCCGCAGAATCTGCTTCGTAGACAGGAATCTTCAGTTGTTCAAATATCTTGCACACAACCGATTTTCCGCTGCCAATACCTCCGGTGATCCCGATAATTTTCATTGCTTGCGGAGAATATAATCGACACGCTCAGGATCTGCAGTTGCAGTCCTTACAAAAGATGGCCGCGTAATAAGTTGGATGGAGATCTTATCGGGATGAGTGTTCTCAAGATTTGTTGCATCAACAATTGCATCAAACATTGCCGGAGAAACCTTATTGAAATCACTTAGCGATGTTACATATCTGACTTTTACTTTTTCAGGAAAGGTCTTCAGTGTAAATCCACGGGAAACATTGACCGGATTAATTGGAATCTCAACAGTTCCTTCTGTAAATTTTTCTACAGGAACAGTTATTGTCACTTCTGAAATATCATAAGTCAGGAGTTTGTTTTTTACCAGGTTAACTTTACGTTTTAAAGTCGATCTTAATTCACCTGTCTCAACAAGTTCAGTCTTTATGAATTTCAGTTTAGATAAAACTGCCGGCGGACCTGATACTTCTACAAAGGCCGGTGAAGCAAACGGAGTTCCACTCGTATCAAATTGTCTTGCAAAACTTGCTTTCAGATCGATGAAGACCGGTACTGATTGCGTAACCCTATCCCTGAAATTAAAGATGATAGAATCAGGTTCAAAACCGGAAACAGTTACATCTTTTCCGAGTTGCTGATTGAAGTCCGGCAAAAAAGCTTTTGTTGCCAACGACATGAATCCGGAAGAAACCGAAGTAGATTTCATCTTTGAAGCCACATCGATTTCAATTGGATCCTGCTTTTTATCGAAGCCAAATGCAATGATCCTGAATCCACTTGTTCTGACAACCACAGAGATCTCCTTTGGAAGATCATTGATCACCACTTTTTTCCCGGGAATGTTTACATATGTTACCGGAATACTGATCCGCGTATTGTAATCATTGGAAAGCGCAATCAGACACCAGAATAATGATGCAATACCAAAGCATACGAGCACAACTGAAAATCTTCTGTTCAGCATGAGCCTTTTCTTCGGCTGATTGGTTAAAAGGTTTTGATTTACGTCTTTCACGATAAAAACTCCACCTTCAATATTACGAAATAATTATGACTTGGCAGGTGTAGTTACAGCCGGATTGAGTGTGCGTGTGGCATCGGCAGAAATTGCAGATTTCTCCAGACGTACTTTCACATTGGTATCAATTTCAACCATGAAAGTTGTTTCATTCACCTCCAGAATCCGACCATGAATTCCACCGATGGTAACGATCTTCGCACCTTTCTGGATGGATTCACGAAATTCTTTTTCCTGCTTTTGTTTTTTCATCTGTGGGCGGATCATAAAAAAGTAGAATACTACTATGATGGCAACTAAAAAAACCAGTTGCATTGCACCACCACCTTGTTGTGATTGTAATAAAATTGAATTTAATGTATTCATGTGTCTGGGAGAGATTGATTTTTATATTTATTGTTTAACAACATTTCCTTTTATTGTAAGGACATGTGTATTTGGAATTGTATTGGCAATTAACGTCACTGTTTTTGTCTGCAACCCTTCTCTGCCTTCGCTGTTGAATGTTACATTGATGATTCCTGATTCACCCGGCTTTACAGGATCTTTTGGAAACTCAGGCACTGTACATCCACAACTTCCGTTGGCTGAACGGATCACAAGATCACCTTTACCAGTGTTCTTAAATTTAAAAGCAAATGATACACTTTCGCCCTGAATGATCTCACCAAAATCATGTTCTTCCGATACAAACTCATATACCGGAACATTGTCTTTTGGATCTACACTTTTCGATGCAGTTGCAGGATTATTTATAACATCCGTATTGATTGCATTTTCCGGAACTTCGGAATTGTTTTTTGACGAGCAAGATGCGAGAATCAGTACACATAATACTACTGCATATTGCCTGAACATTGTTTTCATCATTTATAAATTTTGTTTTTATGTTATTAACCTAATAATCCCCGACCGGTTTTATTGATCTTACCTTGCTCCTTGTAATCGATTGCAAGTTTATCCAAAACACCGTTTACAAATTGCTTGCTCTTAGGGGTACTGAAATCTTTTGAAATATCTATGAATTCATTGATCGTAACTTTTACCGGAATATTCGGGAATGTTACCAGTTCTGTTAAGGCCATTTTAAGAATCAGAATATCCATCAATGCAATTCTGTCCACTTCCCAGTTCTTTGTACGTTCGCTGATCGCTTCTTCAAACTCTTTATTGTTCAGGATCGTCTGATTGAAAAGTTTTCTTGCGAATTCCTTATCGTCTTCTTCATCTTTATATAAAGGCAACAATTCAAATTTATCTGTGTCGTAAAAATTCTTCATCGTACGACCGATTATGTGCATGATAAAATCGAAATCTTCATTCCAGAAAATATTCTCTTCTTCAATGTGATGCTGAATTGCTTCAGACTTTTCAATGAACTTTTTGAAAACTGTTGTCAGGAAATCTCTTTCCGATGCGTCATCATTTTCAAGAAAACTTCTGTACTCATCCGATTTCTTTATTTCCAGAAAGATCTTTCTGATCAGATCCTGTTCTTTCTGCCAGCTCATCTTAGTACGATTCAGCTGACGGATAAATTCCGGATCTTTCTCCATTTCAAGAATGAAACGCAGATTGAACATTCTGTGCTTTGCAGCAAGTTCGGTCTTATTGGGAAAAAATTTTGTATGCAGATCATCCGCATCGTTCTGATCTGAATCTGCCAGTTCTTTAACAAAAAGTAAAAGATAAATATACAATTCATACACTTTATCTACACTCCTTATCATCTCCCGCTCCGCAATAGCAAGGTCATTCTTCTCCGCCTGAAAAAAAGCGTAAAGGGCTTGGAGGACTTTTATTCGGAGTTGGCGGCGGCTGAGCATTTTGTTGGCAGGTACTTTGTTGAAATTGTAAGTGGTAAATAGTGATTGGTAATTAGCACTACTTACTATACTGAAAGTGGATAATTCTATTTAGAAATGAAACAAGAGTGAATTGTTGTAAATAATTGCAGTAGTAACTAGTGCTACTCACCACTTACAGTATAGTAAGTAGTGCTAATTACCAATCACTATTTA
>ERZ795044.4427-NODE-4427-length-11518-cov-4.643898_pt1 | contig 11518 bp, 8 predicted proteins | sample MGYA00375128_ERZ795044 | MGnify/ENA primary metagenome ERZ795044 (study PRJEB30173, sample SAMN05720213) | anaerobic digester metagenome | isolation source: active sludge of municipal wastewater-treating anaerobic digesters | place: USA | collected 2014-12-22 ... | reverse complement strand
CCGCTCGCCCAGCGCGTCGATGGCCCGCCCCAGGAGGGGATTGAAGGCGATGCCGATGATCCCGCCGGCCGTGAGCAGCGTCGCCACCATCTCGGTCTTCTGGTTGAATACCGTCACCAGCACCCACGGGGCGAAGGTGAGAAAGATCTGCTTGCGCGTGCCGAAGAGGATGTTGAGCCAGTAGAACAGGCCGTACTCGCGGCGCAGGATGAGTTTCGTGTTCGCCGGGAGGGGCGCGTCGGGCTTCATGAGAAACATGACGGCGGCCCCGGCGAGGAAACCGAACGCGGCGATGACGAACGAGCCTGTGAAGCCGAGGCCGCAGTAGCTGAAGCCGAGGAACACCAGAAAGCTCCCGCCGATCGCGGCGAGGTTCATCGCGCCCGCCTGCTGGCCCAGCCGCCGCCCGGTCTTCCCCTCGTGCGCGAACTCCATGCCGATCGCCTGGTTGAGCGGGAGCATCAGGTGCTGGCCCGTGCTGAAGATAAAAAGCCAGCCGAGCATGACGCCGTACGAAGGCGTGAAGAGTCCCAGGAGCACCGAGCCCGCGGCGGCGATCACGAGCGCGAGCGCCGCCAGCCGCCGCGCGCTGAGGAAGAAAAAGAGCGCCGAGAAGAAGACCACCAGGAAGCCCGGCAGCTCGCGCGGCAGTTCCAGCACGCCCCGCTGAAAGTCGGTGATGAGGAAGGACTCGTTCAGGAAGTTGTTGAAGATGGTGTTGATGACGCTCTGCGAAAACGCGAACAGGGACACCGCAGCGATAAACAAGACGAAATCGCGCGGCAGTCCCCGCAGCGTATTTCCGATCGTCCGCATCCGCCGGTTCATGGTGCCCGCCTCCCTGACGCGGGCACACTGCGCGTGCGGCTGATCTTTTACAAGTTAAAAACCGCGCCCGTCAGTTTTTCGCGTTGTCGCGGTATTTGATCACCGTGCCGCGGGCGCGCCAGGTCCAGGCGTTGTACACCAGGAGGAGGATGCCCGTGCTCTCCACGTCGAAGGTGTAGTTGATGATGTCGTCGCCGCCCATCGCCTTCGCCTTCTCCTCGAGCGCGGCGAAGCCGTTGCCGCCCCACCAGACCAGGAAGAGCACGTTTCGGATGGTGCCCGACGCCGAGACCGTTCCGAGGATCTGGAAGTCCTCGGTCGTGAGCTTGTAGTTCGCGTCCTTGAGCGCCAGAAGCGGCGCCTTCGTGGTGTGATAGATGCAGCCCTGCGCCGTGAGCAGGACCGCCAGCAGTGCGCCGATGATGCATGTTCTCATGTGAATACCTCGCAAATGTTTTGTGTTCGTTCAATGATGCGCATTTGTTCGTTGTATGCGCGCGACCTACCGCGCGTCCCGGTTCACGTAGGCGACCAGCCGGACCTCGTTGCCGCGCTCGTTGTAGGCCACCTCGTCGAACACCGTACGCACGATGAGGATCCCCCGGCCGTGCATGCGCCCCTGTTCCGAGGCCGCGGACGGGTCGCGCTCGAGCACCGAGCGGACGTCGAAGCCGGCCCCCTCGTCGCGGATCACGTACTCGGCGCGCTCCTCGTCGAGGCGGTAGTCGATGGACACCTTCTTGCTTCGGCGGTCGGGGTCGCTCTGCCGGTCGCGCAGAAGATCGAAGTACCGCTCCTGTTCCGTCGCGCGCGACTTCTCGTCGAAGGTGATCTCTAGGTTGCCGTGCTCGATCGCGTTGATGATGATCTCCCGTAGTCCCAGGCGGATCATGCCGATCCGCTCCTCGTCGAAATAGCGGGGCAGGTTTCGCGTTATGCGATAGCTCGTTTCGTCCGCGAAGCTGATCTTGCTGTCGATGCGGTAGGAGAGCTCCTCGCGCCGCAGGTAGTCGCGCAGCGGGTCGTCGGAGATCTCCGAGGCCACGCCCAGGACGCCGGTCACCCGGCCGTCCGCGAGGACCGGGTTCATGCGGAAGCGCAACGGCACGGGCTCGCCGAGGTGCTTGTGGCAGCACACGGCCTTGAGGTGGACGTCGGAGGCGCCGCCGGCGATGATCCGCTCCACGCTCTCCGCGAAGGTCTCGCGGTTGATCCGGTTCACGTCGAAGGGATCGTCGTACAGGATGGTGCGCACGTGCCGTCCGGCTAAATCGTCCTCGTGATACCCCAGCTTCTTGGCCATGTTGATGTTGGCCGTGAGGAAGCGGCCCGCGAGGTCGAGCGAAAAGATGATGTCGTGCGTCTTCTCCTCGACCAGCTCGCGGTACTTGCGCTCCGATTCCTCGAGCTGCCGGCGGAAGCGGTTGCGGTCGCTCACGTCGTAGGCGGTCACGAGGGCGCCGTGGATGATGAGGTCCTCCTCGCCGATCCAGAGGCTCGCGCTGATCTCGGTTTCGATGAATTGGTCCTTCCGCGCGTTCATAAGCCGCAGCGGCGCCGTCACGATGCGCAGGGTGCGCATCTGGCGAAAGCAGTCCTCCTTCGAGAGCTCGCGGTCGCGCGCCCATTGCTGCCTGATGCGGGAGGCCCGCGCGTAGAGGTCGATGAACAGCGACGCGGCCGCCGCGTGGTCCTCGGGGTGCACGTAATCGGTGTAGGACAGGCTCGTGTAGTCGTCGAGCGGGCCGTACTCATCCATGGCCTTGTAATTGAACTCGACGGTTTTCCCGGCGGTGTCGATGAGCATGGAGAGGATCGGTTGGTGCATGAAGAGCTCGCGGTACTTCTCCTCGGACTCCTCGAGCTTTTTCCGGAAGAGATTCCGCGTGGTGATGTCCACCGCCGTTACGAGAAATCCGATGATGTCCAGCGTGGTCTTGTCGGCGATCAGGTTCACGTTGTATTCGGCGTCGTAGGTCACGTCGCGCGCGCGGTTGTGGAACGTGGTCATGCCGTACTGGATGCCCAATTCCATCAGCTCCTGGTAGCATCCGTCCCGGTACTCGACGTCCATGCGGATGCGGCTCCAGTCCCAGCGCGCGCGGATCTTTTCGGCATCGAGATAGAGGCCGCTGAAGACGCGACGGAGCTTCCAGACCTCCTTGGGGGTGATGAAGTCGGTGAAGTGGAGTTTCTCCGGCGCGGGGGACCCGTGTCCGGCGTACTTCTCGCCCAGGAGGTCGTTCCACTCGAGCACGGTCCCCTGGAAGTCCACCAGCAGGGTCATGGTGGGCGATTTGCGGAAAATGGTGCGATACTTCTCGCGCTCGCGGATGAGCGTTTTCTCGGAGGACTTGCGCGCGGTGCGGTCGTTCGCGGCGCAGATCACGCGCCCGCGCGTCGATCCGGCGAGCGGCCGCGCGGAGAGCTCGAGATCGACAATGTCGCCCGCGCGGGTGCGCACGCGCAGCTCCTCAAGGTCGAAGCCCTCGGCGGCAGCCGACCGGTCCCGTGGCCGCCGGGGCGCGTCGTCCGCGAGGCGCGCATGCATGATCCTGAGCGTCGCCGCGATGCGCGCACGATCCTCGTCGACGACGAGCGAGAGAAAGTCGCGGTCGACGAGGGAATGCTCGCCGCCCGGGTAGTCGAGCCGCGCGCACGCGGCGGCGTTCGCGTGCGTAATGCGCCCCGACGCGTCGAGGACGACGACAAGCGCGGGGATGTCGTCAATCGGTATGTTCAGTTCGTCATGGGCCATGGTCGGCACGGCTCCGATCGGCTCCGGAAGCGCTCTTCCAATATTATTATAGTTGCTGTAGCGCCCGTCCGCGTCAATTACTTTCCCGGCGCGGAATCGGCATCTCGTCGCATGCCCGGCGGGGCACAGCGAATTGTGTTTGACGCGGGGTGCGATGCGGTGGCCTATGCGGGGTGCGGAGGATCGGCACATGCTTTCGGAGTTCATCCGGCAAACGCGCACGCTCACCTGGCCGTTCTGGGCCGCCAATATCATGGAGATGGTCGAGCGTCTCGCCTACTACGGCGTGCGCGTGGTCATCCCCATCTACATCGCGCAGGCGGACGAGCCGGGCGGCCTGCACCTGTGCCAGGAGGAGAAGGGATTCATCTTCATGTGGTGGGCGCTGGTGCAGTCGGGCCTGCCCGTCTTCACCGGCGGCTTCGCCGACCGCTACGGCTACAAACGCCAGATCGCCATCGCGATCGCGCTCAAGGCGGCCGGATACGTGATCATGGCCACCCAGCGCGAGTTCTGGCCGTTCTTCGCCGGGTGCATGGTGCTGGCCGCGGGGACGGCCGTGTTCAAGCCGCCCATACAGGGGACCTTCGTGAAAACCCTCTCCGAGCGCACCTCGGGCGTGGGGTGGGGGTATTTCTATATGGTGGTGAACGTGGGCGGGTTTCTCGGTCCGCCGCTCGCGCATTTCCTGTACGGCTATTCCTGGCCCGCCGTGTTCTACGGCTGCGCGGTCCTGGTGTGCCTCAATCTGCTGTGGCTCGCGACCTACCGCGAGGTGGACTCCGGGGCCGATCGAAGCGCCGGCGTCGCCGCGGTGATCGCGTCCACCGCGCGAAACATCCTCAACGCGCGGCTGGTCGTCTTCATCCTCATCATGTCGGCCTTCTGGGCGTCCTATACGCAGATCTTCGATATGCTGCCCAATTACATCGTGGATTGGGTCGATAGCGCGACGCTTGCCGCGCATCTTCCGTCGTTCATGCTCGCCCGCGCGGGCGCGGGATCGCCGCAGGTCGCGCAGGAATGGATCATCAATCTGAATCCGCTGCTCATCATCATCTTCGTCGCGCCGTTGTCGTGGTACGCCAATCGTCGCATGCACCGCCTGCGTTCGATTTTTCTGGGCATCATGGTATCCGCCGCAGGGATCTACATTGTGGGGCAGGGCATGCCGGTGTGGCTGTGCCTCGCCGGGATCGCCTGCTTCTCCGTCGGGGAGATGCTCGCCTCGCCCAAGATGAACGAATATTTGGGGGTGATCGCGCCCGACGACCGGAAGGCGCTTTACATGGGATATGCGAACATCCCGTTCGCCATCGGGTGGGGATACGGAGCCTTTATCGGCGGAGGACTGTACGCGCGCTTCGGCGAGAAGGCGGGGCTCGCGCTGCGTTACCTGGGCGAGGAGCTGGGGATGCGCGATCTCCCGGCGCGCACCGATGCTTGCGCCGCGCTCATGCGGGAGACCGGACTGGGTCCGCGGGAGGTGACGGCGCTGCTCTGGGAGCGCTACGATCCCGGGCAGGTGTGGCTGCCGTTCGCGGTCGCCGCGCTCGTCGCCGGCATTGCCATGCTCGCGTTTGGTTTCGTCGTGCGCCGCTCGGAGGGCGGTGCGGGGATCAGGGAATGATGGAGAAAAAATCCTCTGCGCAGGTGCGCGTGATCATCGTGTAGATGTATTCGTTCACGTGGGCCAGGTCCAGCGGGACATGGATGTTGAGCGCGTGCTGACGCAGGATCACGAGCACCCCGAGTCCGGTCGAGTCCATGTGCTCCACGTTCGCGAAATCGAGGACAATCCGCTCGCAGGGGTGCTGTTCGATGAGCAGGATGATGTCGCCGTCCAGACCGATCGCATCGGGCGATACGATATTCCCCAGAATGGCGATGGTGAGGATGTTGTTCGCGATTGCCGTATCGAGTTTCATGCGCGCCGTCCTGTCCCTATCCTTCGCGAGGTTGTGGAAAATGTCAATACAATTTATCGCACCCTTCGTTCGAATGTCCCGCGAGTGACGGTGATGATGGAGCGCATCGAATGCATGCTCGCCGGAGGCAATGCGAATCCATCGTTCGCGGAATACATCGGCCGAAAAAATCGATTGACAGCGTGGAAAGCGCGCGGCTATGGTTTGCGCGCGTCGGGCGATTAGCTCAGCAGGTTAGAGCGCCTGCCTCACATGCAGGAGGTCACTGGTTCGAGTCCAGTATCGCCCAAGCGTAAGTCCTGATCCCGTCAGGGTTTACCGAAGCTACCGGTCCACCGGCGCTTTTAAAATCCACTGGAAATGCGGAAAGTGTAAGATAAGTGTAAGATAGCTTTCCGCAGATGGAGTTTAAAATGCCTACCGGAAAGCCTTATTCCCTCTACAAGCGCAACCGCATCTACTACGTTCAATTCAAACTGCCTGATGGTCGCTATTGCACTGCTCGCAGTACTGGTGAAACTTCCAAGAGTAAAGCTGAACGCGTCGCATTTGATTACCTCTCTGCTGGCCAAGTTGTCGTCAAACAGAACTTAACTCTCGCTGAATTCTCAAAAGATTTCTTTTCTTGGGATAGTCCTTGGGCCGCTGAAAAACGAATCCGTGGACTCCGTATTGGAAAACGTCAATGCCATAACTTGAACTATTTACTTCGAGCGCATATCGTCCCCAAGATGGGGAGTGTTAAGCTTGTAAATATCGATCGAATGATGATACGAGAACTGCGGAATGATTTATTCGTGAAAAAGTATTCCGGTAATACGATAAACAAAGTCTTATCTGCCTTGAAGGCGATTCTGGAAGCAGCAGAAGAACAATCGTTAATTCAGTTTATCCCGAGAATCGATAGGGCAGCGGCAAATCCAAAGAAAAAGGACATCCTTACGATTGAAGAAACGAGACGACTATTTTCCATTCCGTGGATCTCAGATCCCGGTCACTGTCATCCTCCCAAAGAACAGCTCATGGGATATATCGGCAATATGCTGGCAGCATCCACGGGAATGCGCATGGGTGAAATACAGGGGCTTGTACTGTCTGATTTATGCTTAAATGAAGGATACATTCGGGTCCGTCGGTCATGGGATAGGCTTTATGGGCTGAATGATACGACTAAATCTGGAAGATCTCGTAGGGTTTATATCCCCGGCGCGGTCGCTGAAAAATTACATACTCTTATGGAATTAAATCCCAATACGTCAAATCCTGAAAGCTTCTTATTTTTCAGTGAAAGGACTGTAGGCAAACCTGTTGAACCAAAAGTGTTCATTCGCTCGTTGTATACTGCGATGCGAAATATTGGAATTTCTGAACCTGAAAGAAAAGAAAGAAATATTACATTTCACTCATGGCGACATCTGTTTAATAGTGTTTTGGCAAATGGGAATGTACCGCTCTTGAAGATTCAAAGCCTTACCGGGCATGTAACTGATGAAATGAGCAAGCATTATTATCATACAGATGATATGAGAGATGTCCTTGAGGTCATACGGGGGTCAATACTTGCAGGATTGCCGGACGAGCAAGAGATGGTGCAATAAACAGTATTTTTCAGCATATGCATCTTGATTGAAAGTCGGAAATGCATTATATTCAATTTAATTGGGATAGGTCGGGATTAACTGCCCTGGCCGAAAAGTCGCACCTGAACGGCCTTCCCATATTATCTTCATTAGGAAGCGTTGTCAGGAGCGTGATTATGGGAGAGAAGACCTCGTGTGGTAGTACGAAAACATTACTGCAAAATAATTGTGAACAAGCAAGGCTTCTTGGGTTCTTAATTCAGAATGTCGAGAATACCAGGCTCTTGTATGCTGATGCGATTGAGCCAGATAGCAAGTCACTTAAGGAGTTAAACCATCGATGGACTATTTATAGGGAGGCATTATTGTATTCTTATTACATGCCTGGTCTTATTTACGTGCCTTCATTCGATGTATCACAGGTGCCGGATGATGATGGATTATGGACACAATTATGTGCTACTCTTGACTTCATGAAACAGTTGGAGGAATTATATGCATCAGAACGCTATGCGGATTGTTCGGATGGGTGTATGTATAAAGGCATTAGAAACATTAAAAAACATTTACAAACAATGGTGGTGCTTCAAAATACTATTTTCCAGAGAGAAGAATTCAATTGCGACATTAACCATCCTTCTGATGCTGATTATGTCCAGCAAAAACTTGCTCGTGTAGCTGAAATTTGCGGGGGTATAATTGGGAACACTTCATCGGAAGACGCTATAGAGAAAAATGAAGAAGTCGTGCACGTTTATGAAATATTTGTAGAATATTGTAAATCTTATGCAAAAAATAATAAGGAGGAAGTTGTTTTCACTTACTCCGATGAAATGAAAAATGATTTAAATCAACTGTTGGAAAAAAAAATAATAATGGCCTTTAATGAAAAGCCGGATTTCAAAAAGATTAAACACGCTGTTGCTCTTTTTGAGTTGTGGCAAGTGAAATATGGTATTGATGATTATGAAAGCAGAAAAGATATGATCATCGCCTCCAATATTCTGTTGGATGGCAAGGAGGTAACAAGGGGATCAATTTCAACAGCTCGAAGTCGTTTAAAGTACTTGCCGAATGATATTTGCAAGAAAGAAGTATTAAGCGCACTCCCTCACCTCGAAAATCAATAAATCTGTAAGAATGTAAGTTCTTGCACACTCCCGACTAAATTATTGCTATCATAATGTTGATGGATCGCGTTAGATAAACGAGGTGGCTAATGGAAAACATTAAAACGGATGACGCCTTGCTGACCTATCGGGATCTGGCATCATTTTTGAAAGTGAGCGAATCGAAGCTGCGTCGTGATGTTTCAGCGAAAAGAATTCCGTTTACAAGAGTGTCCGGAAGAAGCATTCGCTTTAAAAAGTCTGTGATTGAAATATGGTTGCGTGATCACACATATTTCCCAAAGGGGGGCGAGTGAATTCAAATCATTTTGCATCAGATGTAGTCGCTTGGTTGATGGAACAGTCGGGCAAAGTTGTATTTGGTGAAATCACCGTAAAAATAATATGCCATCAGGGCGCAAGACGTATTGAGAGATCTGTTACGGAAAAGGAAGATTTGAAACAAGAGTCGAGTTTATAACAATGTTAAATGAAAATGATCCTCGGTGTATTCAAATGAATTCTCGAAGGATGAAGTACATGTTGAAGTCTGGAGTGGATTTGAAGGCAATGAGGTTGTATGTGATCGCCAAGCACCATTTCTCTTATAAGTCAGGAATATTTTCATTAGATGAGCTTGTCGATCTCCTCCATGCATATGGTTATCGGTCACTGCATAATAAAACTGGGAATAAACGGGCTGCAATGAAGAATCGATTGCAGACCATGCTTATTGACTCCGGTCTTTTCCGCAAGGCTCCGGATGGACGATTTATTCATTCGTGGCAGGTGTCAAATGAATAAGCAATTGAAATTCTATTCAGATGTTGTGTTAAGATCCCAACGACAATTTAATGATTTCGCAATCGGTGTATTATTGGCTTCCTCGCGCTTTTCTTCATTGTCAAAGATTGCAAAATTAACTCATTTCTCAGAACGCAGAATAAGTCAAGCAGCGGAGAGGTTGCGTAAAGCTCGTGTGTTAAAAAAAATTAATAATATAATAATCTTGGATGGCGTGCATAATAACAAAATAATAATCGAGAAATTTCGTTCAGATCTTTTACGGCGTCATGGAGTCAGGACTCCGCGACCAGTATACTTTCGAAGGCAATGGTGGGCGGCGCTATATTGGACGAACAGTTATCGTATTGTTTCCGACAGGCTACAGGATGGGAATCTAACGCGAACTGTTTCTTCGAAGTTCTTTCTGGCGCCGCTCACCTTTTCCGATAACAGAGCCCTGTGGGTGTTCAGACATGCGTCTGGATTCAATGAGTATCTATCCCGTTATGGTTTTAAAAACATGTAAATACCTATATCCTAAGCCCTGAATACTGGAACGGATTTTCGAAAGCTTCCTGACCATGTGCATTTTAAGGGGGGTGTGAGATGGAAAAGAAACAATGCACTAATTTTGAAAAATGTTCAGCAGCGCTATGCCCGCTTGATCTGAATCCGAGACATTATTGGTTCGCTGATGCTGAAATATGTTCACGTAGTAAATCACTAACATGGGTAAAGGTGCAGAAAAAGATTTCGAAGTTAAATCCGAATCCACATCAGTACTACACGAAGAAAATGCTGGAAATGATAATTCGCGTTACTCCAGATATTGCTGGAATTGAGTCCGTGGGATATAGCGAAATTAAGGAGAGCGAATGGATCGCATTGCGAAAGGGTAAACAAAGTGTTAAAAAAGCTAATCGCAAGTCCATGGCCTTGGAAAAACTGTACGCTAAGACAGGAGATTCGGGGGTGAACATCGACGGTGACACGCTCGAAAATGGCCCGAAGGGCTGTGAGCCCTTCATCGTTAAATTCATCGCAGTGAGTGCAAACATCGATAAAGGAGGTTTCAAATGAGCAATAAAACAGAATGGAAAGGTGTGTCAGACACGGAGGAAAACAATGAAATCGCGATTAATGAGAAATTCGTAATAATTTCCAGAGTTAAATGTCTTGAGGGAAAAACTGACGAATGTGGAGGTGAAGAAAGTAGTCAATGTCATGATTGTAGGAATGGCTGGAAAGCTGGAGAGCCAATAACAATTTATGAGATTGCTGCGTCTCAAGGATGGACGCCCAAAGTGGCTGCGAACAGGATTCTATATTTCTGGAGAAAAGAAAATATTCTGTTTACCAATGAAGATACTGATCGAGTGTGGGACATGCTACAAGTTATTAACAAAAGTAATACTGTCATAGCGAATACTGTCGCAGCGAAGGTGAATGTGCCATAAATCCAAAATGTTGAATTGGTTCGTAAAACCTGCAATAAGCCGTAAGGGATTCTTGTGCAAATATGAGAGCAATCAGCAGTTAGGTGCAGCACCAACACTGAATGTGAACATGGCAGGCGATATCAGAGAATTTAAGGTACGAGTGAGCTACCTATTCCAATATTTTTACTTGATTAAAAGTAATAAGGATGACAATGATTGTTAAAAAGAATGCTTCTTCCCATGGCTTTCGTCGTATAATGCAGGAGCGGAATAATGGATCAGGGCCAACTAAACTGGATCGCCAACTTTATTTGGGGAATCGCCGATGATGTATTGCGTGACCTGTATGTCCGAGGCAAATACCGTGATGTAATCCTGCCGATGATGGTCTTACGCCGGTTCGATGCGTTGCTGGAGCCGACAAAGAAGGCCGTATTAGACATGAAGGCCAACCTCGATAAGGCAAAGATCGTAAACCAGGATCAAGCTCTACGGCAGACCGCAACACAAGCATTCTATAACACCTCGAAGTTTACCCTCCGGGATCTCAAGGCCCGTGCAAGCAGGCAACAGCTCAAAGCGGACTTTGAAGCGTATCTCGATGGTTTCTCACGTAATGTTCAGGACATCCTGGATAACTTCGAGTTCAGGAACCAGATACCGCGTCTCTCGAAAGCTGATGCACTTGGGACATTGATCGAGAAATTCCTTTCTCCTGAAATCAATTTGAGCCCAAATCCCGTGCTCAATGGGGACGGTTCAGTTAAATACCCTGGTATGGATAATCATGCCATGGGGACAATATTCGAAGAACTGGTGCGCCGCTTCAACGAGGAAAATAACGAAGAAGCGGGGGAGCACTGGACCCCGCGTGATGCCGTAAAGCTCATGGCCAGGCTCATATTCCTGCCGATAGCCGATAAGATCGAATCTGGGACCTATTTGCTTTATGATGGTGCCTGCGGAACCGGCGGCATGCTGACTGTCGCCGAAGAAACCCTGCAGGAGCTTGCTTTAGCTCACGGGAAGCAGGTGGCCACCCATCTCTATGGCCAGGAGATCAATGCTGAGACCTATGCCATATGCAAGG
>ERZ795044.4426-NODE-4426-length-11524-cov-10.063563_pt1 | contig 11524 bp, 12 predicted proteins | sample MGYA00375128_ERZ795044 | MGnify/ENA primary metagenome ERZ795044 (study PRJEB30173, sample SAMN05720213) | anaerobic digester metagenome | isolation source: active sludge of municipal wastewater-treating anaerobic digesters | place: USA | collected 2014-12-22 ... | reverse complement strand
CGCCAGCTTCGAAGGCGCGCCGCAGCCGAAGACGGATGCCGAGAAGTGGATCCTCGCCCAACTCGACCGCACCGGCGCCGAGGCCGCCGAGCACTTCGCCAGTTACCGTTTCGACCTGCTTGCGCAATGCCTGTACGAATTCACCTGGAACCAGGTCTGCGACTGGTTCCTGGAACTGGCGAAGCCTGCATTGCAGGGCGACGATGTCGACGCAGCGAACAGCACCCGCCACACCCTGGCCCATGTGCTCGAAGCGCTGCTGCGGATGTTGCATCCGCTGATCCCGTTCGTGACCGAAGAACTCTGGCAGGCGGTCGCGCCGAAGCTCGGCAAGTCCGGCAGCCTGATGCTGCAGGCGTATCCGCAGGCCGGCGAGATCGATGCGGCCGCCTACGCGCGATCCGACGCCGATATCGAATGGCTGAAGGAGATCATCTCCGCGCTGCGCCGCATCCGCAGCGAACTTGGCGTGTCGCCGGCCAAGCAGGTGTCGTTGCTGGTGCGTGGTGGCAACGGCGACGATGCCGCGCGCGTCGAACGCTTCGACGCGCAGCTGCGCTTCCTGTGCAAGTTGGAACGCATCGAAACCCTCGCTGGCGATCCGCCGGCGGCCGCGCCCGCGGTGGTCGGCGAGCTGCAGTTGTTCGTGCCACTGGAAGGCCTGGTCGACCTCGACGCCGAGCGCGTGCGCCTGGACAAGGAGATCGCCAAGGTCGCGTCCGAGAAGGACAAGAGCGAAGCCAAGCTGGCCAAGTTCGGCGGCAGCGTGCCGGCGACGGTGGTCGAGCAGGAACGTGCGCGCCTGGCTGACTGGAGCGCGAAGCTGGAAGCGCTGACGGCGCAACGCGAGCGGCTTGCCTAAGCCGGGGTGACGAACCTGGAAAACCGGGGTCAGAGTCGACTTTTCGGAGAATCGTGTTTCGATACCTCGGTCGGAGGAAAAGTCGACTCTGACCCCGGTTTTCCATCTCGGACCGCTACAGCGGCGGCATCCTGTTGATGTCGTCGGGGAGCAACTCCATCGCCATCACGATCGCGTCCTCGCGGCCGTTGTTGGCGGCGGGGTAATAGCGCGGGCGGCGGCCGATCTCGTTGAACCCGGTCGCGTCGTACAGCGCGATCGCGCGCGGGTTGGACGGTCGCACTTCCAGGAAAACGCGCTGCGAACCGAAGCCGCGAGCGACCCGCAGCAAGGCGTGCAACATGCGCCGGCCCAGCCCCTGCCCTTCGTTGCCGGGCGCGGTGCACAGGTTGAGCACGTGCGCTTCCTCCACGCCAATGCTGAGCACGCCGTAGCCCACGATCTCGCCGTCGTGCTCCTGCACCCACATCGGGTAACCGGCGTGCAGGCAGTCGCGGAAGATGCCGCGCGTCCACGGGAACGGGTAGGCGCGTACTTCGATGCGCATGATCTCGTCCAGGTCGGACTCGCGCATCGGCCGCAGGTGCGTCACGGCCGCCATCGCGTCCGTGCGCTGCGCGTTCATGCCATGCCCCGCCGCATCGCCCGCAGGCGCGGCCACAGCGCGCGCTTGGCGCGGGCATCGCCCTGCAGCTTCGCCAGGGGCGTGAGATCGCCGAATTGGCGGCTGAAATCCTCAGGCGCCAAGCCGGCGGCGCGTGCCAGCCGCGCCAACACGGCATCGTCCAGTTGAATACCCTGGGCCATGACCGGCGGCCGATAGACCACATGCCCCAGTTCGGCCAGCACCGCACGCTGGAACGGATCCCAACTCACGCAACCGCGTCCAGTCGACGCCGGCGGAACCACAACAGCGGCCCGGACACGGCATACAGGGTGGCGGCCACCAGCAGGGTCACCGGCGGCTCGATCCACAACGCGATCAGCACCACCACCGCGATCAGCAGGGTGAAGAACGGCACCCGATCCGACTTCGGCCCGGTGCCGCTGCCCTTGAAGCTGTTGTAGCGGAGCCGGCTGACCATCAGCAGGCCGGCGCAAACGGTCAGCGCCAGGGCGACGTAACGCAGTTCTTCCCCGCTCCAGCCGAACACGTTGCAGGTCCAGACGAAACTGGCCATCAGCCCCGCCGCCGCAGGGCTGGCCAGGCCGATGAACCAGCGCTTGTCCACATGCGCGACCTGGCTGTTGAAGCGGGCCAACCGCAGTGCCGCGCAGGCGGCATAGAGGAACGCGCCCAGCCAACCCAGCTTGCCGGCGGTGACGCCGTCCAGCTTCATTCCCACCAGGGCCCAGTGGTACATCACCAGCGCCGGTGCCATCCCGAAGCTGACCAGGTCGGCCAGCGAGTCGTACTGCACGCCGAATTCGCTCTGGGTATTGGTCAGCCGGGCGACGCGGCCGTCCAGCCCGTCCAGCACCGCCGCCACGAAGATGGCGATGCAGGCGGTCTCGAAGCGCCCTTGCGAGGCCGCGATGATCGCGAAGAAACCACCGAAGAGCCCCCCCGTGGTGAGCAGGTTGGGCAAGAGGTAGATGCCGCGGCCGCGCGGGCGTGGCGGGGTGGCGTTGTGGTTCGGGTCCATCCAGCCAGTGTAGGGCCTATCCCGCCGGCGCCGAAGTCGCCGGACTTGCGGTGGCTGCGTGGCGGTGCTGCAATCGGCCCGGGATTCCCCCGGAGTACGCCATGCACGCCACCCGCACCGTCGCCGCCGCACTTGCCCTGTTGCTGGTGGCCGCGCCCACCCTGGCCCAGCAACAACGTGTCTACCAGTGGAAGGACGCCAATGGCGTGACCCACTACACCGACCTGCCGCCAACGCAGGCGCACAAGAGCCGCGATATCGACAACAAGGGCAATGCGCCCGAGGTGGCCACGGTCAAGGCGGCCGAAAACCCGCAGTGCGCCAGCTCCCGCGCCAACCTGCAGAAGCTGCAGGCCAACCAGACCATCGGCGTGGATACCGATGGCGATGGCAAGTCCGACCGCAACCTGAGCAGCGACGAGCGCGCCTCCCAGATCGAACTGAACCAGGCGGCGATCAAGGCCTACTGCCCCGCCGCCAAGCCGTGAAGCAGCTGGGCATGCTGGTACTGGCCATCGCCCTGGGCGTGGCCGCCTGGTGGTGGTACACGCAGGAGATGCCGCGGCGCCAGCGCGAACGCGCCGTCGCGGCGGAAGCGGCGGCAAAGCAGGCCGAGCGCGCGGACTCGCTGTATCGCTGGCGCGACGATGCCGGCAACCTGCAGATCACGGACGAGCCACCGAAAGGCCGCAAGTACGAGCGGATCAGCCGGACGCCGCAAGAAGGCATCGAGGTCAAGGGCTCGCGCTGACCTGCGCCTCCCCTTCGACCCGGGGGCGGCGGGGAGGGGATTGCCCGGAACACCATCGCAAAAGGCGAACGCCTCATCGGCCCTCCCCTGCTGTCGCAAGGGAGGGAGCAGGGCGGAGCATGGCAAAATGCGGACTTTCCGCTCGCGAATGCCCCCATGCGTCTCTCGCAGTTCCACCTCCGCACCGAAAAGGAAACTCCCGCCGACGCCGAAGTCATCAGCCACAAGCTGATGCTCAAGGCCGGCATGATCCGCAAGCTGGCCGCCGGCCTGTACACCTGGTCGCCGCTGGGCCTGCGGGTGATGCGCAAGGTCGAGGCGGTGGTCCGCGAGGAAATGAACCGCGCCGGCGCGATCGAGATGGCGATGCCGTCGATCCAGCCGAAGGAGCTGTGGGAGGAAACCGGTCGCTGGGCGAAGTTCGGCCCGCAACTGCTGAAGATCCGCGACCGCAAGGAGCAGGATTTCTGCTTCACCCCGACCGCGGAGGAGGCGATCACCGATTTCGCCCGCAACGAACTGGCCAGCTACAAGCAGCTGCCGGTCAATTTCTACCAGGTCACCACCAAGTTCCGCGACGAGATCCGCCCGCGCTTCGGGGTGATGCGCGCGCGCGAGTTCGTGATGAAGGATGCCTATTCCTTCCACATCGACGACGACTCGCTGCACGCCGAATACCGCAACATGTACGACACCTACTCGCGCATCTTCACCCGCCTGGGGCTGAAGTTCCGCGCGGTGTTCGCCGACACCGGCGCGATCGGCGGAAGCGCCTCGCACGAGTTCCACGTGCTGGCGGATTCCGGCGAAGACGCACTCGCCTTTTCGGAAACCTCGGACTACGCGGCGAACGTGGAGCTGGCCGAAGCGGTGTCGCCCGGCGAACGCCCCGCACCGTCTGAGGCCCTGCGCGATATCGACACGCCGACCCAGAAGACCTGCGAGGACGTGGCAGCACTGATGGGGATTCCGCTCGCGCGCACCGCGAAGTCGATCGCCATCATGGGCCGCGACGGCGACGGCAAGGACCAGTTCGTGCTGGCGCTGGTGCGCGGCGACCACATGGTCAACGAGATCAAGCTGGCCAAGCTGCCGGGCCTGGCCGAGTACCGGCTGGCCACCGAAGCGGAGATCGCCGACCACCTCGGCAGCGAGCCGGGCTTCCTCGGCCCGCTCAATGCGAAGAAGCCGATCCGCGTGGTCGCCGACCGCAGCGTGGCCGCGCTGGCCGACTTCGTGGTCGGTGCCAACAGGCCGGGCTTCCACATCGCCGGGGTGAACTGGGGCCGCGACCTGCCGGAACCCGAGATCGCGGACATCCGCAACGTGGTCGCGGGCGATGCCTCGCCGGACGGCCAGGGCGTGCTGGGCCTGGCCCGCGGCATCGAGGTCGGCCACGTGTTCGCGCTGGGCCGCAAGTATTCCGAGGCGATGAAGTGCACGGTGCTCGACGCGAATGGCAAGGCGGTCAATCCGGCGATGGGCTGCTACGGGATCGGCGTGTCGCGCATCGTCGCCGCCGCGATCGAACAGAACCATGACGCCAACGGCATCCGCTGGCCGGCGGCGATGGCGCCCTGGAACGTCGCGGTCTGCGTGATCAACCCGAAGAACGACCCGGCCGTGAGCGCCGCCGGCGAAGCGCTGTACGCCGAACTGAACGCCGCCGGCCTCGACGCCGTGCTCGACGACCGTGGCCTGCGCGCGGGCTCGATGTTCGCCGACATCGAGCTGATCGGCATCCCGCATCGCGTGGTGGTGTCGGGCCGCGGGCTGGAAGCCGGCACCTTCGAATACCGCGCGCGCGATGCGGCGGAATCGGAAAACCTCGACCGGGAAACCCTGCTCGGGAAACTCCGTGGTTGAAACATCGGTTTCCGGATTATTGGCCAGCGTTAATCACGGAAGTTAATATGCGGGGTCCGGCAACCCGATCCCGCATTTTCCATCGAGGAACCACGCAGCATGAGCGTCAACATCAACAACCTCAGCTCCAAGGAACTGGCCGACCTGATCGTCGAGGCCAACAAGCGCAAGAAAGTGCTGGCCAAGCGCAAGCCGGCAAGCCAGGTGAAGGCCGCGGTCGCCAAGTTCCTCAAGAGCACCGGCTGGACGTTCGACGAGTTGTACGGCAAGTCGGTCGCCGCGAAGCCGGCGGCCGCGGCCGGCGGTGCCAGCGCGCCCGCCACCGTGGCGAAGGCACGCAAGTCGACCAAGGGCCGCAGCCTGGGCAAGGTCGCCGCCAAGTACCAGAACCCGGCCAACGCCAAGGAAACCTGGACCGGCCGTGGCAAGCAGCCGCGCTGGCTGGCCGCGGAGACCGCCAAGGGCAGGAAGCTCGAAGAATTCCTGATCAAGTAAATCGGTCAGTGATGTTTTTGGAAACGCCGGCGTTCGCCGGCGTTTTTGTTTGGGGAATGCCTGCAGGCATGGCCCGATGCGACGCCGGGCGGGGTGGCCCGCTTGGCGCTCGACGTGCGCTGTCGCGCCCCACCCCGTCCCTCGCCGAATCCCATCGCGAATCCCATCGCGAGCGAGGCTATTCGAATCAGAGATTCCGGCGCGCGGACACCAGCAGGTTGCCGAACAGCAATCCCGCCAGCAGCGCCATCAGCGTGTTGAGCGCCAGCATCGCCGCGTCCTGGCCGGCGCCGATGTCCTGCGCCTGCACCAGGGTGATCACTCCGCGCAGGGCGATGCTGCCCGGCACCAGCATGATCAGGCCGGGCAGGCGCACCAGTGCGCCGGGGCGGTTGCGCCAGCGCGCATAGAGATTGCCGGCCGCCGTGGTGACCAGCGCGGACAGGAACAGGCCTGCCTGCGCCCCCACCCATTCGCCGCCGAAGCGCGAGATCAGGTAACCGGCGATCGCCGACGCCATCACCAGCGGATAGTCGCGGCGATGCGCGCGGAACAGCACCGCGAAGGCGAACGCGCCCAGCAGCAACGCGCTCCACACCACCCATTCGGGCTGCGGGCGCAGCGCGCGCACCTCCGGCTCGATACCGGCGAATCCGGCGATGCCCAGCGCGATCGCGGTGCCGATGGTGAGTTTCAGGATGGTGGTCAGCGCGCCTGCGAAGCGGGCCGTGCCGGAGACCAGCTGGCGGCTGGTCAACTCGTTCATCGCATTGGTCAGCGCCATGCCCGGCAGCAGCACGATCAGCGAGGCGATGATCACCGTGTTGAGGTTGAGCGGCGCGACCAGCGTCGAGACCGCGATCGCGACCGTGCCGGCCAGCAACCCGGCGATCGCCTCGAACGCCTCGGACAGGCGCGGGCGCCGTTGCGCAGCGATGTCCAGCAGGCCGATCAGCAGGCCGATCGCGCCGGCGGTGCCGATGTCCAGCCACGGCAATCGCAGCAGCCCGGCCACGGCCGCCGACGCCAGGGCAAAGCCGAGCACCTGCATCGCCTTGCCGCGCCAACTGGCTGGCCGGTCCAGCGCGCGCAACGCCGCGCGCCCCGCGGGGATGTCCAGGTGCCCGGCCATCACCTCTTCGGCGATGCGGTCGGCTTCACACAGTTTGTAGAGGTCGGTATCGCCCAGGCCCAGGCGGATCACCCGGGTGGTATCGGATTCGCCCGCCGGGCGCGCGGGGTCGCTGAAGGCCAGGATCAGCCCGGTGGGATTCGCCCAGGGTTCGCACTCCAGCGACAACCGCCGCGCGACCGACTGCACCGCGCCTTCGAGGCGCTGCGCGGTGGTGCCGTAGGCGTGCAGATGCTGCGCCACGTCGACCACGAAGGCGACCCGTTCGGTGTAGCCGGCCTCGGTCAGGGGCTTGTGCGCATGCATCCGGGAAGCATCGCATGCGGCAAATCCCTTTCACACCATGCACCCCGCTTTGCGTAAGCTTGCCCGGCGCATGAGCAAAGGCCCCAACCACCATCCACCCACCGCCACCGTCGACCCGGGGTCCCCCGGCATCCTGCGCCTGCGTGGCCGCTGGACGTTGCGCTTCGCAAGTGAACTCGGCGACGCGCTGCGCGCCACGCCGGAAGGCGTGACCCAGGTCGATGCCGGCGGCTGCGAGCGCCTGGACACCTTGGGCGTGCTGCAACTGCTGCGCTTCGCCGAACGTCGCGGCCTGGACTTCCAGGGCTTCCTGTTCCGCGACGACCAGCAGCCGCTGGTCGAGGCGATCGAGGACGTCCACGACGAACGCCCCAAGCGCAAGCGCGATACCGGCTTCCAGGCCGCGCTCGGGCGCCTCGGCTTCGCGGTGGTCGACAACTATCGCGAAGTGATGGCGCTGATCGCCTTCCTCGGCGAAGTCCTGGTCAAGCTGCTGCGCCTGTTCAAGGAACCGAGCCGCTTCCGGGTGATCGCCACCGTCCACCACATGGAGCAGGTCGGCCTGGACGCGGCGCCCCTGGTGGCCCTGCTGTCGTTCATGGTCGGCGCGGTGATCGCGTTCCTGGGCGCGATGGTGCTGCGCGACTTCGGCGCCACCATCTTCGTGGTGGAACTGGTCAACGCCGCGTTCCTGCGCGAGTTCGGCGTGCTGCTGACCGCGATCCTGCTGGCCGGCCGCACCGCCAGCGCGTTCACCGCGCAGATCGGCATGATGGTCAACCGCGAGGAAGTCGACGCGATCCGCGTGCTCGGCCTGGATCCGATCGACCTGCTGGTGATCCCGCGCGTGCTCGCCCTGCTGGTGATGCTGCCGTTGCTCACCTTCATCGCGATGGTCGCCGGCCTGCTGGGCGGCATGGCGGTCGGCGCCTTGAACCTGGACATCCCGGTGGTCGCGTACCTGGCGCGCATGCACGAGATGATGGAGATGCGCCACTTCGTGGTGGGCATGGTGAAGGCGCCGGTCTTCGCGATGGTCATCGCCCTGATCGGCTGCCTGGAAGGGCTGCAGACCCAGGGCACCGCGCAGTCGCTGGGCGAACGCACCACATCGAGCGTGGTCCAGTCGATCTCGATGGTGATCATCATCGACGCCTTCGCCGCGCTGTGGTTCATGCAGATGGACTACTGATGACGACCGACGCCGGCAATGCGCGCACCCTCGACGGCGTGGTCATCGGCAACGCACCGCTGATCCGCGTGCGCGGGCTGGTCAACCGCTTCGAGGAGCAGACCGTGCACGACGGCGTGGACCTGGACGTGCGCCGCGGCGAGATCCTTGGCGTGGTCGGCGGCTCCGGCACCGGCAAGTCGGTGTTGATGCGCGCGATCCTGGGCCTGCGTCGGCCGCAGGCAGGCACCATCGACGTGCTGGGCGTGGATGCGCTGTCGGACGATCCGGTGAACCGCCGCCACATCGAGCGCAACACAGGGGTGCTGTTCCAGGACGGCGCGCTGTTCTCTTCGCTGACCGTGGGCGAGAACGTGCAGGTGCCGTTGAAGGAGTACTACCCGGACCTGCCGGATTCGCTGCGCTACGAACTGGCGCTGTTGAAGATCAAGCTCGCAGGGTTGCCGGCCGACGCGCTCGACAAGCTGCCCTCGCAACTGTCCGGGGGCATGCGCAAGCGCGCCGGGCTGGCGCGTGCGCTGGCGCTGGATCCGCCGCTGCTGTTCCTGGACGAGCCCACCGCGGGCCTCGACCCCATCGGCGCGGCGGCGTTCGACGACCTGATCCGCACCCTGCAGCAGGCGCTGGGGCTGACCGTGTTCCTCATCACGCACGACCTCGACACGCTATACGCTATCTGCGACCGGGTGGCGGTGCTGGCGGATCGCAAGTTGCTGGCCGCGGCCCCGGTGGCGGAGCTGGAAGCGCTCGACCACCCGTGGGTGCAGGAGTATTTCAACGGACCGCGCGGGCGCGCCGCGCGCGAGGCCCGCTAGGGACAGGAAGGAACGATGGAAACCCGTGCCAATTACGTACTGATCGGTGGCTTCACCCTGCTCGCCAGCATCTTCCTGCTGCTGTTCGCGCTGTGGGCGGCGAAGTTCTCGTCCGACCGCAACTGGCGCGAGTACCAGGTGGTCTTCAGTGAAGCGGTGACCGGCCTGACCGAAGGCGGCAGCGTGCAATACAACGGCATCTCGGTGGGCACGGTCGACAAGCTCAGCCTGGTCCCGGACGACGCACGCAAGGTGGTGGCGCTGCTCAAGCTGAAGGCCGATACCCCGGTGAAGGTCGATACCCGCGCCAAGCTGTCGCAGCAGGGCATCACCGGCGTGCCGTTCATCCTGCTCAGCGGCGGCAGTCCGCAGGCGGCCCTGCTGGAGCCGGGTCCGAACGACGAGATCCCGATCATCCGCACCGAGCCGTCCGCGCTGCAGAACATCGCCGACACCGCGAACCGGCTGGTCGAGCGGATGGACCACCTGCTGAGCGAGGAGAACATCCGCCGGATCTCGGCCACCCTCGACAACCTCGAGCAGGCCACCGGCAGCATCGCCGGGCAGAAGGAGGACATCGCCGCGCTGATCGTCAACGCGCGCGAAGTCACCGACGGCCTCAAGCTCACCGTGGGCAAGGCCAACGGCGTCATCGACGGCGTCGACCGCAACCTGATCGCCCGCCTGCCGGCGCTGATGGACCGGATCGATTCCACCGTGGCGAAGCTCGATTCCACCGCCGGCAACGCCAACGCGCTGATCGCCGAGAACCGTCCGGCGATCAACAGCTTCGCCAACGACGGCTTGGCCCAGCTCGGCCCGACCCTGGCCGAGCTGCGCCGCCTGATCCGCGACCTGCGCAACCTTTCCGACCGCCTGGAAGACCGTCCGGCCAGCTACATCCTGGGCCGCGACGCGCCAAAGGAATTCGAACCCAAATGAGCCGCCTGCCCCGCACCCTGATCGCCGCCCTGCTGGCCACGCTTGCCGGTTGCAGCAGCCTGCTCGGCCCGAAGGAAACGCCGTCGATCTTCGCCCCGGACCTGGCGACCACCGCCAACCCGGCATGGCCGTCGGCCAGCTGGGCGCTGGGCACGGTGCGTCCCACCGCGGCGCGCATCCTGGACGGCACCCGCATCGCGGTCAGCCCGGTCCCGGGCGAACTGCAGGTCTACAAGGGCGCGATGTGGGCGCGCACGCCGCCGGAAATGCTCGAGGAAACCGTGCTGCGGATGCTCGAGGACAGCGGCAAGATCCCCTCCGTCGCCCGCCAGGGCAGCGGGATCGGCGCGGACTACCGGCTCGTGATGGACATCCGCCATTTCGAGTCGCGCTACGACGCCGGCGACGGCACGCCGACCGCGGTGATCGAGGTCAACGCCAAGCTGCTGCACGTGCCCGACCAGTCGGTCGCCGGCAGCCGCACCTTCCGCCAGTCGCAAGCCGCCAGCGGTACCGAGGTGGCGCTGGTCGCCGACGCCTTCGGCCAGGCGCTGGGCACGCTGTCGCGCGAGGTCGCCGGCTGGACCCTGGCCACCGGCAACGAACACCAGCGGCAACCACACCGCTGAGGCGCGTCGCGCCGCGCGTTCCACTCCCTGGATTGTCCGCTCTAGGCAAAGCCGGGAAAATCCCGGATAGCCACAGGAGAGCCAGATGAGCCAACCGGAGCAGGACACCGTCGCGCGCGAGTCGATGGAGTACGACATCGTCGTCGTGGGCGCAGGCCCCGGAGGCCTGGCCACCGCGATCCGGCTGAAGCAACTGGCCACGCAGGCGGGCCGCGAGGTCTCGGTCTGCGTCCTCGAGAAGGGATCCGAAGCCGGCGCGCACATCTTGTCCGGCGCGATCATGGATCCGAAGGCGCTGACCGAACTGTTCCCGGACTGGAAGGAACGCGGCGCTCCGCTGAAACAGGCGGTGACCACCGACGAATTCCTGTTCCTCGATGAAACCGGCGCAAAAGCAACGCCGCACTGGCTGCTGCCCGAGTGCTTCCACAACCAGGGCAACTACATCGTCAGCCTGGGTGCGGTGGTGCGCTGGCTGGCGCAGCAGGCGGAAGCCGCCGGCGTGGAGATCTTCGCGGGCTTCGCCGCCGCCGAAGTGCTGTACGACGAAGCCGGCGCGGTGAAGGGCGTGGCCACCGGCGACATGGGCATCGGCAAGGACGGCCAGCCCACCGACCAGTACCAGCGCGGCATGGAACTGCACGCCAGGTACACGATCTTCGCCGAGGGCGCGCGCGGCCACCTGGGCCGGCAGCTGATCGCGAAGTACAAGCTGGATGCCGGCAAGGATCCGCAGAGTTACGGCATCGGCATCAAGGAACTGTGGCAGGCGGATCCGGCCAGGCACCAGCCGGGACTGGTCGTGCACACCGCCGGCTGGCCACTGGATGGCGCCACCTATGGCGGCTCGTTCCTGTACCACGCCGACGACGGCAAGATCACCGTCGG
>ERZ795044.4418-NODE-4418-length-11533-cov-4.137829_pt1 | contig 11533 bp, 12 predicted proteins | sample MGYA00375128_ERZ795044 | MGnify/ENA primary metagenome ERZ795044 (study PRJEB30173, sample SAMN05720213) | anaerobic digester metagenome | isolation source: active sludge of municipal wastewater-treating anaerobic digesters | place: USA | collected 2014-12-22 ... | reverse complement strand
TCTGCTCCTCTGACCAGGCTCTCGATGTGTGGCTGATCATGGATCATTGCTGTCATGACTATTATTGGTACATCTCGTAGTTCCTCATTGGATTTTATGGCGTCAAGCACATCGAGTCCACCGATTTTTGGCATCATAATATCCAGCAAAATCAGGTTGGGTTTTCGATTTGTTAGTTTGTCTAAAGCCTCACTTCCATTATTGGCAACCATTACCTTCATATGTTCCATTTCTAATCTTTCCCTATAAAGATTAGAAATGGAGGGGTCATCATCTACAAGCAGTATAATTTGTTTTTGAACTTTCTTATCTTGCATTTTAGTTGATTATTATAATACCTTTCTGTTTTGCCATTGGCAGACATATTGTAAACTTTGTTCCTGAACCTTCTATACTTTCTACGGATATATTTCCGCCGTGTAATTCAACAATTTTCTTACTTAAATAAAGCCCTATCCCAGTGCCCTCTGGCTTTTGGGTTTGTGCTATGTTTTCTACGCAGAAAAACTTTTCAAATATACTCTCAATTTTTTCCGATGGCATTCCTATACCACTATCTTGAATAGTTATGTAAAAATAATTATCACTTTTTTTTGCATTGATTTCGACAGTTCCATTATCTGTGAACTTTATAGCATTATCAACTAAGTTTATCAAGGCTTCTTTAAATTTATCACGATCAATTCTTATCGTAAAATCTTTATTGAGTTCAAGGTTACAAGTTAATATATTATTCTTACTTTTTGCGACAGGTTTATATTCGATACATATTTCTTCCAGTATATCAGCTATTTTCGTTTCGCCATAGTTTAGTTTCAATTTTTCACCTTCAATTTTTGTCATATCGAGAAATTCTTCTACCACTTTTGATAGTCTCTTGCCAGAAACATATATTGCCTCCAAATATTCTCGTGCCTTGTCGTCAACCTCCACCTTTTGTTCGTCTAATATGATAGATAGATATCCCAAAATAGACGCTATTGGCGTATTAATGTCATGAACGGCCATGTGGATGAAGTCATCCTTTAATCGATCTAACCTTTTTAATTCAGAATTAGTATCGGCTAACGCATTAGCTAGGCTCCTAATCTCTTTTTCTCTTTTATTCTCAACCATGATATTTCTTAATAGAAAAAAACTTATAGCTATAACCATTATAATTATTCCTATGCCTATAGCGATAATAGCTACATCTTCACTGTCAATTGCAGCAGGTGTTTCTATAGAAATTAACAGGAGTAATATTAGTATAAATATTTCGCTTACCACAATGTTTATCTGAAATGATTCATATTTTACAATAGAATATGCGGTGAACAGCGAGACAAATATTGAAAATGTCGGTCCGAGACTGGTCAGATTCTGGAAATCAAATATAACCACTAGAAATACCTGAGTTATTGCACCGACAAATATAGCCAGAAAAATACCTATTGCTATTAGAACTGTTTGGTGCCTTTCTTCCCGACCCAATATGGGTAGTTTTCTTATTATAAAATATATTGCTATCACAACACCAATAAACAGTGAGCATGTAGTTGCTAGATAAAGTTCTCCTATACGAAATATTGGGATGCCGTCAATTATGTTGAAATCGGATATATTAAAATCAGTATTCAACATCAATAAGGAGGATATAGCAAATATTCCTAAAAACGCGTTAGCAAAATATAAGAGTCTAATAGATCCTGGATCTTTTTTTGGGAAGAAATATGCAAAATTGATTAGTAGCGGCGGTAGAATTAAAGGACCTATTATAGAAGACTTGCTCCAAAATAGTATTGCTGTCTCGCCCTTACTGATATCCAGCATAAAATTAGTAAATACCCATATCGCAAAAGATAGGGTAATGAGAGAAAAAATCTGATTAGCCCTTTCCTTTGGGTTATGAGCTAGGACTATTATTCCTAGCAATATATTTAGGACAAAAACGATTATAGATATATATGACATTATTTCGTTTTTATGTTGTGGATATCCTTATAATTATAGTATATCACGATTTTATCCTTCTAGATATGCATGAGTAAATCAAATATTCTGTATAGCAAAAGTAAATAAAAGCAACTTGCGATATCGCAAGTTGCTTTTATTTACTTTTGTAAAACAATCAAAATGTTATTTGGGTTTTTTGCCAGCTTTTTTTACTACTACTTTATCACCGGTAGTTGCGGCTGACATTTTTTTTGGTTTCTTTTCTTTTACTTCAACATCCTTGATTTCAACTTCTTTTTCTTTTCTTAGAGCTTGTTTCTTACTCTTCGAAACTAGGCTATCTTGCTTTAGGGCCATTTTTTTCTGAAATTTTTCTACTCTACCAGCAGTGTCGATGATTTTTTGTTTTCCAGTAAAAAACGGGTGGCAAGCACTACAGATTTCTACTCTAATCTCTGGCTTTATAGAGCCAGTAGTAAAGGTATTACCGCAGCTGCATGTTACAGTTGCAGGACCATATTGTGGGTGTATATTCTTCTTCATGCGTCCAAACTTTTTCGGTGTTCTTCGCGCGCTCTTCTGGGGAAGATCACTCTACAAACGCCTCATAAGTTTCTCCTTTTAAGAAAAAATCCTACTATGATAAATAAAAGTATAGATTTTTTCGTGATTTAATCAAATATAATTTTGTACTCGGTTATTTTATCACGAAACTTCTTTCTTGACAACCAATTTTTTATAAGATAAGATAGTTGTAGCAAATAGTTACGTCTATGGCGTAATTATTTTGTTTGTTTTTGTATATTATTTTAAAGTATTGTGAATATGAAAATTGATTTTACCATGCAAGATTTATTGGATGCTGGAGCGCATTTTGGACATGTAAGAGAAAAATACAATCCAAAAATGCAACAGTTTGTCTTTGCTTTGCGCGAGGGAGTACATTTGATAGATTTAGAAAAGACTGTTGTTGCATTATCAAAAGCTTTGGAGTACATGAAGTCTCAAAAAGAATTAGGCAAGAACATTCTTTTTGTTTGTACAAAAAACAATATTGGCAACATGGTAAAAGAATTGGCAGTAGAATCGGGCATGCCTTTTGTGACATATCGATGGCCAGGTGGCATGTTAACCAATTTTGAAACTCTAAAAAAGCAAATTAAAAAACTTAATGATCTTGAAAAACTAACCGAAAGTGAAGAGTGGGGAAAAATGATAAAGAAAGAAAAGGCGGTTATAAATAAAGAGATTGAGAAATTAACAAAAAACTTTGAAGGCGTAAAAAATCTTACTAAAGTTCCTGATAACGTTTTCATTATTGATACTATAAAAGAAAAGACAGCAGTTGAAGAGGCGAGAACCATGAAGATTCCGGTAATCGCTCTCGTAGATACCAATAGCAATCCCGATCTTATCGATTATCCTATTCCAGCGAATGACGATGCGATTAAAGCAATCGAACTAATATTGGGCGAAATAAAAAAAGCATTAAAATAATTTTCGATCAGTCAGCAATAGTATGTTTTCCAATAATTAGATCATTGAAAGATGAAAACATTCGTTGAGGATTGAGAAATAAAAATTTTTAATTTAAATAGGAGGTTTAAATGTCAAACATTACAGCAAAAGAAATCCAAGAAATCAGAAATGAAACTGGTCTTGGTGTTATGGATATCAAAAATGCAATGGAAGAAGCAGGCGGAGATCGCGAAAAGGCAATGGAAATTTTGAAAAAGAGTGTCGGAGATAAAATGGAAAAAAGATCAGGCAGAGCTACTTCTCAAGGTAAAGTTGGCGTTTACTTGCATGGTGATGGCAAAAGTGCTGTCATGGTTGAAGTAAACTGCGAAACCGATTTTGTAGCAAAAGCTGACGATTTCCAAAATTTTGTAAAAGATTTGTGTCTGCATATTATTGCAATGAAACCAGCAAATATTGAAGAGCTTTTGAAACAAGATTTTGTAAAAGATTCAAAGAATACCGTTGGAGATTTATTGAAAGGAATAATCGCAAAGACAGGTGAGAATATAGTTATTAGCAGGTTTGTTATTTATAGTATCGGGGAAGATACGATAAGTTGCTAATAGCTAAATGAGATTGCTTAAAATAAAGGAGACCTCGTAAAAGAGGATCCTTTTTTTGTTAGCATAGCCATAAAAACCTTTGTTGCAAAACAGAAAAATGAGTTTATAATTTATTCTGGTTAATTAAAATAGTCTGATAAAATCAGTAAAAAGAAAAATAAGATTTAAATAAAATGACACCAAAAAAAGTGTTCTTTACTAAAGGGGTCGGGGTTCATAAGGATAAGCTCGCTTCTTTTGAAATGGCTTTGCGTGAGGCTGGCATAGAAAAGTGTAATCTGGTTTATGTTTCTAGTATTTATCCACCAAACTGCGAGATTCTGACAAGAGAGCAAGGGCTAAGAGAGCTAAAGGCTGGTCAAATTACATTTTGCGTGATGGCAAGAATGGAGACTAATGAACCAAATAGACTGCTTTCGGCTGCCATTGGTTTTGCCACCCCAGCCGATAAAGATGCTTATGGATATTTATCGGAGCATCATAATTATGGTGAAACAGAAGAACAGGCTGGAGAGTATGCAGAGGACTTGGCGGCAACAATGTTGGCGACTACTCTCGGGATAGAATTTGATCCAAACAGTGCTTGGGATGAAAGAAAACAGGTTTATCAGGCAAGTGGAAATATCATTGATACCGAACATACATCTCAGTCTGCAGAAGGGGATAGAGAAGGTAAATGGACTACTGTTATATCGGCAGCTGTGTTTATATTAGATTAAAACAAAATGTATTTAATCAATTTAAGGTATTTATAGAAGAAACGCCCCCTTTTTTATTTTAAAAAAACCATGTATAATCTGGTTAATTAATAAAATTAACTTTATCTTTTATGCAAGACATCCTGAAAAACACCAAAGAGAAATTAGAGAAAGCGAAAGAATTTTTTGAAAATGAGATTCAGTCTGTACGTACAGGCAGAGCTAGCGGTATGTTGGTAGAAGACATAAGGGTAGAAATATATGGATCTTCAATGAGAATAAAAGATGTCGCTTCTATTACAGTGCCTGATGCGGTTTCGATTCTCGTGATTCCTTGGGATAAGGGGAATCTAAAAGGTATTGAAGACGCTATTCGCAATGCAAATCTGGGAGTTGGCGTAGTAAACATGGGAGAAAATGTTAGAGTTACATTGCCAGAACTGTCTTCTGAAAGACGTGATGAACTCAAAAAAATGGTAGCAAAGAAAGCCGAAGAAGCAAAAGTAGCGATGAGGAATATTCGTCGTGAATCTATGGATGAAGTAAAAAAGAAAGAAAAAGAAGTTGGTGAAGATGCGGTAGAAAGAGCAGAAAAAGAAATACAACAAACATTGGATAAGGCAATTGCAGAAGTTGATACAATAATGGATAAAAAGAATAAAGAAATAAGCGTATAGAATAAATTGCTGAATGGCTAAATTGTTAAATTGTTAAAGAGAGCTTATTTTTGTTAAATGCCTTTCAAACAATTTAACAATTCGACAATTTAACAATAATTTATTTTTATGAATTTTATCACAACTTGGCTTCCTACTATCATTGTGTTCATCTTGATGCTTGGCATCTTGGTTTTTGTGCACGAATTAGGCCATTTTCTTGCAGCGAGATTATCAGGGATAAAAGTAAAAGAATTTGCTTTTGGCTTTCCTCCCAATCTATGGAGTAAAAAATTTCGTGGCACTCGCTATATGATCAATCTTTTTCCGATCGGAGGATATGTAAAATTACTTGGTGAAGATGAGAGTGTAAAAGATGAAGATGCTTTTTGCAATAAATCAGTAGGGAAACGAATATTTGTAGTTGTAGCAGGAGTTTTGATGAATTTTCTTCTTGCCTACGTTGCATTTATGGTTTTATTTTGGTGTTCGATCCCGCCGATTACTCAAGCTCCTAGTGCTTACGGAGGAAAAGTAGCTGAAGGCAGCGGGGGACTTTATATCGACGAAGTAATGCCCGATTCTCTTGCGAGCAAATACGATATTAGGGCAGGTGATACTATATTACAAATAGATACTGTAAAAAGCCCTAGTGTTTCTGATCTTAAAAATGAAATTGCAAAAAACAAAGATGGTAGTATCAATTTATTTATAAAAAGATCGGGGGAGAAAGAGATCGATAAAAAAATTGATATTGGCGAAAATACTGCTTTAGGAGTAAGTCTTTGGGAAAAAATTGGAAAAGTCGGTTATACCTGGTGGAAAGTACCTTATTATGCTGGAGTTGAGACTGTACGTGCTATCGAAATGACGGTGCTGGGGTTTTATAATCTTTTGAAAAATCTTTTTGTCTCACATATGGTTCCTGCCGAAGTCTCTGGTCCGATTGGTATATTTGGTATTACTTCTACAGCAGTAAAACTTGGCTTTGCCTACGTGCTAGGGCTTTTGATATTGCTTACTGTAAATCTAGGAATTATAAATATATTTCCTTTTCCAGCTCTGGATGGCGGTAGATTGATATTTCTTATTGTAGAAAAAATTCGTGGCAAAAAAGTTGCCGAAAATGTTGAAGGCATAATTCATAGCATTGGATTTTTCCTTCTGATTGCCCTGATCATTCTTGTGACAATAAGGGATATAATAAAGTTGTAAAAAATCTTGTTCTATCCATACTTTTTCCGCACAAAATGATATTTAAATTTTGAAATAACAATGTATAATAAACACATGACGAAAGATGAAGGTGCACAATACAGTGTAGTGCAAGATAAAAAATTCATCGAATTTTTAGAAAAAAAAGACGAGAAACTCGTTGATTTTTTGACTGATAAATTTGGTGTTATTGATGAAAGTTTTGAAAAGGTTGATGAAAGGTTTGAAAAAGTTGACGAAAGGTTCGAAAAAATAGAATCAAGACTGGATAGAATAGAAAATACCATGGTAACCAAAGATTATCTAGATAAGAAGTTGGCAGATCTTGAAGGAAAATTAATTTTGATTATAAAAAGAGGTGACGAGAAGTTCAATCTACTAGTTGAAATACTTTTAGATAAGAAAGTTATTTCTCCAAAAGACGTTGATAAGATCAACTCAATAGAGTTATTTCCTAGTTCAAAATAAGCTAATGAAACAAAGTAAACTTGCAATAAAAACTCAAAAAGAAAATCCAAAAGACGCGGACAATATTTCTACTGCCCTTCTTTTGCGAGGTGGTTTTATAGACAAAGTTGCTTCAGGGATATATAGCTATCTACCACTTGGTATAAAAGTTTTGCGTAAGATAGAGAATATTATTCGTGAAGAAATGAACGCCATAGAAGGACAAGAGATTTTGATGCCAGCTTTAGAGCCAAAGGAGAATTGGGAAATTACTGGGCGTTGGGATAATTTTGATGCGCTAATAAAGATCAAAGCATTTGGTGATAAAGAGTTTACTTTGGGTTCTACTCATGAAGAAATGGTAACACCGCTTGCAAAGAAAGTTATTTTTTCATACAAAGACCTTCCTGTTTATTTGTATCAGATTCAAACAAAATTTCGCAATGAGGCTAGAGCGAAATCTGGACTTTTACGTGGTAGAGAATTCGGTATGAAAGACCTTTATTCTTTTCATGTAGATCAGGAAGATCTAGATCAATATTACGAGAGAGCTATCGATGCGTATTTCAAAATATTTAATCGTTTTGGGATTGGAGAATTGACTTATCTGACTTATGCTTCTGGTGGGGCATTTAGTAAATATTCTCATGAATTCCAGACTGTTTGTGAATCCGGAGAGGATACTGTTTATATCTGTAATAAATGTCGTATAGCGATAAATAAAGAAATTATTGATGAGCAAGACATTTGTCCAAAGTGTAATGGTAAGGATTTTGAAATCAAAAAATCCATAGAAGTTGGTAATATTTTCAAATTGGGTACTAAATATAGTAAACCTTTTGATCTGAGTTATCTTAACGAAAATGGCGACAGAAACGATGTTATAATGGGGTGCTATGGCATGGGTACGGGAAGAAATATGGGAACTGTTGTAGAATTAAATCACGACGATCGTGGTATTATCTGGCCAGCGAGTGTCGCGCCTTATGACATCCACCTAGTTTCTCTCGGTGAGAGTGAAGAAATAAAAACAAGATCCGAAGAAATATATTCTTTGTTACAAAAAAATGGATACGATGTTCTTTTCGATGATCGTGATGAAACTGCCGGAGTAAAATTTGCTGACTCTGACCTCATTGGAATACCAAAGAGGATTATTGTAAGCGGAAAAACTTTAGCAGAAAGTAGCGTTGGTTTGAAAAAAAGAAGTGAGAAAGAGGAAATTCTTGTAAAACTAGATGATCTTGTGGATCATCTTTCAAAATAGTTTTAAGTGTGAAAAATAATTAAGGAGGGCCACATTTTTTCGGTGCGCCCTTTTAGAATACACGAAAACATAGTTTTCCTCGAAGGGGGGATTAACTTGGGGAATAAAGAATATCTTTTTATGCTTGAGGACAGACAGAGGTTGGATGCAGTTTATTTCTCTGTTTCGACTCTGCTTCAAGAGAAGGATCCGGTAACGTTTGCTCATTGCACAAACTTTGCAGACTTTTTCCAAGATTTCTGGACCTTCTGCAAATACGATATCAATCGGATGAACTTCAGTGCAAACGAAGAACAGGCGACGGAAGTGGTTACAGCTATCAGAAAGGAACTCGAAGCAATCGAGATCCCAACTGATGTCCTGCGGATGATAGCCTTTCTGCATGATTGTGGCAAGCTTCAGATGCCAAACGGTATTCTGAAAAGCCCCAAAAAATTCGGTGTTGAGACATATCATAGACAACTATTCATCGAAAAACATGCAGAGAACGGCGTAGAATTCGTTGGTTTTCTACCGGAGACACTACTCGCCATCATAAGAAATCATCACGAAAACTTTAATGGCGAGGGATATCCATCAAAACTGGCAGGCAAATCTATCCCGATACTTTGCCGACTTGCATCTCCTATAGACGTCTTTGAAGCTCTTTTGGCAAAAAGAGACTACAAAGACGCAGATCCTCTTACGTTCGTTTTGAGAAAACTGAAAAAGGATTCTGGAATCAAATTTGATCCTCAGATCGTGGGAGAAGCAGGAAGGCCCGGGATCTTTGATATGTGGCTTTCCGATGAGAGGCCTCTGGTGGAAAAGATGATAGTCACCAGATACGAATATCCTTTCGGTAAAAAATCCTGAAGTCTTTACAATGCCGGCCACGAGTGGCCGGCTTTTTTATTTATTCTAAAAATTGACATAAATTGCCAAAAAGAGTAAAATGGTATTCGCGTATTTGATTAAGATAACGGGTTTTGGCGATATAAATTTTATGGGTAGAATAGGCGAATTTGCGGTAAAAATTTTATCAAAAGCGAGAGGATTTAGCATTCACTTAAGTATTTTGGTGGTGACTATTTTTGGTTTGTCCGGAAACATATTTTTTGGCGAAGAAGTAAATAATAGTATCGTTTGGACCGGACTACATAATGTACAGACAGTCGATACAAAAAAGACAGAAATATTGCTTTCATATCTTACAAAAATCGTTCCTCCTCTAGAATCTAGCCAATATTCACAAGGCTTAGGATTCTACACAGAGGGAACTAATTTTTTTGATAAGCCATCTTTGCCAAATACAATTATCTCAGGTCTTCCTAGGGATAAAATCACGACATATACAGTATCAGAAGGGGAGACTTATTGGACGATCGCCTATAAATTCGAATTGGATATCGATACACTACTTTGGGCAAACGGCATTACTGATGTAAATAATGTTCAGGTTGGAAAAGAATTAATCATATTACCTACTAGCGGTCTTTTATATACTACTGTTGAAGGAGACACTTTGCAGGGGGTTGCTGACGCTTTCAAGATAGCGGCCGATAAGATAAAGACTCAGAACCAATTAGCTTCAAATACTTTGCCGGCAGGATTACAATTGGTGATTCCTGGAGCAAGGAAAGAACAGCCAAAACCAGCAGTAACAACTGTTGCTAATAATACTGGCAGTGCTGCACTTTCAAATAAGCCAAACTATGCAGGAGACAACTATTATTATACAGGCGCTATTTCTCCTGGAACGGGTGCTTTTGGCTGGCCAATAAATTCCGGTTTAAGATTTTTCAGCCAATATTTCGGTTGGGTAACAAAGACTTACAAACATACCGGTGTTGACCTTGACTGGAGAAACGGAACAGACATTATTGCTTCTGATAGCGGTACAGTAGTGGTAGCAAGTTATGGTTGGGGAGGAGGTTACGGAAATCATGTGATCATTGATCATGGAAATGGTTACCAAACTCTTTATGGACATTTGTCTCAGATTGATGTAAAGCCAGGCCAGGTAGTTACGAGGGGCCAGCACATTGGTATAATGGGAACCACAGGTATCTCTACTGGAGTGCATCTACACTTTGAAATTCGTCAGGGTGGTGTTGCGATCAACCCATTGATTTACATTAAATAGAAATATAGATAGGGTTTAGGGTTATAGGGTATAGAAAAATAAAAAGCGCCCCTGTAAAAGCGGGCGCTTTGTTTTTAGTTGGACAAGGAACTACTGGGCGGGTCTTTTGGTCCCGAGGGCCAGTATCATGGCTGCGAGCGTCCCCACCTTCATTACTGCTTTTGAAAGTGGGAACCCTTTGTGGCATTCCGAATTTGTGCAGCGCAGAGTACCGCTGCCATCCGGGTTTTCTACGATCTTCATCTCGCTGTCATCGTACACATGTGTCACTTGAAACACGTTGAACGGAGATCTCATTGAGATCTTGGACCCCGGTGCTTTTGCTGATACAGACAGCTCGTTTCCGTCTTCAGTTGTGAAAAAGGAGTATTGAAATGCGGTTTCTCCTGAATCTGCTTTCTGCGGAGCACCCGAGATGACATTTTCCCCAGCCTTTTCTGTGAGAAGATTATTGAGATTGTTAATCTCGCAGAGCGTACAGATTCCGCTGGGATTTTTTGTGTCAGTACAGTAACATTGTTTACAAGTCGGCATACTAGGCCTCTTTCTACCACCCCGCAAGAGGTGGGTTTTATATAAATTTTTATTTTTAACAGTGCAGGGTTGTCGTAAAATAAGCATCGACAACTGATTTATTTATAGCATAAAGAACAAGAAAAGTCAATATTTTTATCGTTTTTTATGATTTTGGCAATAAAAAAAGCGCCCTTGTAAAAACGAGCGCTTCGTTTGCTGTGTGACGCGGAGACCCACCTTATATTTCAAAGTAGTGGAGCGCCCCACTTACATTGAGCGGGTTTTTGTCTCCTTCCGCCTCTGTTTTCTTGAAAAAATCCTCAAAAGAATCGCTGCCGGGCATCACCTTGTGCTCTATGACATAGGCTTGTAGTCTGGATGTTACCAGAAGTACGCTTTTGATCCCATCCTTTTTCATTTCCTGTAGCCACTCCCAGAACCTTCCTATGAGTATTTTGTCCCCCCTGATGATTGGCATTATTTCCGAATCCAGACCGCAATTGGGGTTCTGAAAGCAGTTACTTTTTCCTGTGATGCCGAGGATTTCTGCGGTCTCTTTGTGTCTTTGCATCGTGCCGTAGAAATACAGC
>ERZ795044.4414-NODE-4414-length-11537-cov-6.497910_pt1 | contig 11537 bp, 8 predicted proteins | sample MGYA00375128_ERZ795044 | MGnify/ENA primary metagenome ERZ795044 (study PRJEB30173, sample SAMN05720213) | anaerobic digester metagenome | isolation source: active sludge of municipal wastewater-treating anaerobic digesters | place: USA | collected 2014-12-22 ... | reverse complement strand
GATTCCTGTCCGGATCAAATCGGAATCGGTGTCCGAATGCCGCCGGAATACGCACCAATCTTCGACAAACCGAAAACTGGTCGCGATCTGGATTGCCAAAAACCCAGGTTCTGGCTATGGACACCGACGACGTTTAAGCGCCCCTTGTCTTACAGAAACGGCCGCTGGCTGTCGAGGTAGGGCAAGGGGTTTCCTTACGCCCCGGTCCCGCCCCCTCCCTGGAAAGCCAAGCCCCTCGCCGTCAAGTGGTCAACTTCCCGTGAGCAGACCCGGTAAACTCCCCGTGAGCGCCAACGCCCCGCGACGGCGCGGTCGTTAGCCAGGTACAGCACTTGGATAAAGGCGGGATTCCGGGTCAGTTCGTGCAGTCGCCCCATGAAGGTGAACATCGACGGGGCCAGCACCGGATCCCTGCGGCTGGAAACGCTCGCATCCCCGAAGCGCTGAAATCGCACGCCCTGGTATTGGTCGGTGCGCGTGGCGAACCAGCCGGTGTCGCCCACCAGCGGATAGTACCGGGTGAAGCACCACGTGTCCACGTGGAAGCGATACATGTCATGAAGTTTGGGATGGCGATCGAGCATTTCTTCCAGGAATCCCGGGATCGCCCGGTCCCACATGGCCAGGAACAGGGCCGTGCTCTGCAAGCCAAAGGCGGAGTAACCCGCCAAACCCTTCTCCCCCGTGACGCCATCCACCGACGTGGCCCGCCGGAGAAAGTCGTCGATGATCGCATAGACTTCGTCCCGGCTGCCCGACCAGTCGAGAACCGCTTTGATCGTGGCGATGGCGATGGGCGTGCGCGGGTAGTTGGACGTGATCTTCGAGATGTGGTCCAGCGCGTCGCGCAGAATCCGGTCCTCGATATTGCGGCGGATGTCCGCGAACGATTCCTTGCGGTTCTCGAGACCATGCTGCGCCGCTTTGGCCCGCAGCAGCGCCACCAGGTCAGCGTCTTCCGCGATCGCGTCGAAGACCGCGTCGTAGCCCTGCGCCAGTTCCCGGGTCTCCTCGCAGGCGTCGTGCCATACCGAAACGTAACCCGCGCTCTCCATTCGCCGCTCGTAGATCACCGCCTGTTGCGCGAAATCGAAGCCCGCGTACACGTCCGCCACCCGATCCAGCAGGAGGCCGGCCTTGCGGGCGTACGCTTTGTCGCCCGTCACGACGTAGGCTTCGCTCAGCGCGTTGATGCCGCCGAGCACCGCTTGCTTCCACTGGCCGTGGATCAGGTAGGCGCCGATGAACCGCCACCGCTTGCCGTCCTGCACGAACCCCTCTCCGTCGTCCACGCCAAACCGGTGCCGCGGGTCGTTGGGGTCGGGGTGCGCGGCGTTGAACAGCAGCGAGCGATCGGCCAAGGCAGGGTCGAAGATGCCGCGCCGGTCGAGCCCCGAACGGTAAAATGCCTCGAAGTCATTGGCCGGAAACACCGCCGCGCAGTGGGGACACCAGGTCTTCCACGGGCGGTTGAGGGCATCCATCCGCCAGTTGTACATGGGCACGCTCTTGCCGCAGGCGGGGCAGTGACCGTCGGACCAGACCATCCAGGAACGTGTGATGCCCGGCCCGAACATCAGTCCCCAGACCTGATCGTCGGACAACTCCATCCAAGGACGGGCCCGCTCGACGATCTGGTCTCGCAGGCGCGTCATCGTTTCGTCCTGACGCATGTTCGCCCAGGCCCGCTCACGAAGCTCGCGCGGCATGAACAGGCTGCGCGTTTTCCCTTCCCCGCCCAACGCGCTGCGACACGGGCACCCGCACAGGGCGAACGACAGAACGGCGATCGTTGCAAGAGTCCGGTGGTTCATGCAGTCGGTTCCCTTCGGATCGAGATGGTCTTCGAATTTTTGCGAGGTCTTCCCGAGATTGGCCGTAATGTTGGCGATCAGATTGCTCTCCGTGACATGCTGATGGTCTCCTCGACCCGGTACAGGTAGTTCTCTGTGCGGATGATGAATGCGCTGCTATCGACGTGGACCACGACGTTGCCCGCGATCAGAATGGGGGGACACGCCGGGGCGGCGTCGACTTCATGATCACAATCGAGGTCGTGGCCAGTCCAGAGTCTGCGGCCGGTCGCGGTGTCCAGGAAGGCGGTTCCATATCCGGCGTTCTCCTCCCGCGCGGCCCACCTGAGCTCGCCGAAGTCCTCGCGCCTTGGAATCTTTGACCCCTTCAACGCGGCGCAGAGACTTGATTTGTCTACAACACATTCCACCGGTCAAGGATTCTACAAGTCGATTTCCACGGCCTTCGACTCCAGCAAGTCAAAGGTCAACCGTCGTTGGTTGCCGTCCGGCTCATGCACAATCAGAGTCGCATCCTTCAGCGGTTTTCCACTCGACACCGTCACGCGCGACTTCGTTCCGACCGCTGCCATTTCCGTCAGCCGCACGCCGCGACGCGCGGTCTCCCACTCCCAGACTTCGGCGTGAGTCCACCATTCCATGCCGCGTTGACGGCCCTCCCGCACCAGTGTCTGCAGCGCGTCAGCCAGGCCGGGCTTCTGGATGTGCGCGGGATGAAAGAGAAAATGCGCCACCCCGCCATGCGCCACCGCCTGGTCCAGCATCCAGGGCGCCAGTTTCGCCGGCAGGTGGATTTCCAGGTCCTGGGCAATCAACGGGATCTCATAAACGTCCAGAAACCGCGGCGGCGCGGCCTCGTCGTCCAAAGGCCGCCACGGCTGACACGTGCCGCGCGGAAAGCCGCAACCGCCACGCTTGCTCGGCCCCATCGTGCCGTCGATTTTCAGCCCGACCTGCTCGCACCAGCGAAAGAAATCGAGCCGTCCTTCCCATCGCGTGTAATGGTTCTTGTTCGCGATGATGTTCGTGAGGCCGCTTTCGGTTATCAGTCCCTTGAACTGTCTGACCAGTTTGTCGAAGCCCCACTGGCGATCCGGACTCTCTTTCATCGCGTCGTAGTGCAGGGCGATTTCGCAGCCCGCGGCGCGAATCTCGTCGTAGACCGAGCGCGGATACCCGCTGGGGAACAGCGTGCACCAGGTCGTGCGGATGCCTGCCTGCTTCACCTCTTGCAGCATGGCCCGCGCGGCCGCCTCGATGTTGCCATCGCTGTCGTGGCTGACGCATCCCACCGCCGGCACCTCGCGCGGCCACGGGGCGATCTGGAGGAGTGGCTGGCCGACGGCGCGCGCGGCGTATTGAATCGCGCGCAAAATCACCAGCCGCAGCTCGTCCGCCACCGGGTTCAGGAACGCCGGCGCCTCGCCTTCGGCCGGCACCACGCGATCGAAATCGTCGTCGAGCACCTGGCCATCGTCCGTCTTCAGGATGCGATCGTTGATTGGCATGGTTCCATCGAACGCCGGCGTGCCGTCCCGCAGCACGGCGATGCCTTGCTGGATGTGGACGATACTGTTGAGGAGATCCGGCGCGATCAGCAACGCCAGACCGCGGCCAACGCGTCGCTCCAACAGAACCGCGAAGGGCTTCGACCGGCGATGACGGTCCAGCACCGTGCCCGTGGCCTCGGCTTCCGTCGCCCGCACCGCCAGCCCTCCAAAGAAATGCAGCGAGCTCCTCAGCCCGGCAAACACCGGATGCGGCGAACCCCGGACATCAAGGTAACCTTCGCCCAGTTGGAGGACCGCGCTCGCCCCGAAGCCTTTTGCGCCGCCCGCCCGCACCAACTCCGCTCCGAACAGTTCCGGCATTCCGTGCAACCCGCCCAGCGACACCAAAGCGCCGCCGTTTTCGACGAACGCCGTGATCTGCTTGCGCTGGTCGTCGGTGAGATGGTGCTCGCCGGCGAGCACCAGCAGGCGATTGCGGCCCGCTTGGCCCGGCGGTTCCTCAGCGAAAAAGAAGCCGGCGCGCTGGGCCACTTCGACGATGTATGCATTCGACGGCAATGCGGGAGACACAGAGAGGGTGAAAGTCGCCTGCGCCCAAGCGCACGCGGCGCCGGCCCACCCCATTCCCAGCAGAAAGCTCAGCCGTCTCATTCTGCTACAACTCGGCAAGGCTGTGCCCCAGACTACAATGCGGCAGTTCACATTCTTCCGATTCGCGGAGCATACCCATGCCACGGCGATCAGGACAAACAGGCCGATGAAACTCACCAGGTTCTGCATGCTCTTTCCCTATCCAAATCGCCCCTCAAACACCAGCTCCCCGATGTGCTTTCTCTCATTCGACCCAATTCCGACCGGCGGCATCTGAACGGTGCCAACGGGCCTCACCAACGTCGTTGCGATTGCCTGCGTCGGCTTCCACAACTTCGCGCAGATGCGCGAAGGCTCGTCACACTGCTGCGCAAGCAACTGGCCGACCATCCGGTCACATTCCCGACGGCCAAAGCCCCCGCAACCTACCCCATGATGGTCGGCAGCGCCGCCGCCTGAGATTCTCCCCTCGCCGCCTCACACTGCCCCCCGCCAAAATCCGTCTTCAGAATGTCCAAACTCCAGACTTCGCGCAGGTGCGCGAAGGCGATCCGGCTCCTTGACCTTACCGACCAAGGCATGAAGGGGGCGTGAAAGGGTCGGTGCCGGAAGTCGGTTTGATCCTGATCGTGGAAGCCGTCACTCATCGAAGATTCGCGTTTGAATTCGGGGCGTCTGTTGCCTTTAATCCCCGCGTGCCAAGTCAAGTCATCGCCGTCGCGAACCAGAAAGGGGGCGTCGGCAAGACCACCACGACCGTCAACCTGGCGGCATGCCTGGCCGCCATGGGGCAGCGTGTTCTGCTGATCGATCTCGACCCGCAGGCCAACGCCACAAGCGGTCTGGGCCTGCCCAAAACCGAGGGTGGCAGCGCCTACCGCGCCTTGCTCGGAGAGGAACCGCTGTCCGGACGCATCAAGACCACGGGCTGCGATCGCCTCGAACTTCTCCCCAGCGAACTGGACTTGTGCGGCGCGGACGTCGAATTGCCCCGCGTGGAAAATCATCTCCAGCGCCTGGCGCTCGCCCTCGAGCCGGTGCGGCGCGACGCGGGGCGCGACCTGATCCTGATCGATTGCCCCCCGTCACTGGGCATTCTGACCCTCAACGCCTTCGTGGCGGCCGATTACGTCCTGGTCCCGCTTCAGTGCGAATACTACGCCCTCGAGGGGATCACGATGATGAAGCGTCTGCTGGATCAGTTGCGGGCGTCAGGTGCCAATCCCAAGCTGCAGTTGCTCGGCGTGCTGATGACGATGTTCGACATCCGGACGCGCCTCTCCCAGCAGGTCGTGTCGGAGGTCCGTGAACACTTCAAAGAGGCCGTGTTCGACACTGTGATCCCGCGCAGCACGCGTCTGGCCGAGGCCCCGAGCTTCGGCAAGCCAATCATTCAGTACGATCCCTACGGCGCCGGCGCCGCCGCCTACGAGGTCCTGGCCCAGGAAGTCGTGGCCAGGCTCGGACGCGCACCGTCTGATGCCCCTGCCCCCAGCCCGGACATCTCAAAAGGCTGCGCGTGATCGGAATCCCGTTCTCGGTGCTCTCTGCGTCTCTGTGGTCAATCCATCACAATGACCGCCACGGGAGGGATGAACCACAGAGATACGAAAGGCGCGGAGAAGACATGCCGGCCATCGCGCTCCCCGACGGCAGCATTGCAAGCCCGTTCCTGACTCTGTTCTTAAGAATGCACCATCCCATTCACCTTCAATCCGATGCGCAACCTCGCTCCGGCTATTCCTCATTGCGATTCGCTTGTCCGAGCAATCTGCGCATCGCGGCCATGAGCACGGCTTCGGCCTCCGGTGTGGTGTTCGACGAGGTCGGCTGGGTTTCGTAGCCGCCTTCGAGGTAGGCGAGGGCGGTGCCGATGTAGCAGGGGCCGTAATCCCCGTAAGCAGCCATCATGACACGCAGGTCGGGGCGCATGGCCTTGGCCGCAAGCTGGTACTCGACAAACAACTCGCCCGGCAGGTGCAGCATTCGCGTGTTGCCCACCCGCAGGCAGGTGACGTCAATCCGATGTCCGGCCTGCACGCGTCGGACCCAGGCGAGTTGGTCGGCACGGGAAATGTAGCCTCTCGGTGGCGTGGTCTTGAGCTCGGCGATCAGCTTCGCCTCGTCCAGATGCGGCGCGAGCGGCAGGTCGACAAAGATACTGCTCCAACCGATGTCCTGGGCGGACAGCCGGGCTTTGATCGACTTTTCGAAGGCCCTCTTCATCCCTGACGCCAGCCGCTTGGCCAGGAGCATGCGGTTCTCCTGGGCGCCGTCGTTGTACTTGCCGGCCGTCACATTGCCGCCGGCCCCGTTGAAATGCACGTGCAGGGCGGCGTTGACATCCTGGGCGCGCATGAACCGGGCGATGCCGGGGAAGTCGGGCGTGGGAATGCCCAGTCGGTAATAGCTCTGCGGATGACAGGCATAGAAGCTCAGCACAGCCACAGGCGATGCCCCATCCCAGAAACTCAGGACCGACACCACAGGATCGATCACACCCTCGGGCTCGGCCCGGATTGCGGCATCCCTGGTGGAACTGGTGCGCGATGCGCGAATGCGCCCGTCCGGCCCCTTGATGCGGCGCTGGCTGGCAACTTCCACAACCACCGCCTCTCCGTATCCGTAATGGGTGATCGCTCGGGCGTTGGGCATCGCCGCGCGGATCGCATCGGACGCCCTCCGGATCACCTGGCGATGGAAGGCGCCGTCGAAACGCGAGTAGCCGTTCACGCCGAGTTCCCCAATGATCCTCTCGGCCGTGAAATCGCACCCGGGCGCATCGTGCTGATGCACCGCATGCACGGCCACGCGCGACGGCACGGTCCCGGCCGCTTCGGCGAGTTCGGCGCGAAAAGCCTCGTGCCCCTCGTTGGCGATCGCGATCCAATCCACCGCGCAGAGCACGATCGGCTGCTCGGCGCCCGTCAGAACTATCCCGCGGCAGCGGAGACTCAGGTCGTCGAGGCGCTTGACGGGATCGTAGGCCATGGCCGACCCGAGCGGCGGCGTAGCGTCGACGTCAAAGGTGGCGATGCGGACCGCGGGCTCAGCCGGCTGACCGAGAGCTGTCAACAGCAGAAGAACCGGGACAATCGAGCAAGTCAGGCGTTTCATGGTACGCAGGCTAAGGGTCTGTGCAAAAATTACTTCCGGTTTTGGCGGGAGCGCCACCGGGCCAGATGCGAGGCCCGAGGGAGGGAGTGTATCCCCAGAGATACTCGACCGACCGAGGAAGTGTGAACGCTGCGGGCCGCCTGCGGCGCTTCGATGCGCTTCTTGGCGAAAAACAACGCATGTCCAGGCGGTTCGAATCTCCGATGATCTTCAAGCCTGGGTCATCATGCTGGCCCGCAAGCGAAGAGTCAATCGTCGGAGGCGAATGCAAGAGCGCCTCCAGCGCCAATGCATGAAGTCGAAAAGGTCGAGGGTGGGGACGGCTCGTCCCCCGCCATGCCAAGTGAAAACGGCGTTTGTCGGCGACGGGGCCCTGCCTGCCCTGCCAGCCCTGCCCTGCCTGCCGGCAGGCAGGCGGCAGGCAGGCGGCAGGCAGGCGTCGCCGCTCCACTTCATGAATTGGCCCTCGAACGCCTACTCGAAGAGCGCGAACTCGAAGATGGTCGGGCCGTCGGTGGTCTCGAGGAGATTCAGGCGCACGCGTTGCGCCGTGACCGGCTCGAACCGCGCATTGAGCCGGGCACCGAGTGCCTCACCCCGGTAGCAGGCTTTCCATTCGCCTCCATCGAAATACTCGATCGCGAATTTCCGGACCCGATCGAGTTCCGGATACGCCTGCTTGACGAGCGCGCGGCGGAAGGTCAGGGGCCGGCCGAGGTCCACTTCGAGCCAGGCGGACTTGACCCCCGCATCGGTCGCCCAGCGGGTCTCATCGGACCCGTCGACGGCCTTGTCCGGACCGTACGCCGCCTGTCCTTGAAAAACATTCGACGCGGTTGCTTTGGCCCGTGCGGTCAGCGATCGAGGGCTAGGCACGGCCAAAGCGGGGAGGCGCAAGGCGTCGCCATCGAGTTCGAGCGCCACGATGGTGTCGAGCGGATGGCGGCCGCCTGCCGGCACTGAGATGTCAAGACCGTTGGCGGTCTGTTTGACGGCCACCGTGCCGCCGGTCAGAACGCGGCTCGAGACGACCCGAGCGGCGATGGGCGGCAGCCGCAGGCTCTCTTCGTCCCACTCGCGAATGTGGAGGTAGATCGTGTTGGCCTTGCGCGTCGAAGCGCCGTAACCGCCCGGCTTGAAAGGCCCGCCGCGCGTCCCGCGGATGCTCTCGCCGTACTGGGCCAGCCACGCTCCCAATTCCTTGAGCCGCGCGGCCTGGTCCGAAGGGATTTCGCCATTGGGCATGGGACCGACGTTGAGCAATAGATTGCCGTCTCCGCCGGCGCATCCGATCAGCATGGCCAGGCACGCGGCGAACGGCTTCACGCCGTCGGTCGGTCCGCCCCAGGCCCACTGGTTGCGCGACGAAAGCGTCATGCACGATTCCCAGGGCCGCTGGTCGTCGTAGGCGCCGACATGCTGCTCGGGGGTGTAATAGTCGGCCTGGACCGACAGAATCTGGCGGTCGCTGTTGCCCGGGCCCAGATCGAGACGGTTGTTGATGATGATCGAGGGCTGGAGCTGCCGCACAAGGCCGTAGGTGCGCGCCTGGTCGTAGAGCGGGTCGCCCCCGTCCCAGTCGAACCACAAAAGATCGATGCGCCCGTAGTCGCTCAGGAGTTCGCGCACCTCGGCCTGCATCCGGTCCAGGAATGCGGCCTGGCGATCAGATCGGAAGTCGGGGTCCCGCCAGTCCATCGGGGAGAAGTACCAGCCGAGGCGCACCCCCTGCGCGCGGGCCGCCTTCGCCAACTCGGCGCACACGTCGCGGCGGAAGGGTGTGGACCCAATATTGTAGTCGCTCGCCTTCGAGTGCCAGAGCAGGAAACCGTCGCAGTGCTTGGCGGTCAGGACGATGTACCCGGCGCCGGCGGCCCGGGCCTGGCCAATCCACCGACCCGCGTCGAAGTTGGTCGGATTGAATTCCTTGTAGAGGTTGTCATAGACATCGGCCGGGATCGGCCCGCGGTTGGGACACTTCGGGTTCGTGTTGGCCCGCGACCAACTGATCTCGGTGCCTTTGAGGCTGACCGGTCCCCAATGCACAAAGATGCCGAACCGCGCCTCGGCCCACCAGCGGAGCCGCTCCGGATAGGGACGCGGCGTCGGGGTCTCGATCGCAGGCGCCGCTGGAGATGGCTGGTCGGCCGGACCGGCAAGGGCGGTTGCGGTGAGCGTGAAAGCGGCCAGGATCATGCCAACGAGGCGGCCTCTCATGCAGGTGAACATCGCGCAGACTCTGATGCGAGGAAGCGGCCGACGGCAAGTCGCAAGTTGCGGCCAATCCTATCGCACCCGATAGAACGCGGCCGCGGGCGGGGCGTGCAGGTCGCGAAACTCGTCCGTGTATTCAAGCATAGCCCCGGCCGGCGCGACGCCCGTCCAGATCGTTCGCCAGTGGACCAGGTCCGTCGAACGTTCGAGGTCATAAGTCCGCCCGGGCGAAGCCGAGAACCGGAGCAGAACGGCGCCGCCGCTGACGCTGGGCGGGCCAACGAACACCGCAGGCGGCTTCGCGCCGATATTCACGATGCGGACCACACCTGTCGCCGAACCGCCCCGGCCATCGCTGAGGGTGTAGTTGAATTCGTCGGCGACGCTGGCGTCATTCGCGTAGACGATGATCTCTCCGTGGATTCCCAGGGGAATCCCGTTGGTGCTCGCGGATGCAACACCCGAAACGAAAAGCGCATCCCCGTCCGCGTCGGTGGCGCTCCCCGTCAACAGCGCCAAGGGAATCTCCAACAGCGCCGGGGCCACATTGGTCAGCGTCGGCAGATCGCCCGGAACCGGCGCACGGTTCACGGCGATCGTCCCGTCGGCGACCAACGCGCCCATGAACCAGTTCAGGCCCGCGCCCAGTGGCGGCAGCCGCCAATCCGCAAACGCGCCGGCGCAAGCCGGGGCGACGAAGAGCCGAAACATCTCGCCGCCTGTCAGCACCGCTCCCACGTTAGTTACCACCAGCGTCCCGCCGAAATCGAGTGTGCCGGTGGTCAGAACGATCCTGTCCGCCACAGGCGCGCCGCCATTGCGATCGATTTCCAGCATCAGCACGCCGCCCAGTGCTGGGGGACTTTGCAGGGTGAGAGTGCCAATGGACACGCCCGGAGCGAGTGTGCCTTCGCGATCGATGGTGACGGCGCCGGCGATGACGCCCGTGCCCCCGAGCGTGCCGCCCACGACGGTCACGCCTCCGACGCCCGTCCCCGACCCGGCGGGGTTGGTCACCAGCAACCGGCCGCCCGACACCGTGGTCCCGCCGGCGTACGTGCTGGCTGATGCAAGACGCAGCGTCCCTGGGCCCGTCTTCGACAGGCCGCCGTTGGCGAGCGAAACATCGATTGAGAGATCCACTTCACTCGAGCCGTCTCCCACGGCGATCTCGCGCATGTCGCCGCCGAGGTCGATGTATCCGGAAGTGCCGGCGCCGGCGCCCCTGGCGATGACGGCGGTGGCATCCGACCAGGGGTTCACGCTCGCGTTTCCGGTCACCAGAATTCTGGCCGGGGCCGTCGCGTGCGGCATCAGGCGAATGGTCTCGAAGGCGAGAGTGCCCCCGGCCAGCGTCAAGACGCGGCTCGCATCCACCTGCAGTGTGTGGACGGCGAGGCGAGCGTTGCCGCCGATCGAGACCGGACCGGAGAACTGGGCTGAGACGGGTCCGGCGTGCCGGACGTGCGGCGAATCATCGGCCCGGTAATGCGGGTTGTAGTTGATCGTCAGCGAGCCGCCGGTCAGATTGAGCGCCTCGCGCAGATAGAGTTTGCGGATGATGTGGATTCCGGCGGAGACGGTGACGGTGACGCTTGCTGCGGGCCGCTCGATGATGACCGTGTCATGCTGGCCAGAGGTCGGGCCGCTGCCCGGCGCGCCCGGCAGCCGCGGCACGGGCAACGGGCCGGTGGCGTACGGCGTCGCCTGGTCGGGGGGCGTGACCGGCGCCGTGACCGGTTGACCGCTGTTCCAGTTGGTGAGCACGCTCCAATCGCCGCTGCGGTCGCTCCACCAAACCGCCGGAACAAGAGAGTTGCGGACGTCCTCGATGTCGCCGTGGGCGACGTTGCCATCCACGGTCCCATCGACCGCGGCGAAGCCGGGAATCGAGACTGTGCTGGCGTACTGCCAGAAGGACCACGGATCGGCGTTGCCGTAGTCGTCCCACGGACCGTAGTACCCCGCGTACGTTGTGTAGGTGTGCTTGGGGCTGCCCGTCTGGACCGGGATCGCGCTCGGGTTGCCGTTGTCCGAATAGCGCGCGTTCCACAGCATGGGAAAGGCCGGGCCGGTGACGCTGGGGGTATATGCGACCGGTTTGGCGAGCAAGTCGCGACGCGCCGCCGTCGCCCCCTGGAGGATGCTCGAGTAGTTTCCGTTGATGTAGATGCCCGGTCGGATGCGCAGAACCGCATTGATCCGGTTGGAAAAATCGATGGCGAACTGAGCCAGCGCGTCGCCCCCCGCGCCCGCCTCGAGGTCGCAGATCGGCATCAAATACCCGGGC
>ERZ795044.4403-NODE-4403-length-11550-cov-7.993388_pt1 | contig 11550 bp, 8 predicted proteins | sample MGYA00375128_ERZ795044 | MGnify/ENA primary metagenome ERZ795044 (study PRJEB30173, sample SAMN05720213) | anaerobic digester metagenome | isolation source: active sludge of municipal wastewater-treating anaerobic digesters | place: USA | collected 2014-12-22 ... | reverse complement strand
CCGGCGGACGGCCGGATTCCGGACAATCCCGGTCGGCTGCGGGGCTGGCATGCGACCTGCACCCACCCCCTGTCGGGGTTTGCCCGGGTCCCTCGATGTAACGGATGCGGACGCCGCTGCCGACGGCAGCACCCCGGTCGCCCCGCACCTGCGGATGGTTACCTTTCAGCCAGCGAGATTACACGTGCGACTTCAAGTGCTGCGGCGCGGTGCCGATGTGAAGGCCATCCCCTGCGATGCGACGCCGGCGCGCACGGTGCGTGCCGGCCACGCGGCCACGAACCGCGACGCAGCGTCCGCCCCGTCGAGAGCCCTGTCCATGAACCACCTGGCCGTCCCCCCTTCCCTGCGCAGCTGGCTCGGCGCCGCGGTCTGCGCAACGCTCGTCGCCTGCGGCGGCGCGCAGGACGACTCCAGCACGGCCGACGCAGCGCCGGACGCGTCGGCCCGGCCGGCCGAGGCTGCGATCGCGATCCCGACCGAAACCGCGGTGACGACGGCGGACGGCAGCGCGAGCGTCGACGCCGACCCGGCCGGCGAGACCCCCCCGCGGGAGGCGGCCCAGGCCCTGATCGGCAGTGCCGCCGTGACCCTGCCCGGAACGGGCGTCGGGCGCTATTCGCTCGGTTGCACGCCGACGGAGCGCGCCGACTTCATCGACAAGACCTTCTGGGTGTTCCGCCGCCTGATGCCACGCGATTGCCGGATCGTGATGGACAACCCGGTGAGCTTCTCCTGGACGCAACCCAAGGACCGCAATGCGAACCTGCCCTGGGTCCTGCGCATCTACAACTCGGCCGGCCAGACGGTGTCGACGCTGAACCTGGCGGCCCCGCGGGCGACGCTGGTGTCCGCGCTGGCCGCCGGCAAGTACACCTGGACGGCAAGCTACACGACCACCGGCGGCGTCGTCCAGACCAGCGCGGCGCGGCGCTTCGAGATCGACGGGACCACGATCAGTTCGGTGATGCCCACCGCCGCGCAGCTGCAGACCAAGCTGATGAGCAAGCCCTGGCCGCGCGTGCTGCCGGCGGGCGCCACCTGGGCAGGGATCACGGTGAAGGCGAAGGCCGGCGAATACGCGAACGCCTACTCGATGCTCAGCCGCACCGCCAACGCCTCGGTGCTGGCGCCGCTGACGGCCTCGCCCGAATCGCGCACCAAGGCCTCGTTCCCGACCGAGGGCGACTACGTGAAGTGGCAGCTGGCGCTGATGCAGCAGACCGGCAATGAACTGCGCCACCTCGAGGTCCTGTCGTACGCCTGGCGCTTCACCGGCAATGCCGTGTACATCTCGGCCGCCAAGGCGCGCCTGATGAACCTGGTCGCCTGGGACCCGGCCGGGGCCAGCAGCGAGCTCAACCAGCCGCAGGCGAACCGCAATCTCTACCTGGCCATGGCGATGGGCTACGACCTCATCGGCTCGGAGCTCACCAGCGCGGAACGCACGGCACTCGCCAAGGCCTTCAATGCCCGCCTGGCTGGCGCGATGAAGTCGCTGGCCGAACTCGACGCCCAGCCCTACCTGGGCTACCAGAACACCGCCATCCAGTACGTGACGCGTTCGCTGCTGCACGTCGTCGGCCAACCGGGCTTCGCCGACACCGGCGGCTGGTTGGCGCGCGTGTGGCCGATGTACCAGGCGCAGTTCCAGGCCCTGGGCGAGGAAGACGGCGGACTGGCCGGCAGCCTGGCCTACGCGTGGTACGAGATGCCGGTGGTGTCGCAGACGCTCGCCACGCTCGCCGTCACCGCCGGGATCGACCTGTCGAAATGGGGCTTCGCGCACCGCATGGGCGACTACATGATCGCGATGACGGCGCCGAACACGGACCTGCCGAACGCCGTCGGCGACGCCGCGGAGATGACCACGCTGTACCGGCAGTACACGGCCGATGCCTTCCGGCTCTACGCGTCGGTCACGCGCAGCCCGCAGCACGAGTGGTACTGGCGCCAACGCCCCGAGAACATCAACCTGCTCGGCTACATCAACCCGCTGCACTACATGCTGCTCGGCCGCAGCCTGGCGCCGGTGACGGCGGCCGCGCCGGTCCAGGACGACTACGTCTTCGAGGATGCCGGGCTCGTGGCCTTCCACGACAGCGCCCGCCTGGCCACCCGCTCGAGCGTGAGCTTCCACTCGGCGCGCTTCGGCAGCTTCTCGCACGGCCACGCCGACCAGAACAGCTACACGCTGACCTCGAAGGGCGTGCCGCTGCTGATCAACAGCGGTTACTACCCGTACTTCGGCTCGCCGCACCATGCCAAGGTCACGCGCACGACGCGCTACAAGAACGCCGTCACCTTCGACGGCGGCATCGGCCAAGCCGAGTCGAACTACGCCACGACGGTGCCGACCGCCCCGTTCCAGTCGATGGAGGCCCGCGGCCGGCTGCTCAACGCGTCGTCGACCAACGGCGTCTCGGTCGTCACGGGCGACGCCACGCTCGCCTACCGCGGCTGGGACGCCACCTACGACACCTGGCGCCCCCTGATCACCGGCGCGATCCGCTCGCTGGCCTACTTCAAGAGCGACGGCGTGCTCGTCACCTACGACTGGCTGACCAGTGCGAAGGCGCGGCGCTTCGAGTGGAACTACCACGGCGTGGGCGCCTTCACGACGAGCGGCACCAGCCTGGTGGCCAACAACGGCAGCAGCAAGGCCTGCATCGACCACTACGGCATCGCCGGCAACCTGGCGCTGACGACGGCCTTCGACGTGGCCCCCGAGTACGGCGGCGCCAACCAGGGCCATGCGCGCTTCAGCGCCGCGTCGACGGCCACGAAGGCGGTCGTCGTCACCGTGATCCGCGAGGCCTGCACGACGGTGCCGGTGAACGTCGCCTTCACCGGCGACAGCGCGAAGGTGACGGTCGGCTCGCGCGCCGTCACGATGAACGGCACCCAGATCACCGTCGGCCTGTAGCCCGGCACCGCCCGCCCGGGACCTCCCCGGGCGTGCATTTGTCGTTCTTGTTGCAGTTCAGGCACCACACGGCGCCCGAACCCGGGGGGTCGAGGCCGTGGGGCGGCGGGTAACATCCCGGCTTTCGCTCCAGAGCCCGGACACCCGCCCCATGCGACATCGCGCCGCAGCCCGCCGCCCGTCGACCGCCATCGTGCCGTGCACGGGACTGCGCCCATGAGCCGCCCACGCATCGAGATGATGGGTTGCCAGGTCGACAACCTGTCGATGGAGGAAACGCTGCACGTGGTCGAGGGCTTCATCGCCTCGGGCCGCCCGCACCAGCACGTCGTGGTCAACGTCGACAAGCTCGTCAAGGCACGCCACGACCCCGAACTGCGCCGCATCATCAACGAGTGCGCGCTGATCAATGCCGACGGCATGCCGGTGGTCTGGGCCTCGCGCCTGCTGGGCAAACCGCTGAAGGAGCGCGTCTCGGGCGTCGACCTGTTCGAGGCGCTGATGCAGCGCGCGGCCGTCAAGGGCTGGCGCATCTACCTGCTCGGCGCGCGCGAGGAGATCGTCGCCCGGGTGCGCCAGATCTACACCGAACGTCTGCCGGGCCTGGTGATTGCCGGGCACCGCAACGGCTACTGGCTTGCGGACGAGGAGGCCGCGGTCGTCGAGCAGATCGCCGAGGCACGCGCCGACATCCTCTTCGTCGCGATCAGTTCCCCCAAGAAGGAACAGTTCCTCGGCGCCTACCAGTCGCGCATGAAGATCCCGTTCGCGATGGGCGTGGGCGGCACCTTCGACGTCGCCGCTGGCAAGGTCAGGCGCGCGCCGCTGTGGATGCAGCGCAGCGGTTTCGAGTGGTTCTACCGCTTCCTGCAGGAGCCGCGACGCATGTTCCGCCGCTACTTCATCGACGACATGGCGTTCTTCGGCATGCTCGCGCGGGAGTGGTTGCGCCGCTGATTGCGCGCGGCGGCATGCCGATCCATGGCCCTGTACAACCATCCGACCTACCTGAGGAGCCCGGCCTGGGCACAGGAATGGCTGCTGAGCGCCCGCGGCTGGCTGCGCCGCTCGCTGCGCGAAGGCACCGCGTTCCAGCGCGAACTGGCCGATGTCGAGCGCAGCCAGTGGCTCGACCCCGAAGGCCTTCAGGCCCTGCAGCTCGAGCGCCTGCGCGCCACGCTGGCGCACGCGGCCGCGCACGTGCCGTTCTACCGCGACCGGTTCCAGGCGATCGGCTTCGCGCCGGGCGACCTGAAGTGCCTCGACGACCTGCGCCGCATTCCCGAACTGACCAAGCGCGACGTCTTCGACGCCGGGCCGGCGATGCTGTCCGACGTGCACCGCGGGCCGCGCTTCTCGGGCACGACCAGCGGCACCACCGGCATGTCGCTGACCGGCTGGCGCGACATGGCGTCGATCACCCGCGAGAACGCCTTCGTCTGGCGCCAGCTGATCTGGGCCGGCATGAAGCTCGGCGATCGGCGCGTGTGGATGCGCGGCGACAAGATCGTGCCCGGCACGCAGTCGCGGCCGCCGTTCTGGCGGCACAACCGCGGCGAGCACATGCTGATGATGTCCTCGTACCACCTGTCGGAGTCGACGGCCGAGGCCTACCTCGGCGCGATGCAGGCCTACGACCCGGTGATCCTGCAGGGCTATCCGTCGGCCGTGCTGCTGCTGGCGCGCTACCTCGTCAACCACGGTCGCCGCTACGTGGGCCGCAGCCTGAAGGCGGTCGTGACCTCCTCGGAAACCGTCACCGACGAACACCGCCAGCTCGTCGACAAGGCCTTCGGCTGCCGCATCTACGACTGGTACGGCTCGATGGAGCGCATGACGGCCATCGGCACCTGCGAGCACGGTCGCTACCACCTGATCAGCGACTACAGCCACACCGAGCTCGAGCCGCAGCCCGACGGCAGCTGCGAGGTCATCGGCACGACCTTCGACAACCGCCTGATGCCCTGGATCCGCTACCGCCTGGGCGACAAGATCGTGCCCGCGGCGGCCGGCCTGCGCTGCGCCTGCGGGCGGCATTTTCCGGTGATCGAGCGCATCGTCGGCCGCGTCGAAGACTACATCCTCGCGCCGGACGGCCGCCAGATCTTCATGATGAGCAACGTGCTCGACTACATCCCCGACCTGGTCGAGGGCCAGGTGCGCCAGGACAGCCCGGACGAACTGCACCTGCTGCTCGTGATCAAGCCCGGGGCGCCGTTCGACGAAGCCGCCACACGGCGCGCGGTGCGCAGCTATGCGGGCGAGACCTTCCGGGTGCGCATCGAGCGCGTCGCCCAGGTGCCGCGCACCGCCAACGGCAAGCTGCGCGTCGTCGTGCGCAACCTCTGAACCCCCGGCTCAACCGAACGCGAATCGCCGGGCGGAGTCCGGCAACAGCGCTTCGCACGCACGGATGCCCGCCATGCAGGCGATCGCGGTCAGCAGCACGCACAGCGGGACATAGAGCCCCTGGCGGGCCACGAGGCCCAGCGCATCCATGCGCAGGATCGCGTGGACCCCGGTCAGCGCCAGGCCGTGCGTCAGGTAGATCGCGTACGAGCGGCGCCCGATCGCCGCCAGCCACGGCGGCGCGTCGCGCACGCCGCGGCCCTGCAGTCCGACGGCACACATGAACAGCGCCAGCGAGGCCGCAAAGCTGCTGAGCTTGATCTGCGACGCGGCGAACTCGCGGTGGCCCATCGCCGACAGGACCGACGCCTCGACCATCGCGGCGCCGACCCCGGCGACGAACAAGGCCGCCCACAGGGCCAGGCCGCGCGCGGGCCAGGCGGCCGGCCCCTGGCCGAACCGGCGCGCCACGACACCGGCGTGGAAGAACGGGTACCAGGCGTAGAACGGCAGCGCATTCATCGGGAAGTCGGCCAGCGGGTGGTTCGCGTGACCGAGCTGGAGCGCATAGTGCAGGCCCATCGCCGCGGCGGTGACGAGCGCCATCGCGACGAGGTGCCCGCGCAGGGTCTTCAGGCGCAGGATCAAGGGCAGGATCAGCAGGCATTGCAGCAGCACGATCACGTAGTAGCCGATGCCGATGCCCTTGCCCAGCAGCACGTCCTCGAGGATCAGCGAGCCCGACTGGAAGTGGCCCGGCCGGCGCAGCGCGACCGTCACCAGCGTCCAGAACAGGTACGGCGGCAGCAGGCGCGCGGCACGCTGGCGCCACGAGGGCACCCCTGCCGCCGGGCCAGCGCCGACCGCGAAGTAGCCGGCCATTGCCAGGAACAGCGGCACGGCGAAGTTCACCGTCTGGCGCAGCATCAGCCCGAACTGCGCCGTCGGCGAGTCGGCCGGAAAGCCGAGCGCGACCGCGCCGGCATGGATGGTGATCACGGCCAGGATGGCCACGCCCTTCCAGGCGTCCCAGTGCGCCGAACGGGTCGTCGCCGCCGCGGGGAGCGCGCGGGCGGTCGCGACCGCACTCACCGCGCCACCTCCTGGTAGAGGCCTTCGAGCTGGCGGCACACGGTCTCGCGCGCGTAATCGCGGCAGACATCTTCGCGGGCCTGGCCGGCCAGGCGGCGGCGCAGGGCGGCGTCGGTGCCCAGCGTCCGCAGGGCACGGGCCAGCGATTCCGGTTCGCGCGGCGGCACGAGCCAGCCGTTCTCGCCGTGGCGGATCACCTCCGGGATGCTGCCGACGTTCGACATCAGCACCGCCTCGCCTGCGGCCATGGCCTCGAGCATGCTCACCGGCAGGCCCTCGAACCACGAGGGCAGCGCGAAGATGTCGCAGCGGTCGAGCCAGTCGTCCTTGGCGGCGCCGACGATCCAGCCGAGCAGCTCGACCTTGTCGGCCACGCCCGCCTCGCGCGCGACGCGCATCAGCGCCTCGCGGTCGCCTTCGCCGCCCAGCAGCAGGCGCATGGCCGGCAGTTCGGCCTGCACCTGGCCGAAGGCGCGCACGAGGTCGAAGACGCCCTTGGCCTCGATGTAGCGGCCGAGGAACAGCACGCGCAGCAGGCCGTCGGCGGACGCATCGCGGTCGGGCACGGGGCGCACCGTCACCGGGTTGGCCAGCGCGACCCAGCGCGCCGCGGGGCAGATCGGCCGCAGCCGCTCGATCCAGACCTTCGACAGCACGATCACGCGGGTGGCGCGCGACAGCAGGGCCCGCGTGTGCGCCTGCGACCAGCGCGGCGCCTTCGCGTGGTAGAGGTCGAACTCGCCGCCATGAATGTGCATCAGCAGCGGCCGGCGCGCCAGCAGCGTCGACCAGGCGAACGCCGACTTGCGCCAGAAGCTCACGCCCGAGGCCGTGTGGACGTGCACCAGCCGCACGCGGCCCGCCAGCAGCAGGCCCCACAGCTGCAGCAGCGAGCCGAGCATCGCACGCAGCTTGTCGAGCTTGCCGCCCTCGACGTGCGAGGCGAGGTAGACCACGCGGCAACGCTCGAACAGGCCCGCGTCGCGGTAGCTCGCCGTCACCGACGACATGCCGCCGCGGCCCTCGAGCGAGGTGCCGACCATCACGACGACCTTGTCGGAACCGGTGGCGTTCATGCGGCTCGATCGGGCACGGCGTCGACCCGCACCAGGCGCGCCGGGATGCCGACGACGACACCGCCGTCGGGCACGTCCTCGAGCACGACCGCGTTCGCGCCGACGCGCGCATGGCGGCCCACGACCACCGGGCCGATGACCTTGGCCCCGGCGCCGATGAGCGCGCCCTGGCGGATCACCGGCACGCGCTCGTGGTGGCTGCGCCCGCCGATCACGCAGCCGGGGCCGATGTTGACGTCGTCCTCGATCACCGCGCGGTGGTGGATGACGATCGCCAGCCCCTTGTAGCCGAGGATCACGTTGCGGCCGAGCACCACGCCCGGCGGCAGCACGACCGAGAAGACGATGCGGTTGAAGACGTAGATCAGCTTGGGCAGCAGCGGCACGCGGGCGCGGTGCAGCGCGTGGGCGATGCGGTGCATCAGGATCAGCATGGCGGTCCTTCCCGTCGGGACTCAGGGGGCGCGCAGCGGCGCACGGTTGTAGACATCGGGCACCGCGCCTTCGCGCAGCACGCGCGCCGGGTTGCCGCCGACGATCGCGCCGGCCGGCACGTCCTTCGTGACGACCGCGCCGGCCGCGATGCGCGCGCCGCGGCCGACCGTGACGCCGCCGATCACCACCGCATGCGCGCCGATCCAGACCTCGTCCTCGATCACCGGGTAGCTCGAGCGGCGCGTGCCGTCGTCGTCGATGTCGTCCTTGCGGCCCAGCGTGGCGCCGTGGAAGAGCGTGCAGTTCGCACCCAGGGTCGCGCCCGGCGACACGACCAGCCCCCAGCCGTGGGTGATGCACAGCCCCGGGCCGACGGCGGTCTCGTGCGAGAAGTCGATCGCCGCCATCCAGCAGAACAGGCGGTGCAGCAGCTTGACCGGCAGCGCCGCCAACCGCGCCGCGAGGCCGCCGCGGGCGCGCAGCGCCTGGCACACCCGCAGCGTCAGGATCGGGCGGAAGTTCCGCGCGTTGAGCAGGCACCACAGCAGCGGCCCGACGCCCGAGCGACCGCGCACCCGGTGCACGTCGGCCTGGAGGCTCGACCACGCGTCCATCGTTCAGCTCCGCTGGGCCGACAGGCGCCGGGCGAGCTCGAACGCGCCCGCATGCGCGCGCTCGCGCCAGTTCGGCAGCTGCGCGCGGTACAGGTCGCGGATCGAGGCCTCCTCGCGCAGCAGCAGCTCGAGCCCGGTGCGCAGCGTGTCGCGCGCGACCTTCGGCGTCTCGAGCACGTAGCGTTCGTGGCCGAACAGGTCGCGGTTGATGCCCTTGGCCTTGACGCTGTAGGCGATCGACAGCGTCGGCACCGCGGTCGAAAAGGCGGCGATGGTGGCGTGCGTGCGCGCGGCGATCAGCAGCCGGCACTGCGAGATCACGTGCTTGAGCTGCGCGGCGTTCAGGCCGCGCGGCACCGTGGCCAGGCGCGCCGACGGACCGCCCAGCGCGGCCAGCAGCTGCTCGTTGAAGACCTCGTCGTTGTTGAAGGCGTTGCCGTTCAGCGGCGCGACGTGCGGCACCAGCACGACCGACAGGCGCGTCGTCGCGAGCACCTCGCGCACGAAGGCCACGACCTCGCCGACGATGCCCTCGGCCTGGCCCGCCTGGCGGCGCAGGCTGTCGATGAGCCAGCCGATGTTCAGGCCGAGCACGCCGTCGCCGGGATCGGCGGGCCACCAGGCCCGCGTGTCCACCGGCTGCGGCTTCATCGCCAGCGCCGAGTCGGCCACCGCCAGCACGTTGTCGGCCACGCCGATGCCGCGCAGGTACTCGATGCTGCGGCTTTCGCGCACCGTCACCAGCGTCAGGCGGCGCAGGTGCTCGGCGATGCGCTTCTCGGCCAGCGGCTCGCGCGTGAACGGGCCGACCGAGGCGCCCCACAGCACGGCCGGCTTGCCCATCGCCATCGCGGCGTCGGCAATGCCGGCGAAGAAGAACAGCGAGGCCAGGCCGTAGTCGAGCGAGTAGTTGTCGCCGCCGATGGACAGCAGCACGTCGGCGCGCTTCAGGTCGGCGAGCAGCGACGCGGGCAGCGCGGGCCGCGGGTTCGGCAGCTTCTGCAGCAGCGGGAAGCGCTGGCTCGCGCCCGACCACTTGGCGAACAGCGTCGGCATCGACGGGGTCGAGACGAACTCGACGCCCTCGGCCGCAGCGCCCGGCCACTGCGCGCCGTCGCGCACCGGGTCGAACGAGGGCACGAGGATCTTCACCGGGCCGAAGGCGGCATTGAGCACGGTGAGCGTCGAGCGCACCAGCGCCTCGCAGCCGCGGTTGCCGAAGTTGTTCTGGCCGGTGAGGTAGAAGGTCGGGGTCGTCGAAGGCATCGTGGGGGTCACAGCGGGTTCATCACGTCGGACAGGGGGCGGCGCGGACTCTGCGCGACGCGCAGCGCCTCGGGCAGGTGGCCGACCGCCAGCATCATGATCACCGCGTGTCCGTCAGGGATGCCCGAGACACGCTTGAGCGCCAGGTCGGTCGCGGGCTCGACGCTCCAGTTCAGGCAGCAGGTGCCCAGGCCCTGGGCGTGCAGCGCATAGATCAGCGTCATCGCGAACAGGCCGCCGTCGATCCAGCACTGGTAGCGCTCGCCGACCGTCAGGAAGGTGTCGACGCGCGAGGTGATCACGAGCACGCGGCCGGCCTGTTCGCCGAAGCCGCGGTTGCCGTTCTGCAGCGCCAGCACGCGCGCCATCGTCGCCGCGTCGGACGCCACGAACACATGCCCCGACTCGCGGTTGCACACCGACGGGCTGCGCTTGGCCAGCCGCACCGCCTGTTCGATCTGGGCATCGGTGACCGGCTCGTCGCTGAACTGGCGGATGCTGAAGCGGTGTTCGACGAAGCGCGTGAAGTCGATGGCCGCGGCGTCGACGATGTCCTGACGCGTGAGCTCGCGCGTGCCGCCCTCGGCGCTGACTGGCCCGCCGGCCGCCGCGGCCTTCAGGGCCTGCAGGCGCGGCTGCAGCCAGCCCAGGTCCACGCCGTGGCGCTCGTTGAACGCGACGTACTCGTCGAGCACGTTGATCAGCCGCGCGATCGTCAGGCCCTGGCCGTGGTGGCGCAGGTAGTAGGCGCCGTCGTCCAGCAAGGTGTCGATGGCGTCACGGCCGAAACCCGGTCGGGGCTGCGCGAGCGCGAGGCCCTTCTCGATGCGGTGGTAGGCCTTGATCAGCGCGGCCTCGAGGCTGGCGCGGCGCCGGCGCGGCCCGAAGGTGCCCGACACGCGGGCGTACCAGCGGTGGTCGTGGCGGTACGCGCGCCACAGCGCGAAACGCTCGCGCAGCGTGCGCCAGGCGCCCACCAGCCCCACCGCGAAGGCGGTGGGCAGCAGGGCCAGCAGTTTCTTCAACAGCGACTTCATCGTCTCCTTCGAGGTCTTCGGGTTCAGGGGCCGGGCGGGCGGCGCGACGCGATCAGGCGCCGCACCATGGCGATCTCCGACGGTGCCGCCGGGCGCAGCAGCAGCAGCGCGACGAGGTAGCTCAGCGCCATCGCCGCGGCGGCCGCCGCCCAGGGCAGCCCGGGGTCGACGCGCAGCGCGGCCGCACCGACGAGCCCGGCAGCCAGCGCCGCGGCGCCGACCTTGCACGAGCCCGCCAGGTCGAAGTGCAGCGCGAAGCCCCGGCGGTGCAGCAGCGCCCACGCGACGCCGACCCACACCGCCTCGCCGAGCGCGAGCCCGAGCGCGGCGCCGTACAGGCCGAAGCCCATCATCGCCGCCACCAGCACCGGCAGGGTCGCCGCGGCCGCGAGGGTGGCGCGCAGGCTGACGCCGGGCTGCTCGAGCGTGAGCGTGATCATCGTCAGCAGCAGGTGCGCGCTCTGCAGCACGGCGAGCCCCGCGAGCAGCGCCAGCAGCAGGCCGAGCGTCGGGTAGCGCCCCGCCGTCAGCCAGGACAGCAGCGGGTCGCCGACGACGGCGAAGGCCGCGGCGGCGGGCATCAGCCCCAGCAGGTTCAGCTTGAGCACCAGGTTGGCGATCTGCGACAGCTCGCCGACGTCGCGGCGCTCGACGTAGCGCGCCACCATGATCGGGCGCACCCAGGCGGCGAGCAGGTGCGCCGGCATGTAGTTGCGCAGCATGTCGGCCAGCGACTGGGCCACGCCGAGGGCGGC
>ERZ795044.4401-NODE-4401-length-11553-cov-5.722734_pt1 | contig 11553 bp, 11 predicted proteins | sample MGYA00375128_ERZ795044 | MGnify/ENA primary metagenome ERZ795044 (study PRJEB30173, sample SAMN05720213) | anaerobic digester metagenome | isolation source: active sludge of municipal wastewater-treating anaerobic digesters | place: USA | collected 2014-12-22 ... | reverse complement strand
AGGCCCACGACGACCACGGTCAACTGCGAGACGTGACGCATCGTCCAGCGAGGGCCCCATTCATGGGCCGCCTGCTGTCCCTGCAGGCGCGGCAGACCTTTCGCCCCGGCGAGCACGCCGAACACCGAGAACTCGGCCAACGGCACGGCGTGGACGCCCGCGGACGTCGTGAAGGTGACGCGCGCGAGGTCGGCGTCCGCGAGGTTCGCGGCCTTGACCTGTGAGCCGCCGCCGGCGGCCATGGTCTGCACCCAGCGCAGGCGGGGGTTGGACGCCACGACCTCGGCCAGCTTGGCCGGCGAGTTGTCCGGGAGACCGTACAGGATCTCGGCGGACGCGCAGTGCGCGTCGTAGCGGGCCCGCTGCTCGGGCGTCCGGGTGTAGGCGGGATCGCCCACGTGATCTGCAGCCCACAGGGGGTCGGGGATCAGGTCGGGTTCGAACACGAGGTCGAGGTCGGGGGCGAGCGCCCGGATGAGGTCGGCGTGGGCGGGGGTGAGGGGGGAGGCGACGAAGGCTCGCACGGTCATGCAGTCACGCTATCGGGCGTCATCGACGTCCGTGCTGGAGGCTCCAGTGGTACATGGCGATGGCGGCCGCGGCGCCGGCGTTGAGGGAGCGCGTGGATCCGTACTGGGTGATCGCCACGAGGCGAGAACACGCGGCGACCATGTCGTCGGTGAGCCCGGGACCCTCCGAGCCGAAGACCAGGCAGCAGTCGCGCGGGAGTTCGGCGTCCTCGAGGGGGACGCTGCCGGGCAGGTTGTCGACACCGACGAGTTCGATGCCGCGCTCGGCGCACCAGGCGGCGAACGAGTCGACGTCTGGGTGGTGGTGCACGTGCAGGTAGCGATCGGTGACCATGGCACCCCGCCGATTCCAGCGGCGGCGTCCGAGGATGTGGACACCGGCCACATTGAACGCGTTGGCCGTGCGGACGATGGAGCCGATGTTGAAGTCGTGCTCCCAGTTCTGGATCGCGACGTGGAGGGGTGCGCGGCGGGCGTCCAGGGCCTCGACGATGGCTTCGAGGCGCCAGTAGCGGAACTCGTCCCCGACGTTGCGACGATCCCCGGACGCCAGGAGGTCGGGGTCAAGGCGGGGATCGTCGGGCCACGGTTCGGCGTGGGGGCCGACGCCGACGTCGGGCAGGGTGGGGTCGTCAGGAGGCGTTGCGGCGTCGTCGGTCACAGCCACCCCACAGTCAGCTCACAAGGGTCCACAAGCGTCCAAGGTACGCTCTACAGGTGACATCACTCCTGACGAACCTCGCGCTCGTTCCCCTGCTGATGCCGTCCTGGCTCGATCCGCAGAACATCATCGAAGCCGCCGGGCCCTGGGCGCTGTGGGTCGTGGCGGTCATCGTGTTTGCCGAATGCGGGCTGTTCTCGATCCTGCCGGGCGACTCCCTGCTGTTCACTGTCGGCATGCTGATCGCCGGCGGACTGGAGGGTGGCGCACCGGCGATCCACTACGGCACCAAGCTGCAGACGATGCTCTTCGCCTGCGCTGTCCTGACGACTGCGGCCATCCTCGGCAACATCTCGGGCTACTACCTCGGACGCCTCGTCGGCCCACCACTCTTCAAACCTCGAACGGGCTTCATGGGGAAGGTGTTCGACCCCCGCTACGTCGACCTCACGTACGAGTTCTTCGACAAGTACGGGCCCAAGGCGCTGGTCCTGGCCCGTTTCGTGCCCTTCGTTCGGACGTTCGTGACGCTCGTGGCCGGCGTCGCCCGCATGGACTTCCGGCGTTTCATCGCCTGGACAGCCGTCGGTGGCGTCCTGTGGGTGTGCGGCGTGACGACGCTGGGGTTCTTCCTCGGTCAGATCTCGTTCGTGAAGAACAACCTCGAGGTCATGATCCTCCTCATCGTCTTCATCTCGGTGGTCCCGATGATCGTCGAGTACGTGCTGTCGAAGCGGCGCGCGAAGGTGGACGCCGCAGCCTGATCGACCAGACTCCGAACACAGCACGAAGGGCCCCCGCTCCAGCGGGGGCCCTTCGTATTGGAAGTTCAATTCAGTTCGTGGGACCCGACGGCGGCTGCTGCTGGTAGGGGGGCTGGTAGCCGCCCTGCTGGGGATTGGGCAGCTGCTGGGGTGCGGCAGGCGGCTGGTAGGGATTCTGCTGCTGGTACGACTGAGGATCAGGGAGTGCCTGCCTGGACGCCTGACCGCCCACCTGCGGGTCGCCGGCGCGGTACGAGATCTCGCCGAAGTTGACGTCCGGGGCCTGACGCACGGCCGGGTCGTTGACCTCGAAATAAGTCGCCTTCTCGAACTTGAACATGTTCGCCACGATGTTCGAGGGCACCTGTTCGACCTTGGTGTTGTAGGCGCGGACGTTGGCGTTGTAGAACCGGCGTCCGGCTGCAATGCGGTCTTCGGTGTCGGTGAGTTCGCGCTGCAACTCGAGGAAGTTCTGGTTGCTCTTCAATTCCGGATAGGCCTCGACGCTGACGAGCAACTGACGGACGCCGGCCGACAGGGCAGCCTCGGCCTCGGCGCGCTGCTCACTGGCAGGGCCGTGGCCCTGGGCGAGGGCTACAGCATTGTTCCGCAGTCGGGTGACCTCTTCGAGGGTGTTGCGCTCGTGGGCCGCGTAGGCCCGAACGGTCTCGACCAGGTTGGGGATCAACTCGTAACGCCGGTTGAGCTCGACGTCGACCTGGCGCCACGACTCCTGGATGACGTTGCGCAGCCGGACGAAACTGTTGTACGGCCCGATCACCAGGAAACCTGCGATGACGATCAGAGCGATGAGAATGCCGATGATCCACTCCATGGAGTGCTCCTTGTCGTGCTGGACGATGTCGTGCCGGACGCCGGGGCAGTGACGTGCGGCTGCGCGTCGGCGCGGTGGTCTACCGCGTCCCACCCTAGCCGCTCAGCCCTCGCACGAGCCCGCGACGAACGCTCAGGCGAGGCCCAGGTCGTTCAGCCCGAAGGCGAATCGGTAGTCGAGACCGGCCTGACGGACGACCTCGGCTGCACCCGTGTTGCGGTCGACGACCACGGCGACGCCCACCACGATGCCCCCGGCTTCGATGACGGCCTCCACTGCGGCGAGGGCCGAGCCGCCGGTCGTCGAAGTGTCCTCCACGACGAGCACCCTGCGTCCGGTGACGTCGGTGCCCTCGATACGTCGCTGCATGCCGTGAGCCTTGGCCTCCTTGCGGACGACGAAGGCGTCGAGGCGTCCACCGGACGCGGCGGCGGCGTGGAGCATGGCCGTGGCGACGGGGTCGGCGCCGAGTGTCAGACCCCCGACGGCATCGAAGTCCCAGTCGGCGACGAGTTCGCGCATCACGCGTCCGACAAGGGGGGACGCCTCGCCGTCGAGGGTGACGCGGCGCATGTCGATGTAGTAGTCGGCCTCGCGTCCGGAGGCGAGGGTCACGCGTCCGTGCACGACGGCGAGGTCACGGATGAGGGCGGCGAGGGCGGCGTGGTCAGACATGGCGGTCAATCTATCGGTTGCCCGCTCAACCCCGGCGGGGCGCCTACTGGAAGGACGCCGGGCCGAACGGTGGTGACGGCGAGGGTTCGCCGGGGTCGAAGAAGGGTTGGGCGCCCCCGATCAGCCGGCGGAGGGCCTCGCCGTGGACGAGTCGGTAGGGGAAGGCTGCGCTGGCGGCGCGGCGGGTCAGGACGTCCGTGGGGAACTCGGCCCTGGACGCTGCGAGGACGAGGTTGCCGAAACGGCGTCCCTTGAGAGTGCCCGATTCTGCACTGACGACGACGTGGGGGAAGTAGCGTCCGAGGCCGGCGATGGTGCGGCGCGTCCAGTCGAGGGAGGTGCCGTCGGTGACGTTCATGAGCAGTGCGCCGGACGCGTGGAGCACCCGGCGGACGTCCGCGAAGCAACTCACCGTCGCCAGTTCGCCGGGGACTCGCGCCCCGTCGAACGCGTCGATGACCACGAGGTCGGCGTAATCGTCGGGCATGGCCGCGAGGCCGGTGCGTCCGTCCTGGGGGCGCACCTTGATGCCCGAGTTTCGCGGCAGGGGAAGGGCTGCGCGGACCTCGTCGGTGAGGGCCTCGTCGGGTTCAAGGACGATCTGGGCCGAGGTCGGACGCGTGTGCGCGACGTAGCGCGGGAGGGTGAGGCCGCCGCCCCCGACGTGGACGATGCGGAGCCGCTGCCCCGCCGGTGAGAAGGCGTCGATGTGGGCGGCGATGCGCTGGACATAGTCGAATTCGAGCCGGGTCGGGTCGTCGGGGTCGACCCAGGACTGGTCGGTCCAGCCGATGCGGACGTACCAGGCCCCGGGGTTCTCGGGATCGGGGACGACGCGGGCGTTCACCTGCCCATTCTGACGGCTCGCATTTCATTCCTGCGAAAGTGTCTGATGTCGAACACTTCCGCAGGAGTGAGTGGGCGCTCACTCGTAGACTCACTGTTACCAGACTGGAGGGCGAAGATGACAGCAGCGTCGCCCCGCGGGGGGTCGGGGCCGTGAAGCCCCGCCTCGTGACCCGAGTGCTGGTGGCTGTCGCGGTGCTGGCGATGGTCGCGGTCGCCGCCGTCACGATCTACTCGCGGGCGAATCCCGTGTGGGGCGAATGGGAGGGGGTTGAGCTGTCCCCGTGGAGCGGCTCCCCGACGGTCGTCGAGGGAGTATCCATGGACTTCGGAGCACGGGGCATCCTCCACGGATTCAACTCGTGTGCCCCGTTCAACGCGCTCTACTCGGTCAAGGCTGACACTCTCCTCATAGCTGACAGGGGAACGGGCCTGAAAGGTTGCCTCAATGAGAACGGAGCAATGGGTGACGCGGTCCATGACATCTTGCTCAGCGACCCCTGGATCACCCGCGACGGCGACATCCTGATCCTGGAGTCACCCGCCGGAAGACTGACCCTCGTCCGCACGTAGCCCTGAGTTTCACTCCTGCGAAAGTGTCTGATGTCGAACACGTCCGCAGGAATGAGTGCGCGCTCACTCGTCAGTAGCGGTGGACACGGCGGCACCGCGTGCACCGCTTCAACGGCCCTCGCCATCCCAGGACGGACAGGGCTCGTGCGAGCTGGTGGGCCACCTCGCACGGTCGACCGGCAATCTGGCGGAAGCCGTAGCGCAGGGTCCGCCGCCCGGACGTGATGAGCAGTTCGTTGTCACGCCACTGATCGGCATCGCGTCGATCCCCGTGCCAGGTGAACCCGTCGAGCTCAACCAGCAGCGGGAACTCGTCGAACGAGGCGTCCGAGCGGGTGCCGCGCCGGTGCGAGACCTGCAGTGTGATCTTCGGGAGTCCGTGCGCCTTCACCACGTCGCGGGCGAACCGCCACTCCAGCGGACTCTCGACACCTCGATTCACCGGCTGGACGAGTTCGGTCAACAGCGCTCGATGGGAGACCTTCGACACCGCCGCCAGCTCTGAACGCAGCCGCCCCTGCAGACCGGGCGACACGCGACGCGCCCGAGTCACGAGTCCGACCACGTCATCGTCACTGAGCCCCGCCACGGAGTCGAGGATCGTGCGTGCGGCGGACGTGATCGCCGGCGAGCCGCGACCTCGCCTCACCCCCTCGTGCAGCACCACCTCAGGCGGACCAGCGAGGCGAAGTCCGGTTCGGGCCGCACCCTCTGACCAGATGTCGATCACCGACGGGGCCTCCGCGAAACCGTGGAGATGGGCCGCAGCCCATCCGCCGACGACTGCGGAGTCGCCGCCGAGCAGCACGCCGGCCCAGAGATGCGACATCCAGTCAGGTTGGCGGGTGGCATAGAGCCCGTTGGCCATCAGAACCCACTGGCCGTCACGGCACAGGCGTCTCATCGTGGCTTGTGGCAGGCCGAATGCACGGATCTGGGGCAGGGTCAGGACACCTGCTTGCTGCGCTGACAGGTCGATCAGGCCTGCAGCGGGGATCTGACGAGTCCTCACACTTCTGGAAGGCCCATTGAGATGGCCCGTTTGTGAGGTCGTCGGCGAAATCTTCAGGATTCACTCCTGCGGATGTGTCTGAACTCAGACACATCCGCAGGAGTGAGTGGACGCTCACTCGATGACGAGCCGCGCGCCGCTCTCATCGAGGCCGAAACTCACCTGGTCACCGTCCACGACCTCACCGGCGAGGAGGCGCCTGGCCAGCAGGTCCTCGATCGTGGACTGCACGAGCCGACGCAGCGGACGCGCGCCGTAGACCGGGTCGAAGCCGTTGCTCGCCAGCCAGGCCGTCGCCTCGGGCGACACGACCAGCGTGATCCGCCGATCAGCGAGCCGGGCGTTGAGCTTCGCCAACTGGATGTCGACGATGTGCGTCAGGTCATCGGTCGTCAGGGGGTCGAACATGACGATCTCGTCGAGCCGGTTCAGGAACTCCGGCCGGAAGGCCTGCCGCACGGCGCCCATCGCCGCGTCCCGCTTGAGTTTCGGGTCGAGCGTCTGGTCGGCCAGGAACTGCGAGCCCAGGTTCGACGTCATGATCAGGATCACGTTGCGGAAGTCGACCGTGCGTCCCTGCCCGTCCGTCAGGCGCCCGTCGTCGAGCGCCTGCAGCAGAATGTTGAACAGGTCGGGGTGCGCCTTCTCGACCTCGTCGAGCAGCACCACCGAATACGGACGCCGGCGCACGGCCTCGGTCAGCTGGCCGCCCTCCTCATAACCGATGTAGCCGGGAGGGGCTCCCACAAGGCGCGACACCGAGTGCTTCTCTGAGTACTCGCTCATGTCGATGCGCACCATCGCGGTCTCGTCGTCGAACAGGAAGTCGGCCAGCGACTTCGCCAGCTCGGTCTTGCCGACACCGGTAGGGCCGAGGAAGAGGAACGAGCCCGTCGGACGATTCGGGTCGGAAATGCCGGCCCGACTACGGCGAACAGCGTCCGCCACAGCCTGGACCGCCGCCCGCTGACCAATCAGGCGCTCACCGATGTGGGCCTCCATCGTCAGGAGCTTCTCGCTCTCGCCCTGCAGCATCTTGCCGACGGGAATGCCCGTCCACGCGCTGACGACCTCGGCGATGTCGCCCGTGCCGACCTCTTCGCTCACCATGGAGGGCAGCGACGCCTCCGCCTCGGACGCAGCCTCAAGTTCCTTCTCCAGCCCGGGGATGCGTCCGTACTGGATCTCGGACGCCTCGGCCAGCTTGCCCTCACGCAGCAGCCGGTCGGCCTCGATCCGCAGCCGGTCGATCTCTTCCTTCAGGTCACCGACGCGGTTCAGCCCGGCCTTCTCGGCCTCCCACCGCTGCTCGAGCCCGCGCAACTCCTCCTGGGTGTCGGCCAACTCGGCCCGCAGTCGGCCCAGCCTGGCGACGGACGCGGCGTCCGCCTCCTTCTCCAGAGCGAACTGCTCCATCGTCAGCCGGTCGACGGCGCGACGCAGCTTGTCGATCTCTTCGGGGGACGAGTCAATCTCCATCCGCAACCGGGACGCCGCCTCGTCGATCAGGTCGATGGCCTTGTCAGGCAGCTGTCGCGAGGTGATGTACCGACCCGACAGGGTCGCGGCAGCGACCAGCGCGCCGTCGGTGATCCGCACCTTGTGGTGCGCCTCGTAACGCTCTCGGAGCCCGCGCAGGATCGCGATGGTGTCCTCGATGGAGGGCTCCCCCACGAACACCTGCTGGAATCGACGCTCCAGGGCAGGGTCCTTCTCGATGCGCTCACGGTATTCGTCCAGCGTGGTCGCGCCGATCATGCGCAGCTCGCCACGGGCGAGCATGGGCTTGAGCATGTTGCCCGCGTCCATCGCGCCCTCACCCGACGCACCCGCGCCGACGACGGTGTGCAACTCGTCGATGAAGGTGATGATGCGGCCCTCGGCGTCCCGGATCTCGTTCAGGACGGCCTTCAGCCGCTCCTCGAACTCACCGCGGTACTTCGCGCCGGCCACCATGGACGCGAGGTCGAGCGACACGACCCGGCGTCCCTTCAGGGAGTCAGGGACGTCACCGGCCACGACCCGCTGCGCCAGACCCTCGACGACGGCCGTCTTGCCCACGCCCGGTTCACCGATCAGCACGGGATTGTTCTTGGTTCGCCGAGCCAGCACCTGCACCACGCGACGGATCTCGGCATCCCGGCCGATGACCGGGTCGAGCTTGCCCGCGCGGGCGCGCTCGGTGAGGTCGATGGAGTACTTGTCGAGGGCCTTCTCGCTGCCCTCGTCCTCGGCCGACGTGACGCGGCGGTCACCGCGCGAGGCCGCAAAGGCTGCCTCCAGCTTGTCGGTCGTGGCGCCGAGGTCCCGCAGGATCTTCGAGGCGTCCGAATCGACGGCGGCCAGGGAGATCAAGAGGTGCTCGGTCGCGACGAAGTCGTCACCCAGGGCGGCTGCGCGATTCTCGGCGTCCGCCAGGACGCGCGCGAACGAGCCCGAGAGCCCGGGTTGCGACACCGACGACCCCTGCGCCGACGGGAGCCTGCTGATCGCGCCCGTCGACGCCGCCTGGACGACCTGCGGGTCGATCCCCGCGGACGTCAGCAGCGGCCCGACCGTGTTGTCGGGCACGAGCAACAGCGCGTGCAGCAGGTGGCTCGGTTCGGCGTTGGGATTGCCCTTGGTCAACGCGCTGCGCACCGCCGCCGAGACGGCGTCGCGGCTCATCGTGGTGAGTTTGCTGGTGTCCATGTCTCCCCTGACTGCGTGAAGATGAAAGTTGAGTCTACTTCACTCAACTTTGATGACTTGCGGCCTATTCCCAGGTCACGAACCCCCAGGGAAGGTCCGGTCAACGGCTCGGGAGCGCCCGTCGCGGGCGGGGTACGTGGCGTCCCAGGTGGACGGCCCCCGACGCCTCGGCCGTGAAGACCCGCGTGCCGACGACAGCTGCCTGGGCGTTCCGCAGGGCTTCGCGCAGGGCTTCGACCTCATCGCGCGTCCGCTCGAGTTCGTCACGCATCTCGATGATGCGGCGGATGCCGTTGAGGTTGATCCCCTCCTCCTGCGAGAGGTACTGCACGAGCCGCAACTTGGTGATGTCGCGGGGCGAGTAGCGACGTCCGCGACCGGCCGTCCGCTGCGGACGCACGAGACCGATGCGGTCGTACGTCCGCAGGGTCTGGGGATGCATGCCGGCCAGACCCGCCGCGACGCTGATCGTGAAGATCGGTGCGTCGCGGTCGACCAGCTGCGGCAGTTGGGCGGTCATGCTCAGCCCCCGAACATCCCGGCGCGGGGGTTGGACGCGCCGACCGCCTTCGCGTAGTCCTCGAGTGCCTTCTTCGCGGCATCGTTGAGGTGCTCGGGCACGACGACCTCGATGGTGACGAGCAGGTCGCCGTGCGTCCCGTCCGCCTTCGCGACTCCCTTGCCCCGGACGCGCAATGTGCGTCCGTTCGGAGTACCGGGGGTGATGCGCAGCTTGACCGGGGTGCCCTTCAGCAGCGGCACCTCGATCTCGGCGCCCAGGGACGCCTCGGTGAACGTCACGGGCACCGTGACCGTCAGGTTGTCGTCCTTGCGTCCGAACAACGCATGCGGACGCACGTGCACGACCACGTAGAGGTCGCCGGGTGCTCCGCCGTTCTCACCGGGGCTGCCCTTGCCCTTGATGCGGATGCGCTGGCCGTCGTCGACGCCCGCGGGGATCCGCACCTGCATGGTCCTGCTCGACCGCGCCCGGCCGGAGCCGAGGCAGACGGCACACGGGTCGTCGACGACGAGCCCGCGTCCCTTGCAGTCGCGGCACGGCTCGGTCACCGAGAACACACCGCCCGAGGTGGACGCCTGCATCCCCGACCCCTGGCAGGTCGCGCAGACCCGGGGCACGGTGCCCGCCTTGGCGCCCGTGCCGCGGCAGGCCTCACAGGCCGCCTCGGACACCATCTGGACGCCGACGGTCGTGCCCTCGACCGACTCGAGGAAGTTGGTCGTCACCTCTCCCTCGACATCACTGCCGCGACGCGGACCGCGTCCGCTGCGTCGTGGAGAGCCGGCCGCCTGGCCGAACAGGTTGCCGAAGATGTCGCCCAGCGGGTTCTCGGACGTGTTGACGTGCCGGAACAGGTCGTCCATCGACGAGGGCCCTGCCTGATTGCTCCCCCGCGGGAAGCGGAATCCGCCACCGCCGAAGAGGCTGCGGGCCTCGTCGTACTCCTTGCGCTTGGCGATGTCGGACAGCACTGCGTTCGCCTCGGACGCCTCCTTGAACCGCCTCTCGGCGGCCGCGTCCCCGGGGTGCTGGTCGGGATGGTTCTCGCGCGCCAGTTTGCGGAACGCCTTCTTGATCTCGTCAGGCTTGGCGTCCTTGGAGACGCCGAGGACCTTGTAGTAGTCCTTCTCGAGCCAGTCCTTGGTGCTCATCTGCGCCTCCTCCCTGCGCTCAGTTGACGGTGTCGGACGCCGCGGCGTCCCGTGACTCGGGTTCAGCGACCGCCACCCGGGCCGGCCGCAGGACACGGTCACCCAGCAGGTAGCCGAGCTGCATGACCTCGGAGCAGGTCGTCACGAGGACGCCCGGCATCGGCATGTGCATGAGGGCGTCGTGCAGGCGGGGGTCGAAGGGGTCGCCCTTCGCTCCGAACGGCACCAGGCCGTGCTTGGTGGTGACCTTCTCGAGCTCGTCGGCGACCAGCTTGAAGCCCCCGTTGAGTTCGTCGTGGGCGCGCGCGAAGCCGATCGCGTCCAACACCGGGAGCAGCTCGACGAGCACGCTCTCTGCCCCGGACGTCCTGGCGACGGTGCGGTCGCGGTCGACGCGCTTCTTGTAGTTCACGTACTCCGCACCGAGGCGCTGGAGGTCGTCGGTGCGTTCACTGACGAGTGCTTCGAGTTCGGCCAGTCGCTCGGCCGGCACCCCGGGCAGGGTGTTGCCGCCCGAGGGGCCGACGCCCTGGGGTACGAACATGGGCTCGACGCCCTCGCCGACGGCTTCGCCGTCGGGCACGAATTCAGTCATGGTGGCTCTCCTGTGGTGTCGTGGGTGGGTGGGTCCCGGCGGCCCGAAGGCCGCCGGGAATCACTCACTTCTCGTCGTCGACGATCTCGGCGTCCACGACGTCGTCGTCACCCGAGGACGCGTTCGACGAGCCGGACGCCGAGTCACCCTCGGACGCCTCGCTGGCCTGGGAAGCCTGCGCTGCCGCGTACATCGCCTGGCCCATGGCGGACGCCTTGGTGTTCAGATCGTCCATCGCAGCCTTGACCTCGTCATTGTTGTCGGTGCCCTTGAGGGCTTCCTTCAGCGTGGCGACGGCCTCGACGACGGGCGTCTTGACCTCCTCGGGGATCTTGTCGGCGTTCTCGGCGAGCAGCTTCTCGGTGCGGAACGCCAGTGCGTCCGCCTCGTTGCGCATCTCGACGGCCTCGCGACGCTTGCGATCCTCCTCGGCGTGCGCCTCGGCGTCACGGATCATGTCGGAAATCGTGTCCTTGCCGAGTGCAGAACCACCGGTCACGGTCATGGACTGCTCCTTGCCCGTGGCAAGGTCCTTCGCGTGCACGTGGACGATGCCGTTGGCGTCGATGTCGAAGGTGACCTCGATCTGCGGGAGTCCGCGCGGGGCGGGCATCAGGCCGGTGAGCTCGAAGTTGCCGAGCGACTTGTTGTCGCGGGCGAAGTCACGCTCGCCCTGGTACACCTGGATCATCACCGA
>ERZ795044.4391-NODE-4391-length-11573-cov-5.221740_pt1 | contig 11573 bp, 9 predicted proteins | sample MGYA00375128_ERZ795044 | MGnify/ENA primary metagenome ERZ795044 (study PRJEB30173, sample SAMN05720213) | anaerobic digester metagenome | isolation source: active sludge of municipal wastewater-treating anaerobic digesters | place: USA | collected 2014-12-22 ... | reverse complement strand
TAAAAAATTACTTCTTCAATACCGGCAAGATGCCGAAGCCCTTAATAAGGTCTCCTTCCTGGGCCGCCTTGCCACGTACCGCTATATGGATATGCACCATGTAATAGGAGAGGCCCTTGATTTTTCCAAATCATGGCTTTCGGCTGTAAAAAATGGTCAAAAACCCCCTGTTTTCCCCAATTTTGAGGCATAAATAACAATTTTTACCTCCTGTGCAATAAGCGGATTCTCATTCCGTTATATTCTCGTCCAATTATCTCTGATTAAAACCAAACACCAATCCTATGGAAAAGGTAATTGCTGTGGTTGTTACTTACAACCGTAAAGCACTGCTTACTGAATGCATAGCTGCTCTTCGCAACCAAACCCGCCCTTTAGATGCGATCCTTGTTGTAAATAACGGGAGTACCGACGATACCGAAGAATGGGTTTCTTCACAAAAAGACCTCGTCCTCATCAATCAAAAAAATGTTGGCTCAAGCGGTGGTTTCAGCACCGGCATCAGCTGGGCTTATGAAAATAATTTTTCGTGGATATGGTGTATGGACGACGATGGTTATCCAAAAGAAGATGCCCTGGAGAAATTATTGGATGCAGATGACGGCTGCCTGCGCCTGCTGAACTGCGCTGTTATTGATAAGGCCGACAAGAAATCGTTTGTTTGGAAAACGCAGCACTATAAGAACCTGGATGACGTGGATTGTAAGATCATTGAAGGGATCGGCCACCCGTTTAACGGAACTTTGTTGCATCGTCGCATTGTAGAAAGAGCGGGCGTTCCAAAACCGAAATACTTTTTATGGGGTGACGAAACCGAATACTACTACCGTATTGTAAAGAGCAACGACATTCCTGTTTGCACCGTAGCCGACAGCATACACTATCATCCTGCAACGGCTTTCTCCATTAAAAATGACTGGGATTACAGCAGCGGCTGGAAAATGTATTACTATATACGCAACCGGTTCTTTATACACCAGGCCAAGTTCAATAATAAAGCCCTTGCTTTATTGCATTACTACTGTTTTATTGTAGCCTTTACAGGAGTAGTGATGTTGTATCAGAAAACGGATAAACTTAAGAAACTCAGCTTCATCATGTGGCCGGTTACCGATGCCTTCAACAGGAATTTTGAAGCAACACCTCCTGTGATCTTATCAAAACTAAAGGCCAATGAAACTTTTTCACTGACCGGTTCAATAAACGGTTACCTCAGGAATACCTGGTCGGCCATTTTTACACCCATTGCAACAACACGTGGCCGCAGGGCCGCAAATGCATAGGTTATTTTACCAGTTAAAATAGCCCCCTCTGAAATCACGCAGCCCCGCCAACAGCGGGGTTGTTTTTTTGTTTACGGTACCTGTCCACTATGAGGAAAAGAGAGATGACATAAAACGGCATGCAGGGAATCTTATACCGGACCAATGAACCAAAATTAGGGGTGGTGGCGCCCACAAAAAGTCCGAATAAAATGGAGAATAAAACGCAGTATAAAATGACCGGGTCGTTCTTTATCGCCTGGAATGACCTGATAGGACCGGCTTTGAATAATACATATAAGGTGAAGAACATAATGAACATACTTTCAAAAGAAGAAAGCAGGGTAGAGAGCTTTCTTGATTCCCAGATAAAGGGCCGGTAAAAAGTGGCGATAACGGCTGCAGGAGCCATTTTCAGCAGGCTGGTTACGCTTCCGTCAAATTCTACTCCCAGCGAAAAGTTGGAATCTCCTCCTCCAGGGGCGGTCTGGTCTCGGTAGCTGCTTCGTTGTTTACCGATCTGGTCGGTGATACCATCGGCAGCATAAGACCCCAGTTCTTCCTCAAAACTGTTCATCACACGCTGACCGGCTAACACGCTTCCTGCGATCAAGGCCAATCCGAATGTCCACTTTAAGAAACTGTTCTTTAAAAGATTTACATTTTTTAGAATAAGGTATAGTACAAAAAAAGGTACATAAGAGATGAGAATATAAATCTTTAATACAGATAAGAGAAAACCAAAGAAGGTGAGGATCACCAGGTTCTTCACCAGGTCTTTCTTTTTATAAAAGGCTTCGTACAGGGCATAGGTTATCCAGCCAAGCGAACTGATGCATATGGGATCTTTTAAGATACCCGAACTCCAGAATACGAAAGTGGGCAGGTAAAGGATGGCAATGGCAAATTGCTTGTGCAGGTGCGGATACTGTTCGTAAAAGAACCGATACAGCCGCCATACACCTGAAAAAGCGATCATGGAAAAAAACAGGTTAATGATGAGGTATTTGCCAAAGCTTACAAAGGAAAGGATCGCAACAATACGGGCAACCATATAATTGTTCTCTGCCCTGAAATAACCAAGATTGAGGGAGTTCTTAAGTAAGGTCTGGTCGTATTCCGGCCCGGGCAGGTAAAGCCATTTTATATGCGAAGCATCTTTTAGTATGAGGTGGTAGATATTGGCTCCTTCGGTATAATAAAGTCCGAACGAATCTCCGGGTGATAATACGGTATTGAATAAAGTGAATGGCAATACCGCCAGGGCCTTGATCCAGAAACCCTGGTTATGGTAAAACTGAAGAACAGGATCGTTATAGTTTTTACGCCGGGACCTGAACAGGAAATAGAAAAGAGCTACATAAACGGGGTATAATATGAATTCGGTAAATCCCATTAACGGCAATTATTTTTTTAAAGAAGGAATTTTTTGTGTTGTATAAGATCCCTTCGCCGGCAAAACAATTCAAATGTATCTTAAAAATCTAGTTTGTCTTTCAATATTATGAAGTTATTTTTGGGTATTCCAAAGGGAATGCATCCATTATTCATTAAAACAAACCATTGCCTGAAACAGCACAAAATAAAAAACTGATCCGCATTACCACCGTGCCCATGGCGCTTCGGTACTTACTTCCCGGGCAAATGCATTTTATGACCCGGCACGGATTTGATGTGTTGATGATAAGCGCCGATGGAAAAGAGCTTCCAGACGTAGTAAGAAACGAAGGATGCCCCCATGTGATTGTACCCATGACGAGAAAAATAACGCCCCTGCAGGATCTCGTATGCCTGGTAAAACTCATCCGCATATTCCGCAAAGAAAAACCCGATATCGTTCATACACATACACCCAAGGCGGGCCTGCTGGGAATGATGGCGGCCAGGCTCTGCGGGATAAAAGTGAGGATACATACTGTAGCAGGTTTACCCCTGATGGTAGAGAAAGGATTCAAATACCGCCTCCTGAAATTTATTGAGAAACTAACTTATTCTTCTGCCAGTCATGTATGGCCAAACAGCAGATCACTCATGGATTTTATACTGAATAAAAAACTTTGCAACGCCGGCAAAGTAGGTATGATTGCAAGGGGTTCTACCAACGGTATCAACATCAGCCGGTTTAACCGGGAAGTGCTTGATGAAAAGATTCTGAACGGCATTAAGGCGCAGATCCATTACTCCCTTCAGCATAAATACCTGCTCTGTATCGGCCGGCTGGTTGTGGATAAGGGAATTGTGGAACTGGTGAATGTATTTGTTCAACTGCAGAAAAAAGATGCGTCATTACGGCTGATATTGGTGGGAGGGTATGAACCATCGCTTGATCCGCTTCCGCCCGCTACGTTGCAGCAGATCGAAAACAATGAAGCGATCATACACATCAGCTGGACGGATGACGTGGCCTATTACATGGCCCTGGCCAATTATTTTGTATTTCCTTCTCACCGGGAAGGGTTTCCCAATGTGTTGTTGCAGGCAGGGGCGATGGGAGTGCCCATCATCTGCAGCCACATCACGGGAAATATAGATATAGTGACCAATAATGAAACGGGACTGATCTTTGACCGGGGTAATGAGCAGCAAATGGATAAACTGCTGCAATATGCCATTACCCATCCGCAACACATGCAAAGTATGGCAGCCAAACTGCAGCAGCTGATAAAGGAAAACTACCGGCAGGAAAATATCTGGCAAAATATACTGGCCGCTTATAAATCCTTGGTAAATTAGATAATTAATAACGTTACAATGATATTGATCGGGTACAGCGGGCATGCTTTTGTGGTTTACGGCATCTTAACATCCGCCGGAAAAAAAATTACCGGCTATTGCGATAAGGAAGAAAAAGAATTCAATCCTTTTAATCTCAGCTATCATGGTACTGAAATTTCTGAAACCGCCTTGCAGGTATTGAAGGGAACGGATTTTTTTATTGCAGTGGGAGATAATGCCATCCGCCGGAAAATATATAACCTGCTTGCACAGATGGGCCTGGTTCCGGTAAATGCAGTGCATGTTTCCGCCGTGATCGATGGATCTGCTGCCATTGCTTTACACGGGGTGATGATTGCTGCCAACGCCAGTATTAATCCATTGGCCAGGATCGGCAAGGGAGCTATTTGTAATACGGGATGTATCATCGAGCATGAATGCGTGGTGGGTGATTTTGCCCATATTGGCCCGGGGGCTGTGCTGTGCGGTAATGTACAGGTTGGCGATGATACGTTTGTTGGTGCCAATGCCGTTATCCGCCAGGGTATCCGCATCGGCAAAAATGCAATGATCGGCGCCGGCGCCGTGGTGGTAAAAGATGTACCCGATGGCGCAACGGTAATTGGAGTGCCTGCGAAATAATGGATACGGATGCAGGATACAGGATACTGATCTGTTGTACTGAACTACTAACCTCAAACTAAAAACCTCAAACCTCAAACCTCAAACTTCAAACCCGAAACCTCAAACCACTTATCTTTGCAACGCAAAAAATCTGACATTATGAAAGTATTAGTTACAGGAGGCGCCGGCTATATCGGCTCCGTATTGGTTCGCCAGTTATTAAATAAAGGATACCAGGTAAGGGCCATCGATTCGTTGAAATTCGGCGGCGATGCATTGTATGATGTGATGCTGCATCCCAATTTTGAATTCATGAAGGGCGATATACGCAATGCAGAAGATGTAGATGCGGCATTGAAGGGAATGGATGCCGTTGCACACCTGGCAGCCATTGTGGGCGACCCGGCCTGTAAAAAATTCAGTGAAGAAGCCAATGAGACCAATTGGGATGGAGCCGTGCTGCTATTTCACAAGGCGGAAGCAGCAGGTATAAAACGTTTTGTATTCTCAAGCACCTGCAGCAATTACGGTAAAATGGCCGATCCGGATTCTTTTGTGGTGGAAACATCAGAACTCAATCCCGTTTCTTTATATGCCGAGCTGAAAGTAAAATTTGAAAAATATTTACTGGAAGATAAAAAAGACAGTCCCATGTGCAGTACGGCGCTTCGGTTTAGTACCGTATATGGTTTTTCGCCAAGGATACGTTTTGACCTTACCGTAAATGAGTTTACCCGTAATGCAGCGGTACATGGCGAGCAGGAAATATGGGGGCAGCAGTTCTGGCGGCCTTATTGCCATGTAGATGACCTGGCAAGAGCGGTGGTGCTGGTTCTGGAAAGTCCCGAAGAAAAAGTGAGGGCCAATGTATTCAATGTAGGCAGTACGGAAGAGAATTATAATAAAGGCATGGTGATACAGGAAGTTTGTAAAGTAGTGCCCAATGTAAAAGTTATTTATGTAGACAGCAGTGAAGATCCCCGGGACTACCGGGTTAACTTCGATAAAATAAAGAATGAGCTCGGGTTCACCATCACCAAAAAAGTACCGGATGGGGTGAAAGAGATCTATACGTTATTAAAGACGGGTATTGTTACCGATTCCTTTGCACAGAAGTTCAGGAATATATAAGTACAGACGAAAGAATGGTTCAATGAATTTCAGGCGGAGTGGTGTATGACCACTCCGTATTATTTTACCACAGCATACCCTTCATTTTATTTACTTTTGAAATATAATAGCTAAACATCGGTGAATAAAATACTGATCATAGACGATGAAGAAAAGCTACGCAGCCTGTTAAGCCGGATCATTAAACTGGAAGGTTTTGCAGTGACGGAGGCGGGTACTATAAAAACCGGTTCCAGGTTACTGGATAAAGAATCTTTCGATATCATATTGTGTGATGTAAAACTCCCCGATGGCAATGGCGTTGATTTTGTAAAAGAAATAAAGCCCAGGTATCCATCGGTTGAAATAATCCTGCTTACCGCATACGGCAATATTTCCGATGGGGTGCAGGCTATGAAGAACGGGGCCTTTGACTACATTACCAAGGGCGATGATAATGAAAAGATCATTCCATTGCTGAACCGGGCTATGGAAAAGGTACAGTTGCAAAAGCGTGTTCAACAACTGGAACAGCAGGTTGGAAAAAGGTATACGTTCAATAATATCCTTGGTGAATCTTCCGCCATAAAGAACGCGGTGAACAATGCAAAGAAGGTCGCCCCTACGGATACGCCGGTTTTATTGCTGGGAGAAACCGGTACGGGGAAAGAAGTATTTGCACAGGCGATTCACCAGGCCAGCAGCAGGAAAAATGAAAACTTCGTAGCCCTCAACTGCAGCACATTCAGTAAAGATATTTTGGAAAGCGAATTATTTGGCCACCGGCAAGGAGCGTTTACCGGTGCGAACAAAGACCAGAAGGGATTGATTGAAGAAGCCAATGGCGGTACCTTGTTCCTGGATGAGATCGGCGAAATGCCTTTGGAATTGCAGGCAAAATTACTGCGGGTCCTGGAAACCAGTGAATATTTCAGATTGGGAGATACAAAACCAGCCCGGTCAGATTTCAGGCTGATAGCAGCCACCAACAAAGACCTGCAGAAAGAAGCCGGAGAAAACCGCTTCCGGCCTGATCTCTATTACCGCTTAAATGTATTCCAGATCAAATTACCGGCATTAAGGGAAAGGATTAAAGATATTGAAGCGCTGGCGAAACACTTTGTTCAGGAGTATGCTGCTAAAACAGATAAGCCTGCGTTAAAAATGGATGCCGGCTTTTTACAAAAACTTGAACAGTATAACTGGACAGGAAATATACGTGAGTTGAAAAATATCATCGAGCGAAGCGTTATCCTGGCAGAAGGACAGGCGTTGACTCCATCCCTTCTGCCTCTTGAAATGCAGATAGAAACGCATTCCTCCACGGATACGTTGTCTGCCTTTTCCATGGCCAGTATGGAAAAACTACAAATTTTAAAAGTATTGAATTATACCAAAGGCAATAAAGCGGAAGCAGCCCGTTTATTGGAAATAGGGGTAACCACGCTTTACCGAAAGCTGGAAGAGTTCCATATTGCATAACTGGCTTATCAAAATGAAATTCAGCCCTTCCAAAACGGAAGGGTTTTTTTATTACTGCTAATCTTCATTTTTTCTATAACTCATTCATTTTAATACAATTACCACCACTTTTTATTTCAGGATTGGATTTTGGTATATGCTATCTGCATTCAGCAATTAAAATCTTAATTAACAAACAAAATGGAAACCTCGACGAAAATTTTGCTCTTAACCGCTATGTACGGTTTGCCTTTATGCTTTGCAATTTTTTACAGAATAAAGGAAAATCTCAAAATGAAACGGAGAGTGACTGAGCCGGAAAAATTTATTCACCGGGGTGCAGAGTTAATTATTGAAAAATAGTCCCAAGGCTAAATCGTATCATGCTATTGTCTGACTGGGATCAGCAAATTGACAGTATTCTTTTCATTCCTTTAGTTTAAACACAATCAATATTGATTTACAATTTTAAAAATGAAGTTATGCTTACAGTAATTCTTTATTTGGCCGGGATAATTGGCTTTATACTTTTCTTCAAATTCATTGATTGGTTTGAAAAAATATAAAAGCAATAAGCGGTAAAAAAAACGTACGCTTCCGGCTTTCATGTTGATTATGACCATTTAAAAACAATAATTCAAATGATACTATTATTCATCATCGCAATCCTGGTCTTTATCTACCTGTGTTATGTATTGGTAAAACCGGAAAAATTCTAAAAGGTAAAAGTAAAAGGTCGGGCTGTGTTGGAATTAAACTAAACTTCCTAAACCTTCTAAACAATTAAATCATGAATACAGAAATCTTAGGCGTCCTGTTAATGTACCTCCTCACGGTAGCACTTGCTGTTCCATTGGGACGGTATATCGGAAAAGTATTTGAAGGTGACCGGACCTGGCTGGACCGGCTGTTTAATCCTGTTGACAAAACATTCTTTAAGCTTGGGGGTATTAATCCCAAAAAAGAAATGAACTGGAAGCAGCATCTCAGCGCTTTACTCACCATCAATCTTATCTGGTTCTTACTGTCCATGTTTGTATTGATGAATATGAGCTGGCTGCCTCTCAATCCCGATGGTAACCCATCTATGACTGCGGATCTCGCCTTTAATACATCAGTAAGTTTTGTAACCAATACAAACCTGCAGCACTATTCCGGCGAAACAGGGTTGTCGTACCTGGGACAAATGATCCTGATGTTATGGCAATTTATCAGTGCCGCTACAGGTATAGCCATTTGCGCTGTTGTATTCAGGGCAATGAAGGAAAGGACAACAGATAAGCTTGGTAATTTTTATAGTTACCTGGTAAGATCAGCCACAAGAATATTATTCCCGTTGGCTGTTGTTGTTGCTTTGATACTTGCGTTCAACGGTACACCCATGAACTTTGAAGGCAAAGCACAGTATATTTCCATGCAGGGTGACACCGTGAATGTAAGCAGGGGGCCGGCTGCAGCAATGATCGCTATCAAACAACTGGGAACCAATGGCGGAGGATACTATGGCCCGAACTCAGCTAATCCATTGGAGAACCCAAACTATTTTACCAATATAGTTGAAAACCTGAGCATTATTTTAATTCCTATTGCAATGGTATTTGCATTGGGTTACGTCATCAGGAGGAAAAAATTTGCGTGGATGGTATTTGGCGTAATGACGCTTGGATTTATACTGCTGTTATTTAATGCGGTGTATTTTGAAATGCAGGGAAACCCGGCCATTGCAAAAATGGGAATATCACAACCGCTGGGAAGTATGGAAGGAAAGGAAGTGAGGTTTGGTCCGGCAGCCTCTGCTTATTGGGGTGTTACTACAACCGTCACTTCAAACGGTTCTGTTAATTCCATGCATGACAGCTTTACACCGCTTGCAGGCATGAGTGCCTTGCTGGGCATGATGATCAATTCATTTTATGGAGGCGTTGGTGTTGGCTTCCTCAACTTTTACATCTTCATCATCATTGCCGTTTTCATCAGCGGGTTAATGGTAGGACGAACACCCGAATTTCTGGGTAAGAAGATAGAAGCCAAAGAAATGAAGATAGCGGCCATCATTGCATTACTGCACCCGTTGCTGATACTTGCAGGCACGGCATTGTCGTCATATTTATATGCACATAATCCAGAGGCCTATGCAGGATGGCTTAACAACCCCGGCAACCATGGTTTCAGCGAAATGCTGTATGAGTTCACTTCTTCTTCTGCCAATAACGGAAGTGGCTTTGAGGGTCTGGGAGATAATACGCCATTCTGGAATATTGCCTGTGGTATCGTAATGCTGTTGGCGAGATTTATACCGATCATCGGCCCGGTTGCTATTGCAGGTATCCTGGCTAAAAAGAAATATATCCCTGAAAGTGCAGGCACTTTGAAAACAGATACAGGCACATTTGGTATTATGGTGTTTGTGGTAATATTCATAGTAGCTGCCCTTAGTTTTTTCCCTGCACTGGCATTGGGACCGATTGCAGAATATTTTGGAATGAAATAATTAAAAAAAGAAAGATCATGTCTATACATAGAAGAACAAATAAACTATTTGAAGGCGCTTTGGTTAACGAAGCACTGAAACAGTCCTTTGTAAAACTCGATCCACGCATCCAGTTCCGCAACCCGGTCATGTTCACCGTGGAGATCTGTACATTCTTCATGATCGGTGTTAGCATATGGATAGCTGCCGGAGAAACATCGCAGGGCAGCCTGGCATATAATATAATCATTACGGCCATTCTGCTGATAACCCTGCTTTTTGCCAATTTTGCAGAGGCGCTTGCCGAAGCAAGGGGAAAGGCACAGGCCAATAGTTTGCGTAAAACAAGAGAAGATACACCGGCTAAAAAAATATTTCTGGTAGGTGATATGTATGTGAATGAGGTAAAAGTGATACCATCTTCTCAGCTCATAAAAGGAGATCTTTTCCTTTGCGAGGCCGGTGATACCATACCCATGGATGGAGAGATCGTTGAAGGTATTGCTACCATTGATGAATCTGCCATTACAGGTGAATCGGCCCCGGTAATACGTGAAAGCGGGGGTGACAAATCTTCTGTAACAGGCGGTACAAAGGTATTGAGCGATAAGATCAAGGTGAGGGTTACTTCCGGACCCGGAGAAAGTTTTTTAGATAAAATGATTGCACTGGTTGAAGGAGCAAGCCGTCAAAAAACGCCCAATGAAATTGCGCTCACTATCTTGCTGGCAGGTTTTACACTCATATTTATTATCGTTTGCGTTACATTAAAGCCATTTGGTGATTATGCCAACACGCCTATAACGATAGCGGCATTCATTTCGTTGTTTGTTTGCCTGATACCAACAACCATTGGAGGCTTATTATCGGCCATTGGTATTGCCGGCATGGACAGGGCGCTGAGAGCAAATGTAATTACCAAGAGTGGCAAGGCTGTTGAAACTGCCGGAGACCTGGATACGTTGCTTTTAGATAAAACCGGTACCATTACCATTGGCAACAGGAAGGCTACCCATTTCTGGCACGAAAAGGATATTGATGAAAATGTTTTTATCGAAGCTTGTGTACTTGCTTCTATAGCAGATGAAACTCCCGAAGGAAAATCAATCATCGAACTGGCCGAAACAAAAAACATCAAAAAGCCTGTATTGCAAAATGATAAAGTAAAGTTCATTCAGTTTACAGCTGAAACAAGGAGCAGTGGAATTGACATGGAAGGCATGAATATCCGTAAAGGTGCATTTGATTCCATAAAAAATAAAGTGCTTAAAGCAGGGAACAGCTTTCCGGCTGGTACTGAAGAAAGAGTTAAGCTTATTTCTTCAGATGGAGGAACACCACTGGTTGTAAGCCAGAATGATAAAGTGTTGGGTGTAATTGAATTGCAGGATATTATTAAACCCGGCATACAGGAACGTTTTGAACGTCTTCGAAAAATGGGCGTAAAGACGGTTATGGTAACCGGTGATAATCCGCTTACCGCAAAATTCATTGCTGAGAAGGCAGGGGTGGATGATTTTATTGCTGAAGCCAAACCCGAGGATAAAATGAATTATATTAAAAAAGAGCAACAGGGCGGAAAATTAGTTGCGATGATGGGCGATGGTACCAATGATGCACCCGCACTTGCACAGGCGGATGTTGGGGTGGCCATGAACAGTGGTACTGCAGCAGCTAAAGAAGCAGGTAACATGGTTGACCTGGATAATGACCCTACCAAGCTGATAGAAATTGTAGAGATAGGAAAGCAGTTATTAATGACAAGAGGAACACTCACCACATTTTCTATAGCCAATGATGTTGCAAAATATTTTGCGATCGTTCCGGCTTTGTTCATTGCTTCCATTCCTGCATTGCAGGGGTTAAATATTATGCGGCTGCATAGTCCTGAAAGCGCTATACTTTCTGCCATCATTTTCAATGCCATTATT
>ERZ795044.4388-NODE-4388-length-11576-cov-4.871713_pt1 | contig 11576 bp, 11 predicted proteins | sample MGYA00375128_ERZ795044 | MGnify/ENA primary metagenome ERZ795044 (study PRJEB30173, sample SAMN05720213) | anaerobic digester metagenome | isolation source: active sludge of municipal wastewater-treating anaerobic digesters | place: USA | collected 2014-12-22 ... | reverse complement strand
CACCAAAAAACCGAAGAATCTGTGCTTGCCATATAATATTTAAGTCTGGAAGAGGTTGTACCGGGATGACCTGTCCATACGGGGATGGGTATTTGAATGGTTTATCTGGTGTAGAAGTTAAATAGAAGCAAACTGGGTTTATCCCAAATCGATGCCAGATCTTGCTAACATACGGCCAGTATGACATATACAGGTCGTTTTCATTCACAGACATAATTGCATTATCAAGCTTCATAATTACTTCACTTTACGACAAACGTTAAGCTATCGACTTTCGTTACCGGAGAGAAAAGAGCTAAGGCTTTGTCATACCAGGTTCGATATGTATCATGTACTAAAATATAAGAGCCTGGTTTAGCTTCCCGAGCTATTCGCTCTAAGATACTTATTCGTACAACTCCATCTACAAAAAATAAATCTACATCTGAAATATCAGCAGGTGCATGTATGTAATCTTGCAAATATGTACTATCTTCCTCTTCTATAGTTCCGTACGCGGTAAAAGGGCCTGAAGGAGCTATAAAACGATAAGCTACACCAGATATAGGAGCTACTATATCTTTTAGTTTATCATACCATATCTTATTATGCTCAATCGAAATAAATGTTGTAGCTGGGAATTTATTCTCAGCAAAGAGAATAGTCGACCCGCCTGATCCCCACTCAACGATATTTCGTGGAGATGTGTCTATTAGAGTCTTAAAAAGAAAATTGCGTTCTAGAGCAGATAGTTCTATATGAAACGGTGTCTCATCCCAAGCGATGAGCGCATGTCTAGTTTTTTCTATCATCCCTTCCATCCTGTAATCTGCTGCTGGTTCTTCCAAGCATGATACATATTATATACTGCTTGAGCCCAAGAGCTTGTCTGTGTTGTCCACGTTGCGCTATATAAGTGAAGTGCATAATTATATGCTCCACTAGCTTCATCATCAAGTACGAACACTCCAGGGTGTTCTAGTCGGACTCTATCTTTTCCCATCTCTATTGTCTGTGGAAGATTGTCAGGAACCCAACGCGTCATCTTCTGTAATGTTCGAGTTAATACATGCGGCCCAGTTCCTATCGTATTTACAAAGAGCTCATGACCATATACTACAGATGGAATGAACCTTACGTTATGATAATAATCTAATACCTGCTTAAAGATAGGAGAACCTTTTCGAGCTCCTACAAGACCAACATTCAACCAAGCGTGACTTTCATAACTTGCTACGAAATCGAATTGACAGAATGGCGTAATATCTCGAGTAAGTACGCAATCTGCATCTATCCACCATCCACCGTGCTCATACATTAGCCATGCACGAATAGGGTCTACAGCTATTCCGTATTTGCGAGCATTATATGCAATAGATAAGAGCTTAGGGAATTTAGGAGAGTTAATATCAATGTTGGTTTCGTTCCATTCCTTAATTACCCAATCTTTGGGGAGGTGTTTTTTCCAAGTATCTATTACTGCAGTAGGTCGAGGAGCATTACCCATCCATACGTAATGTAGCACATGAGGAATATGAGAATAATATTCAGAATGTATATCAACAATCTCTTCATGTAACTTACGAACTTTAGCTTTATCTCCGCAAGTATCTTTAATCATCGAAGTATCATGCTTGCGATAATTCAAATATGTAGTGTGGCACTTTTTAAATTCATATCCTAATTCATGAAGTCGAATCCAAAAATCCATATCCTCGAAAGCTGTTAAAGTATCTGAGTATCCTCCAGCTGCTGCCCAGACAGAGCGTTTAATAAGAGCTGTACATACTATTGGGTTTCTCCGAAATGTAGTCTGCTTATCCCAATCAATCTCTTCAGAAGGATCAGGCGGCCACCACCCCGTGTAATTTCCAAACAGCTTTCCACTCACATATACAACGTCTGCAGATATCTTAGATATTTCCTCAATAAAGTTATTTGGGAGAGTATCATCAGCATCTAAAGGTATAACGTAATCTGTCGTAGCTAATCCAAATCCGAAATTCCGCGCAGAAGGTAGCAGCTTACGACCACTAGAAACTGTCCGCACTAAAGGACTTATGTTTTGAAGCTCTGCACTTAATGCACGAGAAGCTGGGTCCATCAACAGTACAATAACTTCTTTCGGAGCTACAGTTTGAGAGATACAGCTCTGAATAGCTTCCCGTACAAAGTTCGCTTGGTTGTAGCAGGGAATTACTATAGTGACATTATTTGGATGAGGAGATGTATTCATTAGTCGTTATCCATTTCTTACTATAAATGCTTGTTTCCACGTCGACCTATTTAGTGCTGCAACGTAGTCTTTCGAGCTTTCTATAAGATCTATGTTTAGCTTAGGTGCTAGTGGACTACCTACCCCTACTGTTTCCCCCGCGCTATTGCTATGAGTAAAATCACCAAGACTCTCAGCCTCTTCTATAGTGGGGAACTCCATCATCCTAAAGTATGGACGAGTCCAATCAATAGAGGATAATGCTTCAGCGGATAAGTAGCTTATAAAAGGAACTAACTCATCAAAAAATTCTTCGATACCTTGCTGTATCTGCTGCACCTGGTTTAGTTGATCCGACGGAGTTACTTCCTCTAATAAGGGCTCTCCATTGAAGTACCCTAGCGTCGTACCGTGAGGGGCAGATAACACGCACTCTAAAACTTCCATACCTCCAGAATGTAGAAGATCTGGAAGATTTGCATATAGTTCTTCTTTATAGTCTTGCAAATATGCGCTATATGAATCATGAAGAGACCGTCGAGAGAAGGCTTTATGAGTCCATAGATTGAAATAGTACCCATCTAAATGGCAGTTATCACCCTTCAAATTAAGAATCTTTGAAAGGTTTTGCTGAAGTGATCCGCTCCAACCAATATCTATTACAGCTAAGTTTTTCTTAATAAACTTGCTAAAATATTCTTGTGCGTAAGTAGACTCTTCTGCTGCTTTTTGCTGAATTACCGCATAAAGAGATTGTAACAACCCTGGTATTCTCGAATCTGTACTCTCTACAACATCGAATTGTGATTCAAATCCTGCTGAAGTAATGTGGTCTATATACTGTAAAGGCTCGGAGATCCCGAAAAGCTTTAACCATTCTCCAATCGCTTTCGGTTCTCGACCAGATATTAAATGAGGTAGCTTTTTAATATTAAAATCAAATAAAGCAGGTAGAGCTGTCGCTGCTCGAGAAATATAAACATAATCTATAGGAGGTAATCTAGTAAATAATCTATTTTGAGCATCTTCGCAATCTTTTAGATGCTTAGAAAATATCTTATACAGAACATATGTATCTCTAGCAAAGAATAAAGCGCTGTCATAGTTGCTGCGGGTTAATTTATCTAATAGCCAGATTAAATATCCAGTAACAAGAGGACCGAATACTCCTATACCGATATGATTAAGAGTAGAGCGGCTAGGATTAGCATGATAAAGCTTTGTAATTATACCTGTGATAAGATTCGTAGTTAATGTATTATCAAATGCAAAAACAGCTGGGTGTTGCTCCCCTCTATTTTCATGATGATATGTAGCTAACCCTTTTGCATTAGCCATAGCGATATCTGATTGTAAATTATCCCCTATATGCAAGATCTTAGAAGTTCCCATGTCTCTAATAATGATGTCGTATAGCTTACCTGTATATTTAGATGCTCGATAATCACAGGAGCTATATATTTTAATATCTTCTAGGTTTTCGTAGTTGGCTCCGAATGAAAGTAATCCTCGAAGGTTTGTTTCTGATAGATACATATCTGAGGTGATAATAACTTTCTTACCTTTAGATCTTGCATATAGAAAAGCTTCTTTCATTTCAACGTCAGGATATAGAAGAAGATTTTCAATTTTTAATTCATGCCCTACTACAAATCTTAATTCTTCTCTAGGAACTCCAAGTATGTCTCCTATAACAGTGTAAATATCATCTATAGTTACTTCTGTATCTCCGTGGTACTTCATTCTTTCTTTTCGAGCGGTAGATTCTGCTTCACAGCGAAGAGCTTTAAAGGATGTACCTAGAACAGGAAACTTCCTTACAATCACTTCCCGACGAAGGGCCATTTGAGTGAGTTGATGTACATGATGAGGATGCTGAATACTTCGATGCACGAGAGTATCAAACATATCGAATGATACAACGTTTGCTGCGTCTATCATCTCTTGTAATTGGCTAGTCATTCGTGGCCCTCTAACTTCTTAAGGTTATCTTCCATACTAATTAGTCTATTTTCTAATTCTAGATCTGTTCTAAAGAATGGTGCAAAGATAGAATTTGGACTCCGTAAATGTTTGTTAACTATTAGAGTTTTACAGATCTCTCGTTGAGTTTGCTTAGATGGATCATTTATTGAATTATCGTTAATTCTGTGGTGATAAAAAGATAAATAGTTAGGGATAATAAATATCTCAGATAATGAAATAAATCTAAGATTAAAGTCCCAATCCCCGTACACTGTTAATTGATCATCATAGTAATAACTCAACTCGTCAAGAAACTTTGTTTTGTATAGGAATTGATTCACTCCGAAATTATTCCGAAGATCAGCGAGATATGGTATTGGCAAGATTCCTATTTCAGGCATACGAGGATTTGCTAATTGCATTCCAACAGGAACGATACAATTACCTAAAACCTTTTCATGCACTATATTTGATTGGCAAACGATACCTTTTGCAGAAGCCGGTGCGTAATCTCTAAATGAGTTTACCATTACAGATAGAAATTCTGGTGACCATGTATCATCATCATCTAAAAGAGTAATATATTCTGCGTGTAATTTCTGAGCAGCGTATACCCCTGCATTCGTTGCAGCTTCCATTTTGCCATTAGTATTTACAGAGACTACGAATGTTCCTCCTGCTAATGTTTCTTGTTTTAAAGGTTCCCCGTCATTGACTATGATATGTACGTAATTCTTATATGTTTGTCTAATAACTGATTCGATAGCTCGGGAAAGCAACACAGGACGATTTTTAGTTCGAGTAATAATAGCTACTAATGGGTCAGGCCCAGCCATAAGACCGCCCAAAGATATTAATCTTTGAATTATTCGGTATCGTTACTGTTGTTCCCATAGCTTTTGCAAATCCTAAAAGATAGAAAAGGCCATCACGTTGACTAGCATATCCATCCTGCATATCAATTCCTAAAAATATAATCTCCTCAACATGCAAAGAAAGAGCATATCCAGTCATCCAAGCGATAGAGCTAGAAAAGACCATACCATAATTACTCTGAAGTGATTCAACAGGAAGTAGAGTAGCTTCAGGTACTTCAGAAAGTGCTCGAGGAACAATAAGCTTCTCCCTTAGCTTCTTATAGTTAATACCTGCACTCCATTTAGCTACAGGATGCACCTCGAAAACCTTATCGACTTTCTTACTAGCAAGAACAGGATAGATAGACGGAACACACCAGATTTCATATTCTGGATTTTCTTCATAATCTCGGATAGCTTCATATCCATTACCTGCTCCAACAATTACAATCTTTTTTGCATTCATATATAAATTCAGACTCCTCTTTACAGTCGAATGGAATGCCCTTTAGCTAACCCGCTTTGAACATCCACGTTAATTTTAATATCTGAAGCTCGCAAGTATCCTAATAAAAACATCATTCCATCTCGCTCTGTTTCAGCTTCATGAGCCCAATCGAGATTGATTCCCCTAAAAGCTATTTCTGTTGCACCACGATGTATAGCGTATGCAATCATCCAGCCAAAGGAATTAACTAAGGGAACACCTAGTCTTTTAAGTTCTTCTGTCGGTAATACATAAGAGTTATTAGTCCATCCATGCACTCTCGTTGGTACGATAAGCTTCGGTGATGTGAATAATCGATTCAGTTCGTATAGCCTACCCTTTTTTCTTTTCCATTGCTCTGGGGAGTGGAGTTCAAAAACTAAATCAACTCTATGGCTATTTATAAGAGTATACCCCTGCGGGATTGTCCATATGTTCCAGTCGGTATTAAGAAATTCTAAGGCTTTATCCCAACCTGGACCTTTTCCAACTATTAAAACCTTAGAGCTTCTAAGGGGAGGTATCGGTTCCATATTAATCCTTACTTATAATATACTTGCGGTTCTAGTATCGAAAGCTTTTTTCCACCAGGGTCTATCTGAGTTTGCTTTATCTCGTAAGCTATAAAACATCGTCAGCGAATTAGTTAGTCTCTGATATGCTTTATCGGCGGGAATAAAGTGAGAGTATGGGTACGACCCTATATTCTTGTCATCAATACTAAAAGCTACGACGCTATTATATCCCTGAGGAGCTGGGTTATATGTGTATGTAAACTGATGCGCATCTGATCGATAAAATCTATTGCAGTGAATAAATTCTTCTGGAGTAGTACCTTCGTATCTATAATTAGGGAACGGAGCTGCTACTTGCTTAGCGTATAGATCTAATAGCATCTTTGTTATGTATGGTCGAGTGCTCTCTTTATTGTAATGTCGAGTCCGTAGTAACCTATGAAGTTCATATATGGTAACAGCCTCTACCCCGATAGTGAGAAGCGCATGAGTATCGTTAATTAAAATATCAGACGTCTGGGACATTAGACCAGCGAGAAGATCTACGTTCATCACTTTTGTAAACGACTTTGTATCTGTATAGATTTGAAGGATTCGCTCCCTTGGAACGTATAACCTATTTTCTAACGCAAGAACGCCTTTATCGAAAGACTGCACACCCATAGAGAGACGATTGATATACGAATCTTTGAGTATAGCAATATGCTCAGGAGTAATATGATACGGATGAAATTCAAACCCTAATTCGTATTCGTCTCCAGTTTGCAGATTCCAATATTTAGGAATCATTTTTAAGATTCGCTGCAATTGCTTTGGAGATAGTGTGTTAGGAGTTCCTCCTCCAAAGTTTATCGCTTTAATTGGCTCGTCCTTAAAGATTGCTGCAGCTGTCGAGAATTGGCTTTCTAAATAATCGATGCTTTCTTCTGGAACACCTGAACAAGTTACTTTAGATGCATATTCACAGTATCTGCACTTTTGAGTGCAATACGGCACGTGAATATATAGAGTGAGATAATCTTGATTTGTTTTACTACATAAATAATCTGACCAGATAGCCCAGATCTTTTTAGTAGCTTCAACGTTTGAGTTAATTGTTAGCATATATAATTGGTCTCAGTTCATCTGTTCCGTATAGGTCTGCGTATTCTTTCCAAACTCCAATACATGAAGAATTATATACACACTGCTTGCATTCTTCAGCCTTTGTTTTCCCAGCATCGATACCGTAGTCTGTTTCTTGCCAATCACCTTCTAATACATCGATGCCAGGACGAGTATATTCTCCAGTACCGTAATTATCGACATTAAAAACTGCATCTTGATATGGATGCATAAAACAGCGAGGTATATAATGGGTCTGTATTTGCTTGCCCCATTTAGATAATAAAGCATGTAAGAATGGCTTTAGCTCTGTAAGGCTGGGAGTAACGTCTTGCGAAAAAGCTCCAGCTACGGGATGGGGGAAAGTGAAGCTCATTCGCCCTGTAGGGTTAACTTGTTGAATAGCGTCTGCAATTTCAAGTAAGTGCTGATAATTCTTTCTAACGATAACTGTTTGAGTAATAACAAATGGTCGACTATCTAAAACAAGATTTCGAAATCCTTGCCAAGTCTCTTTTCCTGACCCTGGTGCTTGAGTGATTTCATCATGAATGCTTTCTAGATGCGAATGGATCGCTATTAACGCTCCATCGAGAAATCGGCAAGTTGATTTGGTAAACTCTATATCTGCAAATTGGCGCCCATGCGTCTGAATATATGTTGTATTTCTTCGGCCTTGAGCATACGCTAATATATTGAGAAAGTCTTTTCGAATAGTAGGCTCTCCTCCAGTGATTCCTAATATCCACTCCGCAGGAACGGAATCTATTATTGACTTAATTTCGTCGAAGGTTTTTTCTTTTTCCTTATGGCGATTAGCGATAAAGCAGTGAGTACATTTATTATCGCAAGCTAAGCCTAATCGGATTTCAAAATACTTACTAAACGGATCTTGCAGTAGTTGCTCGACCTTCTTAGACTGTTCTGAAGGAGTGAAGAAAGAGAGTACTTGTTTGAGGTTTTCAGGGTCTATCGAAAAAGATAAGCAAGAGTCTGAAAGATCTACATTGCTGATCTTGCAGCATACTAGGAGTAACTGTACATTGTATCATCTAATCACCTCATTTTAAAGGTTCATCATAAATAATTATAGGAGGCCAAGATTCAAATTCAGCCACTCGGGTTTGTATAGCTTCTTGGTAGCTATGTTTTAGCTGATTAAATAGATCTGCTTTTTTCGATGCTGGAACAAATTGATCGAGAGATCCAGTATAGTCGGTATCTGCATAAAGCTCTTCTTGATAATCAAAGCTAATAGTACCTATTTCTGCATAATACCCAGGGGCAAAACGTCGATGAACTATTCCTATAATGAATTCATTAGCAAGAACTCGAGTTATATTTTTTATATGTTGAAGAGAAAAGACCGGAGCAATTTCGCCGATCGCTTCTATAGCTCGAGGAAAAGCTTCTAACACTAGCGGCTTCTCTCCAAGATATCCGATAAATAGCGGATCGTTTATATGCCGAGTTATTGTAGTATCTAAGTACATCTCGTAAAGAAAAACACCAGGGCCTAATACAACTACATTAGGAACAGGTTCAGGGTCTACTCCTGGCTTACGGGCAATAGGTACACGAATAACATCTGGAGAAGGTGCGTCTAAGGCAGTAAATGCAGGATCAGTATCTACTATTAAAGAAGATTTTGTATGAAAGAGCTTAAAAATAGGATTTACTTCCAATGGTTGCAAACTTCGGAGCTCTTCTACGTCCTGTAGAATTTCAATTACTGGGCTTCCAGGTGCAAGAGGGGAGTCACCTATTTGCATGTCAAAATCTTCACGAACAGTTATCATGATTAATTAGTACGGTTTCACAGGTGTCAAGTCTGCGGTGAGGTTTGGATATAAATAAGCATACTCTTTCATAATACCGATACACTCAGCATCGAACTTGCATTGGCAACAGTTAGGCGTCTTTACTCGTACCTCTCGAATATCCTCTACTTGAGTATCCTGCAGGATCTTTGTTCCTGTATATACACCATAATCTACTTCTCCCCAAGCTTGATTATGATAATCTATCCCTAGCTTAGTATAGTCGCCCATATCTTCGTCATCTATAACGTTTGTAATCGTTTGATATGGATAGATCATACACTTAGGGAGATAGTGGGTATTGATAAGGTATGCGTATTTCTTCAACGCAGCCTGAATGACAGGTCTAATATCTGATAGCTTAGGTACAATCTCTTTTGATTGAGCAGCGCCTACCGGATGTGGAAAAGTAATACCCATTCTACATCCAGGGGCTACAGCTTGTATATAATCTAACGTATCAATAAGAGATGAATAGTTTGCTTGATTCAATACTGTTTGCGTTGTAATGAGTATTGTGGAATCTGCGAAATTCTTAAAAGCTCTGAATACCTTCTCTGCAGAACCAGGCACCCTAGATACTGTATCAAAAATCTTCGAGTCGGAGGAATGAATAGGTAATAAAATCGAATCGAAGTATGGTTCAATCTCTTTTAGATATTCTATTGATTCAAAACGTAATCCGTTTGATTGAATATTTATCAGTCTCGTATGCCCAGTTTCTATATACTTAAGAAGCTGAATAAGATCATTTCGTAGTGTCGGCTCTCCACCTGTAATAATGACAGAGCTAGCATTAGGGATAGTATCTACGACAGCTTGTAATTGCTCAAAGGTTAAGTCCCCTGCAGCTCGTTTATCCTCTACAAAGCAATGAATACATTGTACGTTGCAGCTGTATCCTACTCGAATAACATAAAAGGGAAAAGATGAGGAGAGACCTTGATCAATCAAAGTCTCTATATTGATAGATGGATTTTTCTGTTTCCAAGCTTGAATCTGTCGATCTATATCTATATTTAGATACTTAGATTTAAGCAGAGATATTTTATTTTCCAGGGTCATATTTTATGTTTAATTTCGACATCAGCTCTGTAAATAGATTAAAGCAATCGTAACATAGTATTTCTTTTGAAGCGTTATTAAGGTTAGGAACCTCTTCCCATACCGAAGACTCTTTTAATCTGCTAACGTTGATATTGAAAGCGACAGAGATTCTGAAATCTGTTAAGTCCTTCTTGCATCGTGTACATTTATTTAGATCCATCTATCTTCTCCTTCACAATAATGCTGTCATATAGCGATCCAGTTTCAAACGTTATTAGAATGTTTTGATGCTTGAGCTTCTCTACAAATGTCTCTTTTAATCCCAAAATATCATCACTGGTCTTAATAGGTAAAGTGTTCCGCATATATACATCAAGAAATTCTTCTAAATGATTCAGTATATAGCTATAAACTTCTTTATGCTGATCGCATACTAATCGAGTATCTATTCCGTACTCGCCGTATTTTGATTTATAAAAAGCTTCGCATCCATGATCACAAATATAATCAGCATAGCATGTATCACACCCATACTGCTTATACATTCGATCCTTCATAACGTTATACTCTATTGCTTTTTTTAGTTGGTGTATCCCGCAGAAATCGTAATCTAATGCATGCTGAACATATGCTTCTGGATACTTCTTTGCGTATCTGTCGCAATAATCCATCTCTCCATCTGGCTCGATTGCAATCATAGTTACACCAGCTCCACACCATTTAGTTCCGCATCCAGACTTTGCATGAATAGTATGATACGATAGAATATCTACTAGCGTTTTTACAATCAGATCATTTGTATGATGCTCTAGCGTCTTTCCCCTTTTTAGAAATCTCTTAAGCTCCGGCTTCCAGACCTTCTCAAACATCTCATGCCCAGTGAGCTCTATTTCGCTATTTTCTCCTGGGTTGATCATATCTTCAGCATAATTAATCTTGTATCCTTTAATTATACCTTCTGTTGCATGCTCTTCTAATCCTAATGTCTCTAAGTACTCTTGAGTCTTTTGCATATTTGCTACGTTAGCTTTACTTGCTACGATTAAAAAACCAAAGCGAGTCTTATTAGCTTTAAGCATTTCGAACTTAGATTCAAATACTTCTTGCTTTAAGCTCGTACGGGAAGAATTAGATCCTTCTATCCCATCAAAGCTTAACCCTATGCTTACTTCGAACTTACTGAATATCTTTGCTATGGTATCTGTAAGAAGAGTAGCGTTTGTTTGACATGCAAGAGAGTAATTTACCTTATGTTGTCGAAACGTAGCAGCTGTATACTCAAGCATCTCATACAGTCTCTTCTCTCCTAAGAGCAAGACCTCTCCTCCATGATACACAATCTGGATAGGAATAAGAGACCGGTCACTTAATATTCTATGCTCAATTATTCTATTAAGGATTTTCTTATATAGATCAAACTCTATAAGCTCACCTTTATGCTCTACCTTATTTTGCATAAAGCAGTACTTGCAATTAAGGTTGCAATCGCGAGTCATTCTAAATATGATTAGGTCTGTGAATCGGAACACGCTTCATCCTTTATAGCTTTTAACCCGTAGACGCCGAACATCTTAATCTCGTTTAGAG
>ERZ795044.4380-NODE-4380-length-11592-cov-8.315507_pt1 | contig 11592 bp, 7 predicted proteins | sample MGYA00375128_ERZ795044 | MGnify/ENA primary metagenome ERZ795044 (study PRJEB30173, sample SAMN05720213) | anaerobic digester metagenome | isolation source: active sludge of municipal wastewater-treating anaerobic digesters | place: USA | collected 2014-12-22 ... | reverse complement strand
GATTCATTACTCCTCATTCTTCAGAATTTAAACTTGGAATAGTAATATATTTAATAATCTACACATCGATATTTGTATCACATTTATTTTCTTTCACATCCTTTTAAATTTCATTTCTCCAAAATAATTACCTTTATTTATTCTTTCATTCCTCTTCAATTATTTTCATTTTGTTTCACCAAACAAATTTTTTTCTTCAAGCATCATCTTCGCATCACCACAAATTATTTTCCCACCTAAATATTTTACAAAGAAATAGTTGAATCACCCACGGTAATCCCACTCTATCAGGAACGAAGGACAGCAAAGGCACTTGATTCATTACGTGAATTGTCAAGTCCCAGGGCATTAGTTATACGAGACGGATCAGAAAAAAGAATTCCCGGTAGGGAAGTTGTCAAAGGTGACATAATTGTACTGCAGGAAGGCGACAGAGTTCCTGCTGATGCCTTGATACTTGATTCATTGAATCTGAAAATTGACGAATCACTGCTGACGGGTGAATCTTTTGCAGTAAAAAAACGAAATGCAAATTCCGGTGAAAGTTTTTCATTTGTTACCGGAGAAGATAATCCTTTTGTTTATTCAGGAACGATGATCGTTCATGGCAATGGAATCGCTCGTGTTCATGCAACAGGGCCCGGAACAGAAATTGGAAAAATCGGGAAGATACTTGGAGGTATTGAAGACGAAACAACATTACTGCAACAGCAAACACGAAAAGTGATCCGGACATTTTCAGTGATCGGATTATCGATGTGTCTGATATTAACTGTTATTTATGGTTTGGTCAGGGAACAATGGCTTGACGGAATACTTGCAGGATTGTCTCTGGCAATGGCAATACTTCCTGAAGAATTTGCAGTAGTGTTAACAATTTTTATGGCAATAGGTGCATGGAGAATGTCCGGTCAGAATGTTCTTACCAGAAAACCATCCGCAATCGAAGTTTTGGGATCTGTTACAGTCCTTTGTACAGATAAGACGGGGACATTAACATTGAACAAAATGTCAATTGCCGGATTATACAACCATAAGAGTTTTTTCTTTGTTGATGGAAAAGAATCTGAACCGGATAAAGAGTTCCATACACTGATCGAATATTCCATACTTGCAAGTCAGCAAGACCCATTTGACCCAATGGAGAAGGCAATGCAGGAATTTGGAGAGAAGAATCTAACCAATGGGAAACAGTTGCATGTTGATTGGAAGCTGATAAAAGAGTATCCTTTATCTCCGTTGTTGCTGGCAATGACTCACGTTTTTGAAATTCCGGGAAACCAAAATTCAGTTATAGCAACAAAAGGGTCTCCGGAAGCAATAATAGAATTATGCAGACTTTCAGATAATGATAAAAGAATCATTGAAGAGAAAATAAATTTGATGGCAAGTAAAGGTTTACGGGTTATTGGTGTAGCCGGGTCGACCTATAATAAAAGTGAATTGCCGTCTGATCAGCATGATTTTAATTTTAATTTTCTCGGTCTAATGGGTCTTGAAGACCCATTACGCTCTGGCATCAATGATGATTTAAAATTATGTTACTCTGCCGGAGTAAGAGTGGTTATGATCACAGGAGATTATCCATCAACTGCTCAGAATATTGCGGAACGAATGGGATTAAAACATCCGGAGTTGGTAATTACCGGTGATGATATGAGAAACATGAACGATCTTGAATTAAAAGAGCGAATCTCCGAAACTAATATTTTTGCAAGGGTTCTGCCGGAACAAAAACTTAGAATCGTTCAGGCATTAAAGGAGAATGGAGAAATTATAGCGATGACAGGCGATGGTGTGAATGACGCTCCGGCAATCAGAGCAGCTCACGTTGGAATTGCAATGGGAAACAGAGGCACCGATGTTGCAAGAGAAGCAGCATCGCTTGTTTTACTTGATGATAATTTTTCTTCTATTATTTCTGCGATAAGAATGGGTAGAAGAGTTTATGATAATCTGCAGAAAGCAATAGGATATATTTTTTCAATTCATATTCCAATTGCCGGGCTGACATTGCTACCGGTATTTTTCGGCGGATGGCCTGTGATTCTTTTTCCATTGCACATTGCATTCATGGAACTGATAACAGACCCTGCGTGCTCGCTTGTATTTGAAGGAGAAAAGGAAGAAAGTAATATTATGAATCGTCCGCCAAGACCCCGGCACGATTCATTATTCGGAACAAAGAAAATCATATTAGGTGTAATACAGGGTCTTTTCGTTTTGGTCTTTTCATTTGCAGTTTATCTGATAGCGATCAAACTGAACAAATCGCCCGAAGAAACCAGGACATTAACCTTTGCAACATTATTTTTTGGTAACCTTGGTTTGATATTGATAAACCGTTCATGGACGAAGACTTTTTTTCAAACTTTGAAGGACAAAAACAAAGCACTAAGATGGGTAAATCTGGGAGCAGTGACTTTTCTAATAATTATTCTTTATCTCCCACCAATAAGAAAACTTTTCCTCTTTGAAATACTTAATATCAGAGATCTGGTAATCTGTTTTCTCGTCGGAGTGTTGAGTGTAATATGGTTTGAGTTTTTTAAAAAGTACTCAGCAAAATTATTTTATTTCCGGACTGCAAAAGACAAGGTCAAAGTATGATATTTTACAGGATTGAGAATGTTTCCGGTATCTTATAAACAACTTTCATTACAGAATCGATGCGATAGACGTCTTTAAAAAATATAATTTTTGTGGAATCAGCTTCTGCTGTAAAATACCTGATGTGCACAGGTAATTGTATTTCTAAATTAACCTTGTGTCTTTCTTTCGTTGAAATATAATATTGTAGCGAATCATTATTAAAATCCCTTGAACAACAAGTCGAGATCAAGGCAGCTAATTGACGGGCCATTTCAAGGCGAATACAACCATGGCTCAGCGCACGCATTTCTTTTTTAAAAAGTCCGGGCGCATTCGTATCGTGTAAATAGATCCCATATTTATTAGGAAAAATAAATTTCAACACTCCTAAAGTATTTTCATCACCATCTCTTTGTCTTAAGGTGAACGGAAAACTTCTTTTGGAATATTTTTTCCAGTCAATAGAATCGACTACAATATTTCCCTGCTTATCCAGTACCTGTATATTATTATTCAGAAGATAATACGGGTCAGATTTAAGTTTAGGAAGGATTTCTTTCGTCGCAATACTGAATGGAATGATCCAGTAAGGATATACATAATAATGGTTTATTTTTGAGTCCAGCCTGTAAGGTGAAGGCGTAGATGGTTTGCCGCAAATGATCTTTGATGTTAAAGCAAGTGTATCGCAAGCGTAAAACCTGAAACTGTAAGAAGGAATGTTAATGAATATACTGTAATCTTCTGCCGTTTCTTTTTCCCAGCGCCAGCGTTCCATATTTAACAATATTACGGAGAGGTTTTTATAGAGAGAGTCGTTCGAAAAAATTTTGTCAGAAAAAATTTCGCTTTTTAATACTGTTAAACACTTAATCAGATGTTGTTTAAGAAATTTGTATTCTGCTCTATTCGGTTCGACTGAATTTATTACAGAATGAAGATCTTTTGAAGAAACGACGAGTTGCATAAGTGGCAACAAAGTTGAATCGGTTTGTTTCCCTTTCCATTCGCTCTTCAGAGTGTAGGGATTGATAGTGCCATCTCTTAAATGAATGATAAGTTTCAGAAGTTGATCTGTAAGTAAGATATTCAATTCATATAAACGCGTAATACTGATCTGATCTGAATTTTGGTTTTTTATCTGTTCTTTTATTTGGAGAAGATTTTTGGTGTTATAGTTTTCCTGAAAAAGTCCGTACCAGTACAATGAATCAAGTACATTAAACAATTGCCGGCCAGATGGTGTCAGTTGTTCTTCTAAAGTCCATATCGGTTTAAAATTATTGGCTAAAAAGAATTTGTTGATCCAAAAGGCTGTGAACAGCGTATCTTTGCCGATGATCAGAAGGCTGTCATCATTGTATTGTTCCAATTGTGTTCTGAGCAGATCTTCAACTTCCTTTTCAATTTCAATTTTATTTTCAACAACTATTTCGGCAGCTTGTTTATGTTGAGGACCACACGAGCCAAGAGCGAGAACTAAAATGAGAAATACCAAACGGCTATACGAAATCATTTACATTGGTTTAAATGGGAAATTCAAAAGAAGTTATGAAATTAATCATGGCATGAGGTAAGAATCATATGGAATCATGACATCCATCATCAGCAAAAACCTGTTGATTCAACAAATTGAATAAAAATTGGATCTTGAAAAAACTACTGATTTTAGCTATTATCTTCCTGAGTAAATTTAGTGTTAATTCACAGACGGGAATAGAAATATTTTCCAATAAACTCGCTTCTCAGTATCTGGGAAACAGGCCGGGTGCTCTGGTAATCGGAGTGTATAATAACGGAGTTCAGCAGATTTTTTATTATGGAGAAACGGAATTACACAATGGAAAGAAACCCGACTCAACTTCTGTTTTTGAATTAGGTAGTTTAACAGAAACATTTACAAGTTTGCTCTATGCTGATCAGGTTATAAAGGGAAAGATACACGAAGATGATAAATTAAGTAATTTTCTTCCTGTGGATGTACCTGCTCCCGTTTACCAGCATGTAATCTGTGAACCATATAAAACAGAGACCGGTTTGTACGATAATGGTTCCGGTGATAATATGCAATTGAAATTTACTCCCTACATCTGCAAACCGGATACTTCAACTGAACCTCAGCCAATATTGTTATGTTATTTGTCGACACATACCAGTGGACTTCCGGACAAACCGTTCAATTTTCATAAGAAAGAAAAGTCGAATCCCTATGCAGATTATTCAACGGAAGACATGTATGAGTTTTTAAGAGGCTATTCTATGATACAGCCAATTGGATTTGAATACAAGCATTCCGAAATAGGAGTGGCAGTATTGGGAAAAGCACTATCCTTGAAATCAGGAAAAGATTTTGAAACGTTACTCATTGAAAATTTACTTGACAGAATGCAGATGAACGATACCCGCATAAAGTTATCTGAAGAGATGAATAAAAAGTTTCTAAGCGGGTACACACAAAAAGGTAATCCGGCGCCGCGATGGACCGGCGATGTGTATGCGCCTGTGATTGGATTACATTCAACACCTGGAGATATGATGAAATTTCTATCATTAAATATTTCTTTGAATAAGAGTAGTGTTACCAATTTGCTTGATTACACCCACAATCCAAGAATAAAATCCGGCAAGCTGGCAGAACCCGGTATTGAAGTAGGTTTAGGCTGGAGAATTAATCCGGCAACTGAACAATACAGTAGCGTGGTGTGGCAAAGTGGGTTAACTGGCGGTTTTGCATCCTATATTGGTTTTAATGAAGCAGAGCATGTTGGTGTATTTGTACTGTCCTCTGTTTCTGAAGATGTAAACGACATTGGGTTAAAAATTCTACACTCATTTAAAGTCGAGTAAATAAAACTTTTTTTGTGAAACAATGTATAAATTGTTATCATGAAAAAAATCACACTTGTAATTTCTTTTATTTGTTTAGGTTTTCTAACCACAAACTCTCAGCCTCTGTTTGAATTCAAAGATCTAGCTGCAATGCCGGAAGCACGTGGTGCTGTATCAAGCGTTACTGATGGCAACAGTCTGTATGTTATCAATGGATTTACAGCGGATCAATTTTCGGGAAAAGTAGACAAGTATAATATTTCAGAAAACAGTTGGACTGTCCTGACTTCGGGACTAATACCCCGGCAATACTCATCGTCGGTAATTCTTGGAGATGAGCTTTATGTTTTCAATGGCGATGTGAACGATGACAAACTAAACCGAAAAACCGAAGTTGTAAATTTAAAAACCGGAGAAGTAACTCTTACAACTGACAATCCACATCCTGCTCATGCAGGTGGAGTGGCTGTCTGGAACGACATGATATATTCGTTTGGTGGAAAAATTTCTCCAGTCGAACCGATGTATTCAAACAGGCTGTATTGTTTTGATCATTCTTCTAAAAGATGGATCAAACTTGCACCAATGCCCGAAGCAAAGGAAGCAAAAGGTGTAATGGTTGAAGGAAAACTATATGTTATAGGAGGAAATACAGGAAAGCCTTCAAACAGGATTGATATGTATAATACAGAAACAAATACCTGGACGCAACTTGCAGATCTTCCTCTTGGTCTTTCTGCTAATTCAGTAGTAGCACACGGAACAAAGATTTACGTATTATCTGATAATCAGAGTTTGATTGGTTGCTATGATATTATCTCGAATACATTTTCAATGATTAAGTCGAATAAAATGATTGCACGAAAAGACGCAGGTGCATTTGTATTGAATGACAAACTTTATATTTTTGGTGGAAGGTCAGATGATAAAGCGAAAACAGTGCTTTCAAGTGTTCAGGTTGCTAATCTGAAATAGTGATCAGAATATGAAATGCGAGTATTTTAATTTTTAGTTTCATTATTTTCAGAAGTTATTGTCATTTTCTTTAGTCTTTAGATTGTACTTCCGCATCTTTGCGGAAATGTGTACTATTGCCGGATAATTCAGAACAATGACAATTGAAGATCAATTAAAGGAAAGAAGTAATAGTATTTGCGAATTATGTGGTTCCGCAGAATCGCTTTCAGTATATACAATTCCACCGGACAAAGGGCCGGGAGCAGAAAGTAGTTTGTATGTGTGTGAAAAGTGTTTAAGTCAGCTTGAGAAAAAAAGTGATCTGGATCCGGCACATTGGACTTGTCTGAAAGACAGTATGTGGAGTGAAATTCCTGCAGTGCAAGTTGTTTCATGGCGCATGTTGAACCGATTGAAGAATGAATCGTGGGCATCAGATGCAATCGACATGTTGTATTTAGATGATGAAACACTGGAATGGGCAAAATCTTCCGGCGACCATCTTGATTCAGTAGCTGATGATATACATAAAGACAGTAACGGTGCTCAGCTTCGCACCGGCGATTCAGTCACGCTTATCAAATCGCTTGATGTAAAAGGATCACAGATCAATGCAAAGATCGGAACTGTTGTGAAGAATATTAAAATTGTTGCTGATAATACGGAACAGATCGAAGGAAAGATAGAAGGGCAGCAGATTGTAATTCTTACGAAGTTTGTGAGAAAGTCAGGATGAAAATAAATTAAAACTAAGTTCACTGAAAATCGTCACAAGAACACATAATAGAACCTTCACTTGTGCTCTTGTGCTAAAAACTTAGTGATCTTAGTGTTAAAATATCAATCGTATCATATCACTAAGCTAGTTCTTGATAAATCTTGTCGAGCCCTCATATTGACTTCCATTAAATAATTTAAGAATATAAATTCCGGGAGTGAGTTTTTCAATATTAATAAAATCGGTAGTAGACTGATGCATTATTTCTTTTCCGGAAACATCAAAAATTACTGTACTGCATTTTCCGGAATATTCTGTGGTAACTTTGATTGTATTAATTGCCGGACAAGGAAATACTTTCACATTTTGTAAATGTTCTGCCTGAAAAATATCTGATGTAATATCGAGTTTTGCCAGATAGGATTTTGAAGTGATCGTATCATTTCCGTACAAAGTGAGCGCAGAACCAAAATTCATTTCACCGGTAAAAGTTCCACATAAATAAAGCTCACTTTGATTCGTAATTATTCCGTTCACGAGGTCGTTTTGTGATCCTCCGTATTCTATAGCCCACTCAAAATTTCCTGAGGAGTTTAGTTTTGCAATGAAGCAATCCATTTCTCCTTGTGATGTTAATACTGTTTGTCCGATTCCGATAGTTTGTGAAAAATTTCCGCAAATATAAATTGCTCCGAAATCATTAATTGATAAACCGCCATTAATTGAAGAGCCGGATGTTGAAGTTGCCCAGATAAAATTTCCATCGCTGTCACATTTGGCGATAAACACTTCATAGGAGGATGATGGAGCGGATGTCAGAGCAATTGTTCCGAAGGAAATAGTCCCGTGATAAAAACCACTCATATAACAATTCCCGGATTGATCAATTTCAATCGATTGATTACCGCAGTATCCTGAAGCAGCACCGATCGTTTTACCCCATACATAATTACCTAGCGGATCGAATTTAATTACAAAACCATTGAGTTCAACGTTGCCCGCATCAATGCTGTCGCCTGAATCAAATTCAATGTGATTGAAAAATTCTCCAACAACATAACAATTTCCGAAGTCATCACATTTTATAGCAGAACTGAAATGATTATTTCCAAAAGCAGGTTCAACTTGCGACCAGATAAGATTTCCTGAAATATCATATTTATTCAAAAAAATCTTTGAACCGGAATAAGGGAATGAAGTGATATGTAAATCTCCGGAAAGAAAAGTATTCTCAAGATTATCTGCACTAATTCCACCTGCAAAATCAATTCCTGTTCCGCCGATGGATTTGGCCCAAAGAAAATTTCCAAGACTATCAAATCGCGCAAGATATAGATCCTGGTTACCTGCTGAAGTAAGTTGCAATGATGGACTTTGACCAACAGTAATTGTATCGTAAAATTGTCCGGTAATAGAAAAATCGCCAGATGGGTAAACAATAATTTCATTTACAGAAAGCGATGAGTCGTAAGCAACAATTTTGGCCCAGATCAGATTCGAGTTGACATCAAAATTGGCAACATACACAGATCGCAGTCCCGGGTTTGCCAGAGTAGTTGTACCAAACGAAATGGAATCAGAAAATGTACCTGCGATCAGACTATTTCCGTTCCTGTCAATTACGCTTGCGTCAGAAGTAATGTTGCGCGAACTTTCTCCTTTAATTGCCCATTGCCAATTCTGCGCTTGAGTTGAAAATAAAAAAATAAAAAAAATTCCTGTAAATAAAAATCGTTTTGTTTTTGCTGTGTGGTTTTTCATTTTCAAATTTACACTATCTGCTATTAAGTTTAGCACAAAAAACATACGAGAGGTATTGTTTTGAGGACATAATCATGTAGGCTAAATTCCGGAGAGTTTTATGGAATTCAGGGAAAGAGAATTTAATAATAAGATCAAAAATATTTAACACTAAGATCACTAAAATTTGTCAAAAGCCCGATAGCTTTCGCATAGGCGTCAACCTAATTATTTTTTATTTGCAAAATTTTAGATCCTTTGTTTTAGTTAGGGATGAATAGAAATATTGCCCATATTATTTTCCAGTAATGAATAATCGGAAGATTCAACAATTCCATCACCCGTAGTATTTCAAGTAAACAATACTGCAATGTTAATTAAAAAGGCTGCAAATTTTGGATTGCTTTGATAATTGCGTTTCTTTGAGGCAGATTCAGTTTTATGATAAAGTATCTATGAAAAAGAGCTTATTTGTTTTAAATTTTCTACTGCTGAGTTTTGTTTGTAGTGGTGCGGACTATAAAGTGTTGTTCGAAAGGATCGATAGTTTATATGAAAAAAAGAATTATAAATTGGCGGAAGAGTTGTTGCTTGATGCAATTAAAAAGGACTCTTTAAATGTAAATTTATATGAGAATTTAGCAATTACTCAATGGCTGAATAAAAAGTTGAGAGATGCTTTGAAAAGTTTAAATAAAGCCCATGAAATTATACCTGGCTCTACTCGTATATTATTGTCAAGAGCAAAATTGAAGGAAGAATTAAATGATTCCCTTGGAGCTTTGAAGGACCTTGACTATGCAATTTACCGCCATTCATATAATGTCCGTAGTTTGTATCAAAGAGCATTATATCATAAATTTCACAAAAATTTTGATAAGGCATTGATTGATCTGGAAAGAATAGTGTTGATTAATGACTCCCATTTTAATGCTCGATTGCAAATCCCTTTGATTAAAAAACGACAAGGAAAGTTATATGAAAGTCTTGCAGGTTATTCTAAATTATGCATCGATTTCCCGGGAAAATCAGTAGCATGGAATAATCTTGCAGATACAGAAATGCTTCTCAATGATTTTAAATGTGCCATCGAGCACGTCGAAAAATCAATTAGTCTCGATCCAAAATATTCAACTGCATTTCTTACAAGAGGAGAGATTCGTTTAAAAATGAAAGATTCAATTAAAGCGTGCAAAGATTTTCAAAAGGCATTTGAACTTTGTGATGAGGATATGAAGGAAAAGATCGGTAAGTTTTTGCTTAACTGTAAGTAATACCACTGGGTATTTTGAGGGTTTGGGTTTAAAGTGAACAGCATTTATCTTACAATTATTCTCTACCTTTGCTCTTCGCTCCTTAGCAAAATGGCGTCCTCCCCTTATGAGAATTGCATTTCTTTTCTTGCTTTATTTTTTGCTCCCATTAGTCGGTTTTTCTCAGCTCACGATTATCAATAATGGATCAGCAGCAGCTTTAGCTCAAGCGATTGTCGGAAGCGGAATTACCGTAAGCAATGCTACTATGAATACCGGTATAAATTCTACCGGAACATTTACTTATACAGGATCTAATCTGGGTTTACCTAATGGCGTGGTTTTAACAAGTGGGTATGCATCAGATGTCGCTAGTCCCGGAACAGATTTCAGTAATGTTCAGAATGGAAATAATGTAAACGATGCTGATGTAATTGCAATCAGTTCTCAGGCAAGATACGATGCCTGCTTACTTGAGTTTGATTTTATTCCGGTCTGCGACACGTTGCACATCACATATGTTTTCGGTTCGGAAGAATATCCAAGGTACATCAATCAATACAACGATGTTTTTGCAATGTTTCTTTCCGGACCAAATCCTTCAGGAGGAAATTATTTGTCGCAAAATATTGCAACGTTGCCGAATGGAACTACACCGGTATCGATCTTCACAGTAAATGGTGGCTGGCCATTAGGTAGCGGTGCTTCGAATCCTGCATTCTATGTCGACAACTATACAAATCCGAATTCAGATATTGTTTACGACGGATATACAATTCCAATTACTTCAGTAGTTGCTGTTACACCATGTCAGACTTACCACATGAAGATTGCCGTAGTCGATGCACTGAATGGTAAATATGATTCTGGCGTATTCATTCAGGGAAATACATTTACCTGTACTACTGCACCTGTATCTGCAATTAATTCGACCGATGCTTGTGTGAACACCGGAAGTGCAACTGCAACGGTAAGTAATTTTTCAGGAACACCAACATATCTGTGGTCACCGGGTGGACAAACAACATCTACAATTTCAAATTTATATCCCGGTGATTACACTTGCGTGATCTCATATCCCGGTTTATGTACGACTGATAGTTTAACTGCAACAATTGATGATGTGCAACCAACAGTAGCGGCAATGGCCGGCGATACAATTTGCATCGGACAATCGGTTTCTTTAACAGCTATTGGATCTGGCGGAGCATCCGGCTATACTTATTCATGGTCATCGGGTGGAGTTCCGGTTAGTTCAAGTGTGAATCCGACAACAACAACAACTTACGATGTTGTAGCAATTGATGCAAACGGATGCAGTTCATTACCGCAATCTGTTTCAATCGAAGTGAATCCACCTTTGAGTGTGTATACACTACCTGTAATAAATGTTTGTGCAGGTACTTCAAATGCACTTTCATCAATAGTGAGTGGAGGTAATGAAAATTATTTTTATTCGTGGTCGCCGGTTGCCGGACTAAACAATCCTTTGATCTCAGAACC
>ERZ795044.4377-NODE-4377-length-11597-cov-5.645729_pt1 | contig 11597 bp, 10 predicted proteins | sample MGYA00375128_ERZ795044 | MGnify/ENA primary metagenome ERZ795044 (study PRJEB30173, sample SAMN05720213) | anaerobic digester metagenome | isolation source: active sludge of municipal wastewater-treating anaerobic digesters | place: USA | collected 2014-12-22 ... | reverse complement strand
CGCGGCGCTGATTCCCTATCGCGGTTACGAGCGCAGCTTTGTTTATATTTCTGCAGTTGATGTTCTCAAGGGCCGAGCCTCGGCCGAGCAACTGGCTGGCCGTATTGTTCTGGTGGGCACCACGGCGCCGGGCTTGATGGATTTGCGGGCGACGCCGGTCGGTGGCGCCTATCCCGGGGTCGAGGTGCATGCCAACCTGATCGCCGGGATGCTCGACAACAATATCAAGCGACAGCCCGGTTATTTGCCGGCGGCAGAAGTTTTCCAGCTCATTCTCATTGGTGGCTTGCTGGTGGTATTTTTGCCGCTGCTTTCGCCGATCCGGGCAATGCTGCTGGCGATGACTAGCCTGGCGAGTGTGCTGGCATTTAATTTATGGCTTTGGCACTCGTTCAATTTGGTCATGCCGGTTGCCGCGACAATTTTTCTGCTGATCGTGCTTTATGGGCTGAATATGACCTGGAGCTATTTTGTCGAGTCGCGCAGCAAGCGTCAGTTTGCCGAGCTATTTGGACAATACGTGCCGCCGGAACTGGTCGATGAAATGGCCAAAAATCCGGAAAGCTACAGCATGGAAGGACGCAATGCCGAGCTGACGGTGCTCTTTGCCGACATCCGCGGCTTTACGGCGCTTTCGGAAGGGATGGACCCGAAGACCCTGACGCGCTTGATCAATGTCTATCTCGGGGTGATGACCGATGTCATCCGCGCCAACCGGGGCACCCTCGACAAGTATATCGGTGACGCCATCATGGCATTTTGGGGTGCACCACTGAGCGACCCGGAAAATGCCCGTCACGCCGTGTTGACCGCGTTAAGCATGCAAAAAGCCCTGGCGGCGCAGGCTGAGCCCTTTCGCGCAAGGGGCTGGCCGGCACTGGAGATTGGTATCGGTATCAACACTGGCATGATGACCGTCGGCGATATGGGATCACCGGTACGCAAGGCTTACACGGTGATGGGCGATGCCGTTAATCTTGCCTCGCGCCTGGAAGGTATTACCAAGGCGTATGGCGTCGGGATTGTCGTCGGTGAAGCGACTCGGGCGCGGATCAGCGATATCAGCTTTCGGGAACTTGATCGGGTCAAGGTCAAAGGCAAGGATGAGCCGGTCTCGATCTTTGAGCCGCTAGGATTAAGCGCCGAGTTGTCCGCGGCCACGCTTGACGAGTTAGCGTCATGGCACCATGCCTTACACCTTTATCGCGCCCGGAAGTGGGAGTTGGCGGAGTTGCAGATATACAATCTGCAACAGCGTGCGCCGAAGTGTCGTTTGTATGCGCTTTATGCCGAACATATCGTCGCTCAGCGGGAAGATCCGCCAAATTCGTTATGGAACGGTGTCACTACTTATCAGACCAAATAAGCATGAAACTACGTATCCTCGGTTGTAGTGGTGGTATCGGTGGCCGGCATTTGCGTACCACTTCGTTCCTGCTTGACCACGATATTCTGATCGATGCCGGTACCGCTGCAGCTGATTTGTCGATTGCCGAACTGGCCGCCATTGATCACGTCTTCCTGACGCACACCCACCTTGACCACATTGCCTCGCTGCCGCTGATGATCGACACCGTGGCCGACCGCCGCAGCCAGCCGCTGGTGGTTTACGGGACTGAAGCGGTCCTTTCGATTCTGCGCCAGCATGTTTTTAACGGCGCCATCTGGCCGGATTTTTCCACCTTGCCCAGTGCTGGCCAGCCGTTCATGCGTTATCAGCCGATCGAACTGGGTCAAACGATCAGTCTCAACGGGCGCAATATCACGGCGCTGCCGGTCGAACATACCGTCCCCGCTGTCGGGTATTGCCTCGATTCCGGTGCTGCCAGCCTGGTTTTTTCCGGCGACACGGGGATTTGTGATGCCTTCTGGCAGGCGGTCAATCAGATCGCCAACCTGAAATACCTGATCATCGAATGCGCGTTTTCCAATCGCGAACAGGATTTGGCCATGCGCTCCAAGCACCTTTGCCCTGCCTTGCTAGCCACAGAGTTACAAAAGCTTGAGCGTCAATGCGCTATTTACATTACCCATCTGAAGCCTGGGCAGATCGAGTTAACCATGGAAGAAATCGAGCGCTGCCTTGGCGAGTTCAAGCCCGTGATGTTGCAAAACAGCCAGATCTTCGAGTTCTAAATGCAGCCAGGCAAGCATCCCTTCAATCGACTGTCACCACTCGACAGGTTGCCCGATGGAAACGCTTGACGATCTTTTCCAGCGGCTTGAACAGTTAAACGATATTGGGGCCTCGCTCTCCAACGAGCGCGACCTGAATTTGTTGCTGGAGAAAATCCTGCTCGCTGCCAAAACCATTACGCGAGCGGACGGGGGGACGCTTTACCGGCTCTCCCAAGACAAGCAGCACCTGCTTTTCGAGATCGTTCGGACCGATTCGCTGCATCTGGCGTTTGGCGGTTCGAGCCGCCAGCCAACCTCCGGCAAGTTTCCCGACTTGCCCCTGTACCAGAAAGACCACGCACCCAACAACAGCATGGTGGCGGCCTATGCCGCGCTGACCGGCCACACCGTCAACATCGCTGACGCCTACGTTGCCGAAGGTTTTGATTTTTCCGGGACGCGGCATTTCGATGAGCGTACCGGCTATCGTTCCCAGTCTTTTCTGACCGTGCCGATGAAAAACCACGAGAACGAAATCATTGGCGTGCTGCAACTGATCAATGCGCTCCATCCCGAATCGGGGTGCGTCGTCGAGTTCTCCAAGGCGGACCAGCGCCTCGCTGAGTCGCTCGCCTCGCAGGCGGCGATTGCGCTGAGCAACCGCCAACTGGTGCATCAGCTTGAGATCCTGTTCGAGTCTTTCATCAAGCTGATCAACCTGGCCATTGACGATAAATCGCCTTATACCGGCGCTCATTGCCAGCGCGTCCCGGCGCTCACCATGATGTTGGCCGAGGCGGCCAATACAAGCCGTGAAGGACCGCTTGCCGACTTTGCGCTGACTGATCAGGATCGTTATGAATTAAGAATCGCCGCGCTGCTTCATGATTGCGGCAAGGTGACGACGCCGGTGCATGTTGTCGATAAAGCCACCAAGCTGCAGACTATTTTTGATCGGATCAATCTGATCGATACCCGCTTTGAGGTGCTGAAGCGTGATGCCGAGGTGCGGCAATGGCGGGCCATCGCCGAGGGCCAAAGCCTGCCTGAGGCGCAAAAGGTTTATCAGGATTTTTGCCGGCAATGCGACGCTGACCGAGCTTTTATCCGGCAGGTCAATCATGGCGCCGAGCAGATGCACGATGAAGATATTGCCCGGATCAGACGCATCGCCAGCCATTACCGCTGGCGGAACGTGGTTGGCGCGGAGGCGCCTTTTCTCAGTGCCGACGAGCTGGAAAATCTGACGATTACTTCTGGCACGCTGACCAAGGCCGAACGTGAAACGATCAATCACCACATCGTCGCAACGATCAACATGCTTGAGGCCTTGCCGTGGCCCGGACATTTGCGGCATGTCACCGAATATGCCGGGGGCCACCATGAGCGCATGGACGGGACGGGTTACCCGAAAGGTCTCAAACGTGGAGAAATGAGCTGGCAGGCGCGCATGATGGGGATTGCCGATGTGTTTGAGGCGCTGACGGCAAAAGACCGGCCCTACAAAGATGGCATGAAGCTATCGCAGGCTTTAAGTATTCTGGAAGCGTTCAAAAACAACGGCCATATCGATCCGGATTTGTATGCTGTTTTTGTCCAGAGCGAGGTCTATCGCCAATATGCGGCCGCTTTTCTTGAGGAGCAGCAGATCGATTGCTGAGGCTGGGCGCCCCGGCAGTTTCCGATTACTCCGCCGCCAGCGCCAGTGCTCCCCGCAGGCCAAGGTCTTCTGCGGTCAACCGGTAAATTGGCATGTTTTTCACAAGCGCCGCATGTTCGCGCTTGTTGAGAAAGGCCGTAACCAGCGGTGAATTATCGATTTGCGGCAGTAATTTGGCGGCTATGCCGCCGGCCAGATAGACGCCGCCACGGGCCAGCCAGTGCAAGGCAAGATCGCCGGCAAAAGCGCCATAGCAGCTCAGCCAAAGTTGCAGGGCCTGCTCGGCCAGGCGGTCGGTGCCGGCCAGCGCGGCCTGGCTGATTTCTTCAGGTTGCTGCGGTCGACCGCCAAAAAAGGCATAAATCCGGGTGAGGCCGGGGCCGGAGACGACATCCTCGGTGGTGACGCGGCCGTTTTGTTCAAAGAGCCAGCGCCAGAGCTCACCTTGCGCTGTGGTTTGGGGCGAAAAGCCGATATGGCCGCCTTCGCCAGGAATCACGCGATAACGGCCGTTTTCCCAAATCAGACCGGCAACCCCGAGGCCGGTGCCGGCGCCGAGAATGACGCGAGGGGCGTGTTCAATCGGTTGTCCCGGATGTAGCGTCTGGATAAATGCCGGATCAACGACGGAAAGGCCGTTCGCGGCGGCGGCGAAATCATTAGCCAGCCTTACCTTGGCGATACCGAAACGCTGGCTGATGGCTTGGGCGGCAAGAGACCAGGGCAGATAAGTCAGTTGCGCCGTCTGGCCATCGGTCGGGCCGGCGACGCCGAAGCAGGCCGATGCGACTAGCGGCCGGTCAGCCAGAAACTCGTCAAGCAGGTGGTCAAAACTGCCGTAATCAGTGCTGGAAAAACGCTGTTGGCGGATGATCTCGATGCGCCCATCGACAACCTCGGCAAGCGCCAACAGGGTTTTGGTGCCGCCGAGATCGCCGCCGAGAATCACGATTTAACCCGCGACTTAAACCGCGACCTTGGCGGCAATGTGCGCTTGCGGGTCGTAGCCGTCGAGACGGAAATCCTCGAAGCGGAAAGCAAAAATGTCCTGGACCTCGGGGTTGATCCACATCGTCGGCAAGGGGCGTGGCTGGCGAGAAAGTTGTAACTCAGCCTGCTCGAAATGGTTCGAGTAAATATGTGCGTCGCCGAAAGTGTGCACAAACTCACCCGGCTCATAGCCACAGACCTGCGCCAGCATCAGCGTCAACAGGGCATAGGAGGCGACATTGAATGGCACGCCCAGGAAGATGTCAGCGCTGCGCTGGTAGAGCTGGCAGGAAAGCTTGCCGCCCGCAACGTAGAACTGGAACAGGCAGTGGCAGGGTGGCAGCGCCATGTTGTCGACATCACCCGGATTCCAGGCCGAAACGATATGGCGACGCGAATCCGGGTTGTGCTTCAGGCTGTGCACGAGTTGGCTGATCTGGTCGATCAGGCGGCCATCCGGCGTTTCCCAGCGGCGCCATTGCTTGCCGTAAACCGGGCCAAGGTCGCCATTTTCATCGGCCCATTCATCCCAGATACGGACGCCGTTTTCCTGCAAATAGCGGATGTTGGTGTCGCCCTGCAGAAACCAGAGCAGTTCATGGACAATCGATTTCAGGTGCAGCTTTTTAGTCGTCACCATCGGAAACCCGTCGGCGAGATCGAAGCGCATTTGCCAGCCGAAGACGGAGCGGGTGCCGGTGCCAGTACGGTCGGCTTTATCGTGACCGTTTTTCAGCACATGGCGCATCAAATCGAGGTATTGCTGCATGGACGTAAGTGGCTCACCAGTTAGGGGCCTGAATTTTAACGCCACCCGATTCCCACGGTAAAAAAGCTGCTGCCGGCCGGCAGGAAAAATTGGCAGATTTTGTTGTGCTGAACGTTACTGGATCACACTTGATCGTACAGCGAGCCGCTAAACTAGGCGCTCAAAAATGGTTAGGCGTTAGCCGAAAGGGAGCGAATGCTCAATAAACTGGGAAGCTTGGGCGGTGTTTTCGGGCAGAAAGATCTTCACCCACTGGCTGATGCGCGTGAGTTGAAGCGAATTCTCGATGAGTTGCCGCGGGACAATGCTTTTCGGGCGCTGGATGAAATTGCGGGCTGGTTTGAGTCCCTGCAGGCCACCCAGGAGTTTGCGCCGGACCGGATCTATGAGGTGGCGCGACAACTGGAGGAGGCTGCCCAGCCGCATTTGAAACGGCTTTCGCGGGATTACTTGCTGACGCCCCGATTGACGCGAGCCGATGAGAAACGTTTGTGGTCAATCAACTTCGGTTTCTGGAAGCTGCTGGCTGGCACCTACGAGCGCTGTTTGGCCGCGGTTGGTGAAAAAAACAAGGCAGCCGAGGGTCTCAAGGCCGTGTTGCCGGCACTGTGTGCTCGTCTGATTGGCGCTTACGGAGCAATTATCAAATGGGAGCAATTCCATTACGGCCCAACCGCCAACGAACTCTGGCGGCAAATGGGGCACGCCCTGCTGGTTGCCGAGGCGGCGGGCATCGCGCAAAAGTCAGTAGCGCTGGGTGCCCAAGCCCGATTGACCTCGGCCTGGCAAGAGTTTCAGCGGGCCATGGTATTTCAGGCAGCGTCGCTGGATAGTTTGCTGCCCTTGGAGATTGAGCTTGCCGAGCGCCTGGTTGAACATTTTTTGCCGCATTTTTGGTTCACCAGCGAAGCCGAGCGAGACAGTGTTTATTGGGTTGATCTGGCAGTGGGTCAGCCGCCGCTGAGGCTGGCCCGCATGCCGCAAACACTGCAGCCGAGCCAACGGTTTTTCAAACCGGGGGCTGCGCATTCGCAGATTCTGGCCTTGCTCAATACCTTGGAGCAGACCGGGGACGTGCCGCCGGAGATCAATCTCGGTGGGCAGTATTACGCCAAAACGATGATCCCGGTGGTTCGCCACCTTGCGGCGTATCTGGCGCCTATTCCGCCGCAGCGCAAGCATGATCGGCATCGGGTCAAGCACCGGATGTCGGTACTCAATGGGCTGGTCAATGCCTTCGTGGCTTTTTCCGGCGAGTTCGGCGGGCGGCCGGCCGGTTTGCAGATGGAAAGCTGGGTGGTTGAAAACGTCAGCCGGGGCGGCTTCGGGGTCATCCTCAGCAATATTCCCGGCGAATGGCTGAAAGTCGGTGCCTTGATCGCCATGCAGCCCGAGGGCGGTGAGAACTGGTTGCTTGGCATGGTGCGGCGTTACCACCGGATCGGCGACAACGAGGCCCGGGTCGGTATTGAGGCGCTGGCGCGTCAGGTAACTTCAGTTGAGCTGAAAGTGCGAACGGCGTCGAGCTACGCCTCGGTGGCCGGCACGCCGGCGCTAATGATTCTGGATGGCAATGCGCCGGGTGAGGTGCGTGTTGTGCTGCCGCTGGCTTCGTTTGATCTGCGCGAGAGCCTGGAATACACCGAGGATGGCCAGCGCCAGATATTGACGCCGGTGGCGCTGGTAGAGCAGAACAGCGATTTTGAACTGGCGCGTTATCGATTATCAGCGATTAGCTGAAGGGCAATCCGCGTCGATTTACTGGGCGCGGATGGCTGATTTCGGGCGGAACGTTTTGATCACCGCATTATTGGTTTCGGCGTAAGGCCCGCCAATCAAATCGATGCAATACGGCACGGCGGCGAAAATGCCGACATGGCTGACCTTGCCTTCAGCGTCGCGGACGCCTTCCAGCGTTTCCTTGATCGACTTTGGCTGACCGGGCAGGTTGATGATCAGCGCCTGTTTGCGGATGACTGCAACCTGGCGCGAAAGAATCGCCGTCGGCACAAAGTTCAGGCTGATCCGGCGCATTTCCTCGCCGAAGCCGGGCATTTCCTTGTCAGCGATCGCCAGCGTTGCTTCCGGGGTGACATCGCGCAGCGCCGGGCCGGTGCCGCCCGTCGTCAGCACCAGATGGCAATTACTGCGGTCAACCAGCTCAATCAGCGTATTTTCAATAGTCGGCTGGTCGTCGGCGATCAACCGGGTTTCCACCCGCCAGGGCGTGGTCAGCGCGCTGGACAACCATTCCTGCAGGGCGGGGATGCCCTTGTCTTCATAAACGCCAGTTGAGGCGCGGTCGCTGATCGAGACCAGGCCGATGATCAACGTATCACTCGTCATCGTTCGGCACGCCATTTTTGTCGAGATCCTGCAGCACCTGGAAAAGCGCCCGGAAGTTCTTTGGCGGCTTGTTGCCTTCCTGTTCCTTGACCGCATTGCGGCGCAGCTGACGGAGGTGTTGCAGATCGACGCCGGGCCAGGTGGCGGCGATTTCAGAAAGCACCGCTTCATCTTCGAGCAGGCGGGTTCGCATCCGCTCCAGTCGGTGCAGGCGTGCATTTTCGGCCGCCGAGTCGCCGCGAATCAGCGACAGACCGGCGCGAATCGGCTCTTCGTCCACATTTCGCAGCATTTTGCCGATATACATTATTTGCCGGCGGCGCGCGCCGTGCGAGGTGATCTTCTGGCATTCGCGCACCGCGGCGAGCAGGTCCTCGGGCAGATTGACGCGTTTCAACTGGCCAACCGAAAGATCAACCAATTCGGCGCCGAGATCTTGCAACTCGTGCATCGCCTCCTTCATCTTGGTCTTGGAGGGACGGTCGTTACCTTCGGTGAAATCTTCTTCTAGCATGGGGCGTGTTCGAGAGCTGGCAATGTTGGGCTGCTATGATAGCGACTTTCCCGAATCGACGCCCCCTCCATGCCCGAAACTGCCGCTTTTTCCTATCCCTTTGCCACCCTGCAGCAACTTGCCGAAGATGTGCTGAAACATGCCCGCGAAAAAGGTGCCACGGCTTGCGAGGTCGATGCCTCGGAAGGTTTTGGTCAGTCAGTCGGCGTGCGTTGCGACGAAGTTGAAACGATCGAGTTTAATCGCGACAAGGGCGTGGGTATCACTGTGTATTCCGGTCAGCGCAAGGGTTACGCCAGTACCTCCGACTTTTCGCCGCAGGCTTTGCGCGAAACCGTCGAGGCGGCGCTCAATATTGCCCGCTTTACGGCGGAAGACGATTGCGCCGGTCTCGCCGATGCCGCCTTGATGGCGAAAGATTGTCCGGATCTCGATTTGTACCATCCCTGGGCGTTGACCGTAGAAGACGCGATCGAAACTGCCCGGCGTTGCGAACAGGCGGCTTTCGCTGCCAGCCCGAAAATCAGCAATTCGGAAGGCGCTTCGGTTTCGACGCAACAGGCGCAATTCGTTTCCGCCAACAGCCTGGGCTTCATGGGCGGCTACCCAACCTCACGTCACTACATTTCCTGCTCGGTCATTGCCGGCGAACAAGACGCCATGCAGCGCGACGACTGGTACACCACCAGCCGCAACGCCAGCCTCCTCGACGATGCCGGCTTTGTCGGCCGGATCGCCGCCGAGCGCGCCGTTTCCCGTCTGGGTGGGCGCAAGGTTAAAACCGGCGAGTTTCCGGTGCTGTTTGAAGCGCCGCTTGCCGCAGGCCTGATCGGTAGTCTGGTGCATGCCGTCAGCGGCGGGGCGCTCTACCGCAAGTCGTCCTTTTTGCTCGATCACCTGGGCAAGCGGGTGATGCCTGAGTTTGTTCAACTCAGTGAGCGGCCGCATATCAAATGCGGCCTCGGTAGTTCGTCCTTTGACAGCGACGGCGTTGCGACCCGGGATCGTGAAGTTGTCACCGACGGCATCCTGCAAGGTTATTTCCTCAGCACCTATACGGCACGCAAATTGGGCATGCAGACAACGGGCAATGCCGGTGGCAGCCACAACCTGATTCTGCAGCCGGGCGAAGATGATTTCGCCGCACTGCTTGTCAAAATGAACCGCGGACTGCTGGTGACCGAATTGCTCGGCCAGGGCGTCAATTATGTGACTGGCGATTATTCGCGTGGCGCCGCTGGCTTTTGGGTGGAAAACGGCAAGATTGCCTATCCGGTGGAAGAAATCACCATTGCGGGCAATCTCAAAACCATGCTGGCCGGTATTGTTGCCGTCGGGCGCGATGTGCAGGTGCGCGGTTCGAAGCAGACCGGCTCAATTCTGATTGATCGGATGACGGTGGCTGGCGAGTAGAAAAAGCGAGGAATTTTTGCTGTTTTCCAGAGTTTTAGGCGGTTAAAACAACAAAACCTAGGGTTTCCACCACTCGTCAAAATTTGGACGCTGCATAGAATGAGGGCTGACTTACCGAATCCTCAATCATTCATTACAAGGTGGAGACAATATGCAACGTCGTGATTTCTTGAAGAAAGCTTCAATCGGTGCCGCTGCGGGTGCCGCAGCAACAATGGCTGCGCCGGCAATGGCCCAGGCCGGCCCCAGCGTCAAATGGCGTCTGACTTCCAGCTTCCCGAGGAGCCTGGACACCATTTACGGTGGTGCCGAGCAACTGGCTGATCGTTTGCGCGACCTGACGGGCGGCAAGTTCGATATTCGTGTTTTCCCCGGTGGCGAAATCGTTCCCGGCCTGCAGGCAATGGATGCCGTGCAACAGGGTACGGTCGAATGCTGCCACACAGCTTCTTACTACTACGTCGGCAAGGATCGCACCTTCGCCTTTGGCACCTGTATTCCCTTCGGCATGAACTCGCGCCAGACCAATGCCTGGATGTACTACGGCGGCGGCCAGCAGTTGCTGGATGAGTTCTACGCTGGTTACAACTTCATTTCCTTTCCTGGCGGCAACAGCGGTACCCAGATGGGCGGCTGGTGGCGCAAGGAAGTCAATACAGTGGCCGATCTCAAAGGCATCAAGATGCGTATTGGCGGCCTTGGTGGCGCAGTGTTGTCCGAGCTGGGTGTAGTCCCGCAGCAAATTGCTGCCGGCGACATTTACCCGTCACTGGAAAAGGGCACGATTGACGCTGCCGAGTGGATCGGGCCTTACGACGACGAAAAGCTGGGTTTCTACAAGGTCGCCCCGAACTACTACGGTCCGGGCTGGTGGGAGCCATCAACCTGTCTGCAGTTCTTCGTCAATAAGTAGGAGTGGGACAAGTTGCCCAAGGAATACCAGGCAGCATTCAAGGTGGCTGCGGCTGAAGCCAACGTTACGATGCAGGCTGAGTACGACCACAAGAACCCGACCGCCTTGGGTAAGCTTTTGCAAAATGGCGTCAAACTGAGGCCCTTCCCAAAAGAAATCATGGATGCGTCGTACGCTGCCGCGCAAAAAGTTCTTAGTGAAGAGGCAGCGAAGAATCCGGCCTTCAAGAAGGTCTACGACTCTTATACCAAGTATGCAAAAACGCAACGTGCCTGGTTTGCCGTTGCTGAAATGCCGATGGACGTTTACAACCAGGCTCATCGTTAGTCAATCCTGGCCTGAATAGGCCAACATACCAGGCCGCTACAGGAAAAGGGTTCAAGCGCATCGCGAGATGCGGTTTGAACCCTTTTTTCCATTCTGCCTGGGCTTTTTTTCTGCATTTACTGGCTACTGCATATTGTCGGAACGAAGTTTTGATTTGACTCTAGTCAAAACAAGTAAATTGGTAAAGAATCGGTTTAGCCAGTTTGCTGGGCTGGTAAATACTTATAAGGAGACAAAATGCAACGTCGTGATTTTTTAACCAAAGCAGCAGTAGGTGCAACGGTTGTCGGTTTGGCCGCTTGTGGAAAAAAAGAAGAACCCAAGGCAGCAGCACCTGCTCCAGCGCCTGCGCCGGCGCCGGCGCCTGCCTTAACTACTGCGCCCGTTGTCACCGGTGCCCCGGCAGTTAAAGGTTCGTTGCCGGAAGTCAAATGGCGTTTGACCTCCAGCTTCCCCAAGAGTCTGGATACCATTTACGGTGGCGCTGATGTGCTGGCCAACCGTCTGCGTGCCATGACCGGTGGCAAGTTCGATATCCGCGTTTTCC
>ERZ795044.4375-NODE-4375-length-11601-cov-5.176425_pt1 | contig 11601 bp, 7 predicted proteins | sample MGYA00375128_ERZ795044 | MGnify/ENA primary metagenome ERZ795044 (study PRJEB30173, sample SAMN05720213) | anaerobic digester metagenome | isolation source: active sludge of municipal wastewater-treating anaerobic digesters | place: USA | collected 2014-12-22 ... | reverse complement strand
CCACATTCCCTCATTTGCATCGGCCCCGAAGGTGATTTTACCCCTGATGAAATTGCTCAGGCCTTAAAGGAAGGATTCCAACCTGTTACACTGGGTAATACCCGTTTAAGAACAGAGACGGCAGGAATTGTAGCAGCCAGTCTGCTCGTGAATGCCTGATCAGATCAACCGGTAATCCTTTGCGAGTTTGAGTAAATGCTGTGTAGTATTGGCATTCAGTTTCTGCATCAGGTTCTTCCGGTGTGTTTCAATCGTATAATGGCTGAGAAATAATTTGTCAGCAATCTGCGGCCCTGTGAGCCCCTCGTACAGTAATTCCAGTATTTCTTTTTCGCGTCGGGTCAGCACCGGTACTTTATTCATTGCATCTTTCAGAGAATGAAACTGCTCCAGTATTTTCTGGTTAGCGGCCTGGCTCAGGAAGATTTTACCGTTCATTACTTCATCAATAGCGCGGATCAGTTCATCTCTTTCCATATTTTTCAGCAGATATCCATTACCTCCATTCGCCAATAGTTGAGTAATGATACCGGCCTCATTGGTGGAAGTAAGTCCTATGATTTTAACTGCTTTATTTTTCTGCCGGATGATTTTGCAAAGCTCCAGTCCATCCATATCCGGTAAACTGATATCCAGTAAAATGATATCCGCCGTTTCCTTTTCCAGAAAGCTGATGGCTTCCGCTGCATTCTTGCAAATCCCGGTTACCTGCAAATAGTTCAGGTCAACAAGCATCCGGGAAATACCTTCTCCCACCAGCGGATGATCATCTATAATAAGCAGGGATAACATATTTAATTATAATTACAGCCTAAAATACAAATCAGTGATTATAAAAATCAGGAATTAATCAGAAAATCCATCATCACCGTAGTGCCAATTTCTTTTTGGGAATCGATCGACATTTTACCATTGAGATAATGCACCCGGCTTTCCACTGAATGAAGTCCGGCATGATTTCCCGGACCCTTATCTGCCAGATTAAACCCTCTTCCGTTATCCTCCACCACCACACTCAGCCGGTTTTGATCCAGATTGAACTGAATCAATGCTTCGGTAGCCTGGGCATGTTTAATGATATTATTCAGCAATTCCTGTATGATCCGGAACAGCATGACTTCGGTGGAAGAATTCAGCCGTTCATTCATGCCATAGGCCTGCAGGGATACCTGTAATAATTTACCGGCACTGATGCTGTTACACAATTCCTGGGTGGCCTGCACCAGTCCGATTTTAATCAGTACCTCAGGCATCATATTATGCGCAATTCGTCTAACTTCTTCCGATGCTGTGTTGACCATCTCATAACTCTTGGTAAAAAGTGGATTTGTTTTCAGTGAACTTTCTTCATGTTGCAAAGTGCTGAAATGCATTTTGATAGTGGAGAAGAGTCCACCCAGTCCGTCATGCAGGTCCTTGGCAATCCTTGTTCTTTCCGTTTCCTGTCCGTTGATCATGGATTGCAGTGATACCACCTGTTGTTGTCTTTCCAGGAAGCGGATTTCTTCCTGCTGTATCTTTTTATCTTTTTCGGCAATGATTTGTTTTTGTTTGGTATTGCGATAGAGCACCAGCATCAGCAGCAGCAGTGCAGCTCCACTGATCCCGCCGATCAGCAGCCAGCGGTTTCTTTGAACGAGCTGGATCTTATTGTTAGCGTTCTTCAGATTCAACTGGGCGATTTCATTTTCTTTTTTCTCCACCTGGTACCTGGCTTCCAGGTTCAGGATGGATTTTTTTGTTTCCTCGTTACTGGCACTATCGGTATAACGGGCAGTGAGTTCAGCATAAGCCAAAGCCTGCCGGTAATCCTGATGACTTTCGGCAATTATCTTCAGGATGCCATAAGTGCCGGCTGTTACTTTGTGGTTTTTTAATTCGAGGGCAATGCGGTTGCTTTCCTTTGCAATCAGGGCCGCTTTATCTGTTTGCCTTACTGCGAGGTACTGCCTGGCCAGGTTTTCTCCCACTTCTGCTTTGAAATAAAAATTTTGCGTACTGTCCGCTATTCGATAGGCTGTTTCATACGCTTTCAGTGAAGCTGTAATATCGCCAGTAGCATGATAAAAAGCGCCGGTTGTATTATACACAAGGCCGGTAACATGGATATTATTTAATTGTTCGCGGAGAAGATTGGCGGTGTCGAGGTGTAATCCGGCATTCGTCAGATCCTTTAGTTTAAGATAGGCATCTGTAATATCCAGGTGGATCATGACCCGGTAGCGGAGTTCATCGGGATAGTTTTTTAATTCCAGGGCCTTCTTTTCATAGGCGATTCCTTTTTCAATCAGATTTTCTGCAATCAGGTTATGACCCAGGTTGCCGTAGGTCTGGGGAAGAAAGACGGTGAACTGCGGGTTGGTGGATCCTTCAATCAAACGGGCTGCACGGGTCAGGTAGTCGGCGGCTTTGGCAAAATCAGAGAGGTAATTAAAGAGCAGGGCATTGCCATTGATGGTGTAGAGCTGCAGGGCGGTGTCTTTATTAAGAATAGCGATCTGTTCCCCTTCATCGAAATAATAACGGGCACTGTCATAGCGGGTCAGGCTGTTATAAGCCATTCCGGCGTTGTAAATGATCCGGCCGAGTTTTTTGGGATGGTTCACTTTGCGGGCCGGGGCGATAGCCAGCAGGGTATATTTTAATGAGGAATCATATTCTCCTTTATTATAGAAATAGCGCTGAATTTCCATGAAAGCGTTGAGCGAATTGGTATCCGGTTTGGCCCGGAGCGCAATTCCGAGCAGACTGTCTTTGGGAAAGAAAGGCGTTTGCGCGGAACTAGTTTGAATGAACAGGAACAATAGTATTAGAGACAGGATGCGACGGGCCATATTTTTTTTGCAATAAAATGTTTATTGGTCAGACTGAAACTACCGGGATTCAGGTATTCTTCTGCCTTAAAATAACTGCTTTTAGGGGATTGGGCAAGCCTGGCCGGAAAAATAGTTTTGGAGTCTAAATCGAAAAAACTAAAAACATGAAAAAGCTCCTCTTTGTTTCCCTGATTGTATTAAGTCAAATGCAAGCCGATGCTAAAATCTGGCGGGTCAATAATACGGCTGGAATCAATGCCGATTTTACCAATTTAAACAGCGCCATTTCCAATGCTTCCGTTCTTGATGGCGATACCATTCATCTGGAACCATCAGCAACCATTTACAATGCTTCATTTACTTTGAATAAAAGACTGGTTTTGATCGGCTATGGTTATTTGCTGACGGGTGCCGGAAGTAATACGGGTTTACAGGAAAGCACACAAAACGCTGCAATCAATGCCATCATCACATTGGCTTCCGGGAGTGCCAACAGTAAGCTGCTGGGAATCGATCTTCCGGGGTCTCAGTTTCTGTTTGCCAGTGGTTATTCCGGAAATGTAAATATTACCTTCGAAAAATGTAAGATAAATGGCGGGAACCCCATGGTTTTTGCTGCGGGAGCCACTTACAGTGGTATCAGCTTCCGGAAATGTTTATTTAATGGCGTAAATTTTAATACAGCACCGGCTGTTGCGGCATTGAATAACCTGACCGTGGAAAACTGTATAGTAGTTGGAAATGTTTTCTGGCTCAAACCTCCTGCAGGCACTAATATAGTTATCAGGAATAATACATTTAGCCTCGCTACAAATCCTGCCGTGGATGTAAATAATGCCTATGTGGCCAACAATATTTTTCTCACGGGTTCTATTCAAAACTCATTTATTAGTTGTAATGTCAAAAACAATGTATTTACAGCGAATCAAACTGGTGTCACCATTGGGCCTTTAAGTACCAATGGCAATAACCTGGTGAGCCAGACCCTTGCTTCATTGATTCTGAATACGGGCAGTGATGATGGAAAATTTCAGTTAGCGGCTGGTTCTCCTGCTATTGGTGGCGGTGTTGATATCAGCGGTTTTAAACCGGATTGCGGCGCTTTCGGGAGTAATGACCCCTACAAACTTTCAGGGATACCCGGTATCCCTACCATTTACAGTTTAACCGTACCAGCGAGTATTCCTGTAGGAACACCTACCATGAATGTGACCCTGAGTACCCGGAACAATAATTAATCAATTTAAAAATCTGGGTATGAGAAATTATTTATTCCTGCTCCTGCTTTGTGCTTTTTACAAAGCGGATGCACAAGACCCGGCCTATCCGCCTGCGCCGGCGGCACTGCTAAATATTGTAAAGGCAGAGTACTTTATTGATACGGATCCCGGTTTTGGATCCGGTAATGATATCAGCATTACTCCCGGAGTGGATATTGCTTCCATACCGGTTATCGTGAATACGACAGCTTTGTCCGTTGGCGCACACAAACTGGTGATTCGGTCAAGGAATGCGGAAGGACACTGGAGTATCAGTTCGATCCGGCAATTTATCATTGACTTTGACCCCGCTTATCCTTTGGCAACAGCGGCTCCGCAATCCGTGATCCAGGCAGAGTATTTTGTAGATACAGATCCGGGGTTTGGAAACGGAATATCGATCACTGTAAGTCCGGCCGTTAATATCTCCGGTTTCACAGCGGCTATAAATTCAAATTTAATCAGCCCCGGTGGCCACAGGCTCTACCTGCGTACCCTTAATAATGAAGGTAGATGGAGTGTAACCGGCAGTCGCGCATTTGTCATAGATGAAAACCCGGCATATCCGGCTGCACCATCCGCCCCGGGAAATATAACTTTCCTGGAATATTTCTTTGATACGGATCCGGGTTTCGGTAACGGAACTGCCGTGAGTATAACGCCCGCTGTTGATATCAGTGCGCTGACTATTCCGGTCAATACGGCTGCACTGACACAGGGGACGCATTATTTATACATCCGGAGTTTTGATGATTGGGGTATGACCAGTGTGAGAGAATTACTGGTGAGCAGTACACTGCCTGTAACCTTCGCCAGCTTCAGTTGCAAGTTGCAGGGAAATAATGTACAGCTCAGTTGGGTAACCAGCACTGAAATCAACAGCAGTCATTTTGAGGTAGAAAGAAGTAAGGATGGTATTCACTTTAATAAAATCGGACTGACTGCAGCTGCCGGCAACAGTAACAGCCGTCAGGATTATGCATTTATTGATCCTTCGCTTACAGAAGGAACCTATTATTACCGGCTCAGACAGGTAGATAATGATGGACGTTCTAAATATTCAGCGGTTATCAATATCCGTGTGAGAGCAAAAGCAGAAATTGTTGTAATGCCCAACCCGGCCAGTCAGCAAATACAGATTACAGGATTGCCACTCAATAGTTCCTATATCATTTTTGATGCAGCAGGAAGACTGGAACGCATGGGTACCTGGAATGGCCAGCCCATATTATTGAAAGGATTGTTCACTGGTATGTACTTTTTACAGGTACAGCAGGGCGATCAGCTGATCCGTAAGCCATTTATTAAACAATAAATCGCTTTTCATGTTTCAAGTAGTCGCCCTGGTTCTCCGGGGCGGCTTTTTTTATAGTCAATTAGTGATAAGGTAAATCTGGTATATTGTTTTACTACAAAGCATACTGACTACTTTCAGTCATCATTCCGGTTAAAAGTGAAAGGTAAAAAACAGTATTTTGAGGAATGAATCTTTCAGCGCCCAGGCTGTTCTTTTTATTGCTGGCAAATACAGTTATTTGCCTGAGCGCCTATTCCCAAAGCCGGCCGGGTTATTTCAATTATACGGCTGCGAACGGACTGTCTGATGATGTAGTCACCTCGCTGCATCAGGATCAGCAGGGTTTTTTATGGGTGGGTACGGCGAATGGACTTTGCCGTTTTGATGGGACCCAGTTTTACCGTTTTCCGCAGGGATCCCAGGGGTCTTCCTCCATCATGGGTGATCTGATCCTGGATTTTGAAGAAGACGGTGATTTTATCTGGGTTGGTCACCGCTATGGCCTGACGAAGATCAATAAATACAATCTGCACTGCGAGAATTTTATCACACCTGATACAGGAACAGTCTATGTGTACACCAGGGCCATCAAGGATATTTATAAAGACAGTAAGGGAACCCTCTGGCTGGCTGGCTGGGGTAGTCTGATGAAATTTGACCAGGGGAAAAATGCTATTGTAAGAATAGCTGATTCATTATTGGAACCCGGTTTGCGGAAAGCGGGGATCTTAAAAATTATTCCCGAAAATGATCACCGCATCCTGCTCATCACTTCAGGCGGCAGTTATGGATTTAATCATCAGACCAATCGTTTTGATATTGCCATCAATCCAAGTATTCCGATACAGCTTTTAAAAGGCCAGCATATCCGGCTGAATCCCTACTGGAACTCATTTCGTTCTGATATCACGGTGAATTGTGAGGCAGCTGATATGACGATCGGTTTATCAAGAGGAGAGAAAAGCCCCGGATTCAGAAAAGTGAAAAGTATTTATGTGGATGACAGTCTGCATGTATTCCTGAACCAGGAAAATAACCAGGCACAAAAATGGACTCCTGCCAATGCTGTTGCAGAAACAGTTCCTCCTTTCAATGCTGGTTATGCTTTTGGAGGTTTATCTGCCTGGGCTACCAATGAAGGGCTCTTTATTACTGATCTGAAAGAGGAGTATATCAGCAAACTGAATCTTACTGAGCTGCTGCAGAAAGGTAAGGGAACTGTAAATGATATCAATGATGTGACAGACTTTGGATCCGGTCAATGGTTAATTGCAGGCGGAGAAGGCTTGTATTTGCTGGATAAAAAGAATTTCTCCATCCGTACTTTCAGCACCTGGAAGGATTCGCTGATCCGTAAGGTCATGGTCATGCCTGACAAAACCATCTGGCTTTCCACTGAAGCCTGGCTCTATGCATTTGATCCGGTTACAGAAACAATCAGGAGACGGGAGTACATTAATTCTTATGTGGTTGATTTTTTGCTTAGGGAGCAGGTATTGCTGATTGCCCTGCGCAGGAATGGGAATATGACGATTGATTTCCGGACCCATGCTATTAAAAAAATAACCGATTCAGACAGCAATCGTCTGGTGGCGGACAACAGGATTACTTCGGCAAAGCCGTTTGGGAAAAACGGAGATTTATTATTGACCTATAATAATTCGGGTAATTATTCTGTCGTCAACCTTGAAAAGGGAACCTATAAGCATTATCGCCTTGATAAAAAATCCTCGGTATTTAATGAGCCTTTTGTGATATTAACCAGTTATGCTTCAGGGAAAAAATGCTGGATGGGCTTATACCTGGGTGGCTTGCTGATGTACGACAGTACAAATGGGCAATGGCGGAATTTCACCACTGCTGATGGTTTAAGTTCAAATAGTGTGTATGAAGTTTTTCCCGATCTCCATCACCGGCTATGGTTAGTGACGACGGGCGGCATTGATATTTTTGATATAGCCAGTTCGAGTATTTACCATCTCCCTGTAAAACTAAACAGCGGTTCGCAGGTTGGTGGAGTAATCAGCAGCAATGGAAAACTGTTGGTCTATAATAAAGAACAAATTCTGGAAATTGATATGGATTTTAATCCATTGAAGGGAAAAAGAAGTATTGTGTTCAGTCAGCTGCTGACAGATTCCGGACAAGCAGATTTGAAGGATGCCCGTCTGAACCTGGCGTATAATAAGAATTATTTTAGCGTCGTTTTCTCCCTGCTGTCTTACGGAATCGGTGCACCGGTTGAATATGGTTACCGGATGAAGGAAAACGGTGACTGGATTTTTATTGGCAGGGAAACCAAATTGAATTTCAGTAACCTGGCCCCCGGAAAATACCAGTTGCAGATCAGGGCTACCAATGAATACGGGCAATGGGTGTATTATTCCGACAAGCTTGATGTTATTATACGGTATCCATTCTGGCGGACTGGCTGGTTTTATCTTTTGTTGGTATTTCTGGCAGCAGGCGCCCTGTACTTATTATACCGGTATCGCTTAAGACAGTACAAAAAGATCACTCGCTTAAAGGAAAAAATATCAAGGGATTTACATGATGATATCGGGGCTTCGCTCAGCAGTATCCATATTTATGGCGATCTGGCCGGTAACAGTTGGGAAACACAGCCCGAAAAGAGCCGGGAGATGATCGGAAAAATTGCACAGCAGGCCCGTGAGCTGATTGGAAGGATGAGTGATGTGGTCTGGAGCCTGCAGTCACCCGGAACGGAAAAAAATAATTTCGGATCAAGGCTCAGGAATTTTAGTCAGGAGATGCTGGCGGTAAAGGGTATTCATGTCGAGTTTGACATTGATGATGGGCTGGCAGCCAGCATTCATAACCCGAATACCAGGAAGAACCTTTTATTAATTGCCAAAGAAGCTATGAATAATATTGCCAAGTACAGTCAGGCAACCCATGCGGTGGTCCGCTTTTACCGGCAAAAGCGAACCGCTTATCTGGAGATCACAGATAATGGGATTGGCATTGGTGATTTGTCATTAAAAAATGGCAATGGCCTTAACAATATGCAGGAGCGATGCCGGCAATTAAATGGCGAATGTAAAATAACAGCAGGACCGGAGGGAGGGACGGCCATTCTCTGTTCTTTGCCAATAGCTATTATTAGTCATATCGGCTGAGGGCCTTAAAAATTACTTTTGAGTATGATCAGGGTAGCGGTGTACGATGATAACAAAGCCAGGCGGGAAAGCCTGCAGGCATTTATTGCCATGTCTCCGGAACTGGAAGAAGCAGGGGTGTATGAAAACTGTGCCGGTATTCAGCAGCATATTCAGGAATCCAAACCGGATATCATCCTGATGGATATTGAAATGCCTGAGGTGAACGGCCTGGAAGGAGTGAAACAGGTGAAACAGCAATATCCGGAGATCAAAATCATCATGCAAACGGCTTTTGATGATGATGATAAGATCTTTGCCGCCTTACAGGCAGGGGCGGAGGGCTATATTTTGAAAAGCGCTTCCGTAATTCAAATCGCACAAAGCATTGATGATGTGATGAAGGGCGGAGCTGCCATGACACCTTCGATTGCTTTAAAAGTAATGCGTTATTTCGGTCAGCAGAAGACCAGTAGCGCAGTGGATTATAATCTTTCTCCCAAAGAAAATGAAGTGCTGAAGCACCTGGCCACCGGACTCAGTTATAAAATGATTGCCGATCAGATGGGGATCAGTTACTTCACCGTGAATAACCATGTGAAAAAGATTTATGAAAAATTACAGGTGCATTCACTGGGGGAGGCCATGGCACTGGCGCACAAGGAGAAATTGATATAGGTCTTTATTAAACATAGCCATTCCGGATCCCGAACACCAGCAGCTCTCCCGTGCTTTTGCATTCCGTTTTGTGCAGCATATTCTGCCGGTGATTATCGACTGTTTTTTGAGAGAGCTGTAAGATAGCGGCAATTTGTTTGCTGCTATGTCCTGATGCCAGCAATCTTAATACTTCTATTTCCCTGTTGGATAAAGATGCTGCTGGTGCATCGGCATTGGGCAAACTTTTTCCATCCACACAAATAAACTGCTGGCAGCGTTCATCATACGTATCCAGTATACTCATGGTAGCGATACCGTCACTTTTAATATGGTGAATATTCGTTAACAGGGTTAGGCCAAATAATATATTCCCTTTTTCATCCAGTAGTTGGTCAGCATATTGCACCATCATCCAGTTATACACATTACTGGCATTGAGCATCCGTAAATAAATCGTAGCCCTGTTATGGGGTTTTCTTTCAGGGGGTAATTGCATGAAATGATTGACCCAGTAATTGCTGAAAGCAAACATCTGGGCCAGGTCTTCCGGATGGGTTCTGTTGAATAATGCCTGCGGGGCCTGGTGCAGTAGTTCGGATTCCTCAATACCTAATAGCTGTTCAAAAGCACCGCCACAAGCTACAGTGGTCCAGTTGATGGTATCGGCAATAAACCATAAGTAGGTACCAATCGCCAGTTTTTTATAGTGCTGTATTGTTGGTTCAAAAATCTGGTAAGGGGATTCGCTGTAGCTGACGGTCCGGGTATGCCCAAAACTCAGGCGCAGGTCTTCCTCCTTTACGGGGCTGAGCAAAGTATAAGTGGTTTGTTGCATCTGTTAAAAAGTGTAGGGATTAATCCCTATTGGCAGCCAGTACAGGCCTGGATATTTTCGATGATAAAAATAGAAGATTCAGTGAAGTCGTCGATGGCTAATACTAGCTATTGGATTGCTTTGTGCAATACAACATTTTTACTCCAACCATTAACTATTAATCATTGTGACTGTTATGAGAAAATTATTCCTTATCCTCCTTCTTATTGTACTGGTAGTCATACAAAAGGCCAATGCCCAGTCACCGGTGGCCTGGTATCCGCTCAATGGGAATGCTAACGATATCAGCGGGAATAATCTGAATGGTACCATCTTTGGCTCCCTCAGCTTTGTGAATGACAGAAATGGAAATGCCAATAGTGCTGTTTCATTTGATGGGAACACGGCTAACCGGATCGAAATCCCGGACCATCCTTTGCTCCGTCCTTCCAGCCTGACCATCACATCCTGGGTAAAACTGAACAACCTGGATGGAATACAAACCTTTGTTTCAAAATCACTGCTGCCTTGTATCAACGACTCATGGCACTATGGTTCGTTTGGGTCAATTTTTTCTACCTGGGCTTCACGTACTACATCCTGCGGGGATTTTGCACAGGTTACTACAGCCGCACAAAGTAATATCTGGAGGTTTTATGCTGTTACGATTGATGCGGATGCCGACGAAATGAAATTATATATAAATGGGGTATTGCAAAATACTGTTTCTTATACTGGTGTGATTCCTTTCGATAACAATCCGGTGATACTGGGAGCAGCTATCGAAAACGGTTCATTAAGTTTCCCAATGAATGGTGTATTAGACGAGGTTAAAATTTTTAATACGGTACTGACTCCAGCACAGATTGTTTCAGAACTTGGAACTTTTTCACCTGCCAACTTCCGGACAGTGAATTCCGGCGACTGGGGTAATCCCGCCACCTGGGAAGTTTTTGATGGAAATAGTTTTGTGCCTGCTGGAACGGCACCATCACCTATTGATGGGATCATCACGGTCAGATCAGGTCATAACGTTTCTATTAACACTGGTATCAGCGTTGACCAGTTGGTCATTGAATCCGGAGCAACCCTGAACCAAAATACAGATATCACCATTGCCAATGGGGCCGGTACCGATATCAGCGTCAGCGGCACCTATAACTGGAATGCCGGCCTTATGAATTTTCCGGGTAATATGGTCGTGGAAAGCGGGGGAGTACTCAATTTGAATAGTAATGTGAATTACGGCGTCAGGGCATCCATCACCAATAACGGCACTTTTAACTGGCTGGAAGGGAACTTGAAATTCAGTAATAATCCTGTTATTACGAATAATGCCCAAATGAATATTGCCTGTAACAGAGTTACACAGCCCGATTTTTCAGGCGGAACCTTTTTGAATAACGGAACGATCACCAAAACCAGTACCGGGATCACACAGTTAGGAGGTCTTGATATTACTAACAGTGGTACTTTTTCGGCAGCAGGTACGATTGATATGATTTCCGGTTTCACGAATACAGGTATCCTCAATTTAAATGCAGGTGATTTTAATATTGGAAGTTCCGGCGTATTTACTCATAACACCGGAGGAACTATAACCGGGACGGGTAGCATCAATAATTTTGTTGTGTTT
>ERZ795044.4374-NODE-4374-length-11604-cov-4.924409_pt1 | contig 11604 bp, 11 predicted proteins | sample MGYA00375128_ERZ795044 | MGnify/ENA primary metagenome ERZ795044 (study PRJEB30173, sample SAMN05720213) | anaerobic digester metagenome | isolation source: active sludge of municipal wastewater-treating anaerobic digesters | place: USA | collected 2014-12-22 ... | reverse complement strand
ACACAAGTCCTCACACTCTTTCCCTACACGACGCTCTTCCGATCTGCGCGCGCGCCAGCTCCACGCCCATGTAGAACGCATGGCCCGCGTCGGCCTCCAGGCCGAGCTGCGGCCAGAGCTCGAAGGGGTCGCGCGCCAGGCGCAGGCCGTCGCGGTTGTACACGTGCAGGCCCTCGGCCGAGACCTGGACGCGGAAGTTCGGGTCGCGCACCTGCGCCGCGGTGGCGGCGATCTCCTGCGGGCTGTCGGGGAACGGGTGCTTGGCGTGCACCGTCAGCAGCTGGTCCGACAGGCCCTTGGGCAGGGTCTGGTGGGTGGCCGCGGCGTGCATGATGCGGCGTGCCCAGTCGGCCTCGCGCACCGCGCGGCGCGCGTGGGCGCTGACCTGGGTGGTCAGGATCGCCGCGGCGTTCAGCTCGGCGCACAGGCCCAGCAGGACGGCGTTGATGCCGCTGGTGTCGGCCTCGGTCAGCTCGGTGAGGTTGCCCACGCCGACCATGATGTCGATCGCCGGGTAGCGCTCGCGCAGCCGCTGGTAGCGCACCAGCGAGCCGAGCAGGCCGAAGGGGATCGGGTCGAGGATCGCGTCCGCCAGGAAGGGCCGGCCGCGGGCGAGCATCGCGTCGACGGCGGCCCAGAGCGAGGCCTCGTCCTGAGGGGTGCGCGGGATCAGCACCGGGACCGATTCCACCTCATCGGCGATCCACAGCGTGTCGACCGACAGGCTCAGCAGGTGGTCGGCGCCGGCGCGGCCGCCGCGCAGCAGCTCGTCGGGGCTCATCGAGTCGACGCTGACCGTGAAGCCGCGCTCCTTCAGCGCCCGCACGCTGTCCTCGAGGTGCGGGAACGGCGTCTCGGGCAGGCCGCCGAGGTCGATGACGTCGGCGCCGTCGGCGGCGTAGGCCGCGGCGCGCGCGACGATCGCCTCGACGCTCAGGCGCGGCGCGTCGACGATCTCGGCGAAGATGCGCGTGCCATAGGTGTCGAGCGCGATCGGCGCGGCGGCGCGCCGGAAGAAGCGCGGCAGGTCCTTGAGCTCCTCGGGGCCGCGCTGCACCGGCAGGCCGTAGTGGGCCGACAGCGCCTCGACGTCGCCGCGGCAGCGCCCGGGCACGATCAGCCGGTCGGCCGCCAGCGGCACGGGCACGCGGCGCCGCACCATGTCGGCGGTCATCAGCGCGGCGACCTGCAGGCCGATCTCGCGCACCTCCCAGGTGAACGGCGCGTCGCCCGCGGCGCTGTCCAGGCCGTCGAGCACGCGGCGCAGCGCCGGCTCGGCCAGACGCCCGGTCAGGAAGACGATGTGTTCCACGCCAGACCCAGTTCGGCCAGCCGCGCGGCCAGTGCCGATTCGAGCTCGCCGGGCGTCTTGACGACGCGGCAGAAGTCGATGTCGCGCAGGCGCTCGACGTTGTCGAGTTCGATGCGGCGCGGCCGCAAGGTCACCCAGTCGTGCGGCGCCTTGGTGATCACCACCGGCTCGGTGTCGCAGGCGAACACCAGGCTCGGGATGCCGAGCTTGCCGGCCTGCGCGAACATGTTCGTCGGCAGCGAGTCGCTGATGCCGAGCGCGCACTTCGCCACGGTGTTGCTGGTGGCCGGCGCAATCACCATCGTGTGGTAGGCCTCGTCGTACAGCGCACCCACCGGCACGGCGCTGGCCGTCTTGTCGCGGAAGACGCGGAAGTGCCGCTTGAGCGCCTCGAGCGGCCAGCCGTACATCGGCAGCACCTCCTCGGCGGCGGCGGAGAGGTACAGGTCGACGTCGGGCAGGCGGCGGGCCAGCGCGATCGATTCTTCGAGGTAGTGTCCGGAGCCGGTCACGGCCCAGGCCAGGCGCCTGGGCGCGGCAGTCGTCGTCATCGTGTTCGGGCGGGGCGGCGCAGGGTCCGCCGCGAGGTTCACGTCATCCGGCCTGCGTGACCGGGATGTGCAGCCGGTGCATCCGGCGGTACAGCGTGTTGCGGCTCACGCCCAGCGACTTGGCGACGTGGCTGACGTTCCAGCGCTGTGCTTCCAGCAGGTCGAGCAGCGACTGGCGCTCCTGGGCCTGCTCGGGGTCGAGCGCCGGCGCCTCGACGCCTTCGTCGTTGGCCGCCGCCAGGGCGCCCGGCAACAGCGCGCCGTGCAGCGTCGGCAGGTGTTCGGGCGTGAGCGTGCCGCCGTCGGCCAGCGCGGCCGCGGTGCGCAGCACGTGGCGCAGCTGGCGCACATTGCCCGGCCAGGGGTGGCGCATCAGCAGGTCCCAGGCCGCGGGGCTGACGGCGGCCTCGGGCGCGCCTTCGTCGGCCAGCACGTTGCGGATCAGCTCGGCGCGGTCGCCACGCTCGCGCAGCGCCGGCAGCAGCAGCTCGATGCCGGCCAGTCGGTAGTACAGGTCCTCGCGGAAGCGGTGTTCGGCCACCAGCTGCGCCAGGTGGCAATGGCTCGCGCTGATCAGCTGGAAGTCGACCGGCTGCGCATCGTCGGCGCCCAGCGGCGTCACCATGCGTTCGTCGAGCACCCGCAGCAGCCGCGCCTGCAGCGCCAGCGGCATGTCGCCGATCTCGTCGAGGAACAGCGTGCCGCCGTCGGCCTGGGCGATCTTGCCGGCGCGTCCGCGGCGCTCGGCCCCGGTGAAGGCGCCGGCGCGGTAGCCGAAGAGCTCGGCCTCGATCAGCGTCTCGGGCAGGCTCGCGCAGTTGATCGCGACGAAGGGGCCGGTCGCGCGGGGGCTGCCGCCGTGCACCGCGCGGGCGAAGACTTCCTTGCCGGCGCCGGTTTCGCCACGCAGCAGCAGCGGCGTGCCGCGGGCGATCACGCGGCGCGCGGTCTGCAGGCCGGACTGCAGGCGCAGGTCGGTGAAGGTCGGCGCCGGCAGGGGCGGCCGGGCCAGCGTCGCCGGGGCCACGTGCGACACCGGGCCGCCGCGCACCGGCACGAGCAAACGCGAAGGCGGGCTGGCCAGCGGCAGGTCGCGTGGCCGGAAGACGCCCTCCTCCGCCTGCGCCGGCTGGCGGGCGACCGCGAAGAAGCGGTGGGCGGCGTTCGCGCGGTAGGTCACGATCGGGTGAAAGGAGGCGCGCTGGCTGCGCTGCAGCAGGTCCTCGAGCGTGGTCTGGAAGATCTGGTCGAGGCGCATCGAATGCAATTGCCCGACGCTGTCGATGCCCAGCTGGAACAGCGCGCTTCGGTTCGCGGCGAGCACCTGGCCCTGGCCGTCGACGATCAGCTTGCCTTCGTGGAGCGTGTAGACGAACTCCGGCCGGCTGTGGAAATGGATTGGGTGTGCATGTGGAAACCGCAGGTCGATCAAGCGGTTCTCGATCATTCTCGCGGTCATGCCGAGCAGCACGAGCAGGTGCTGCTGCGACATCTTCGAGCGGCTGCTGACGTCGAGCACCGCCGTCATGCGACCGGCCGGATCGTGCACCGGCACGGCCGAACAGGTCAGCGAGGTGTACTGCGAGAAGAAGTGGTCGTCGAGCTGCACCGCCACCGGGCCGGCCGACGCGAGGCAGGTGCCCATGCCGTTGGTGCCGGCCTCGGCCTCGGACCACACCGCGCCGACCTCCAGGCCGAGCGGCTGCACGACGCGCTCGAACTCCGGCGAGGTCACCATGTGCAGGATGACGCCGTCGGTGTCGGTCAGCACGACCGCCGATTCGGAGTCGCCGAGCTGCTGGTACAGCGTGGTCATCTCGTAGCGCGCGCAGTCGATCACGTCGGCCAGGCGCTGGTGGTGGTCGGACAGCTCGGCCGCCCCGAGCACCGGCGGGCGGCGCGGCTTGTTCGGGTCGAGTCGGTGGATGTTCAGGCAACGCGCCCACGAGTGCGCCACGAGGTCGCTCGTGAGGTCGCGCGCGCCATGCTGCACCACCTCCATGATGCGGTGGGCGTGGCGTGCAGGATCTTGCAGCGAGGGCGCCATGCGCTTGTCTCCAACGTCTTGACTTTTGTCTGGGCTCATGCCTCGTGGCCGGGCACGTGGCCGGGGTCGGTCATTGTGGGGCTCTTTCGAAATGGCGCGCAAGTTGCTTGTAACCCGATAAAGTGCCTGACAAAGACCCCCCAGGAGACGACATGACTGCCTTCCGGCCCAGCCCGGCGACGTGGATCGAGCCCGTGCCGCAGCACGACGCCCAGCCGCTGGACCTGATCTTCATCGACGGGTTCCTCGGCCAGACGGTGATCGGGATCCACGAGACCGAACTGCACCGGCCGCAGCCGCTGCTCATCGACCTGGTGGCCGGCGTCTCGCGCGCCCGGGCCTGCGACACCGACCAGATCGCCGACACCATCGACTACGGCGAGGTGCGACTGCGCCTGCAGCGCCTGATGGGGGAACACGGTGTGCAATTGCTGGAAGCGCTGGCGGAACAGATTGCGCACATCCTGCTGTACGAGTTCCGCGCCCAGTGGGTGCGCGTGCGGGTGGCCAAGCCGCAGAAGTTCGACGACGTGCAGGCCGTGGGCGTGGTGATCGAGCGGCGCCGGCCGCCTGCGGTCGAACCGCCGGGCAGCCGCGGCGCGGCCATCGTCCAGCTGCTCGGCTCGGGCATGGTGCCCGGCGCCCGTTGAGTGTCGTCCCGCTGGCGGGCCCGGTGGCCTGCCCGAGGCGTCCGCCGGCCTGACCCGCTGCCCATGCACCGCGACCTTCCCCTGACCGCCCCTGCGCCCGCCGGCCTGAGCGCGCCCGAGGCCGTGCGCGTGCAGGCGCCCGGCCGACTGCACCTCGGCTTCCTCGACCCGGCCGGCTCGCTCGGCCGGCGCTTCGGCAGCCTGGGCCTGGTCATCGACGGCTACTCGACCACGCTGACGCTGCGCCGTGCCCCGGCGGACCGGGCCAGCGCGGCCGACCCGGCGGGCGAGGCCGAACTGCCGCGCGCGCTCCGCCACCTCGAGGCCCTGCGCGCGGCCACCGGCCGGACCGATCCGCTGCACCTGCACATCGCCCGCGCGCTGCCGGCGCACGCCGGCTTCGGCTCGGGCACGCAGCTCGGCCTGGCCGTCGGTCGGGCCTTTGCGGCCCTGCATGACCTGCCGCTGCCGACCGCCGAGATCGCGCGCCTGACCGGCCGCGGCCTGCGCTCGGGCGTGGGCATCGCCGGCTTCGACCAGGGCGGCCTGCTGCTCGACGGCGGCCCGGGCGCCGACGGCGCGCCCGCGCCCGTGCTGGCGCGCCTGGTGCTGCCCGAGGCCTGGCGCGTGCTGGTCGTGCTCGACCGGCGGGCCGACGGCCTGCACGGCGACGCCGAACGCGCCGCGCTCGCGCGGCTCGCGCCGCTGCCGCGCGCGTCGGCGGCCGAGATCTGCCACGAGGTCCTGATGCGCGTGCTGGCCGGCGCGGCCAGCGCAGAGTTCGAGCCCTTCGCGCGCGGCCTGTCGCGCGTGCAGGAGGTGCTGGGCGGCCACTTCGCGCCGGTCCAGCGCGCCGGCGCCTTCGCCAGCCCCGCGGTCGGGCGCCTGATCGGCTGGATCGGCCGGTACACGCTCGCCGGCACGGGGCAGAGCTCGTGGGGCCCGACGGGTTTCGCGGTGCTGCCGTCCGAAGCGGTCGCGAGCGAGGTCGTCGAGGCGGCCCGCCGGGCCGGCCAGCTCGACGCGGACCTCGCGCTGCGCGTCGTCACCGCCCGCGCCCAGGGCGCCACCCTCACCTTCGACCCCGCGGCCTGAGCCGCCTCCCGACGCCGGACCCCATGGAACGCCCCTACATTCTCCACATGTTCACCCCCGGGCCGCAGATGAGCCCGTTCGACATCAACATGGCCGCCGACGCCGGCTACCAGGTGCTGACGCCCTACTGCGGCGTGACGCTCGACCAGATCACCGGACTCACGCAGGACGCGATCTTCTCCCGCGGGCCGAAGGGCGTGGCGCGCACCGGCATCTTCGTCGGCGGCCGCGACGTGCTGCTCGCCGCCGACATGCTCGAGCGTGCCGAGAAGGCCATGGTGCCGCCCTTCGTCGTGTCGCTGTTCGCCGACCCGAGCGGCTCGTACACCACCGCCGCCGGCCTGGTGGCCGCGACCGAGGCGGCGCTGAAGAAGCACCACGGCACCGACCTCTCGGGCAAGCGCGTGCTGCTGCTGGGCGGCACCGGCACCGTCGGCCGCATCGCCGGCGTGCTGTGCGCGCAGCTGGGTGCCACCGCCGTGCTGTCCAGCCACAAGAGCGCGGTTGTCGCGCAGGCCGCGGCCGACGAGACCGGCCGGCGATTCGGCGTCACGCTGCTCGGCGTCTCCGGGCACTCGCCGGAGGACCTGCACGCCGCGCTGGCCGAGGCCGACGTCGTGATGGGCGTCGCCGCGGCCGGCGTGCAGGTGATGAGCGCGACGGACCGCGCCGTGGCCACGCGCCTGCTGGTGGCCGCCGACGTGAACGCCGTGCCGCCCGAGGGCCTGGCCGGCGTCGGCGTGATGGACGACGCCAAGCCCCTGCCGGGCACGAAGGCGGTGGGCATCGGAGCGCTGGCCATCGGCAACGTCAAGTACCAGGTGCAGCACCGGCTGCTGGTGCGGATGCGCAACGCCGATAAGGCGGTCGTGCTCAGTTTTGCCGACGCCTTTGCGGTGGCGCGCGAGTTCCTGGCCGAGAAGAACGGCTGAACGCGCCGGTCCGCGTGAGCGCCGATCGCCCCGCGCTGGTGGTGGCCGGCCTGTCGGCGCGTGCGCTGGCCGAATCGGCCGCCCGCGGCGGCTGGGCGGTGATCTCGCTCGACGTCTTCGGCGACACCGACACGCGCCGCGCCAGCGTGCGCTGGGCGGCCATCGGGGCTCCCGGGCAGGTGGCCATCGACGGCGAACGGCTGGTCCGGGAGCTCGCGGCGGCCCAGCGCGCGGGCGCGATCGGCTGGGTGGCCGGCAGCGGCTTCGAGGGCGCCACCACGTGGCTGGAGCGCGGCGCGGCCTGCCTGCCGCTGCTCGGCATGTCCGCCGCGGCGGTTCGCCGCCTGCGCGAGCCCGGCTTCTTCTTCGACACCCTGGATGCGCTGGAGCTGCCGCACCCGGAGGTCCGGCACACACCGCCGCCCGACCCGGCCGGGTGGCTGGCCAAGCACGGCGGCGGCACGGGCGGCTGGCACATCCGCGCGGCAGCGACGCCGGTGCCGGCGTCGGACGACCGCTACTTCCAGCGCGAGGCCCCCGGCGTGCCGATGTCGGCACTGTTCCTCGGCGACGGCACGAGCGCGCGGCTGGTGGGGCTGAACCGCCTCATCGTGCGCCGCCTCGGCGTACACCCCTACGTGTACCGCGGCGCGATCGGTCCGGTCGACGACGCCGGGCTGGCCGCGGCCGTGTCGGCGGCGTTGCGTGGGCTCGTCCCGGCGTTCGGCCTGCGGGGCCTGGCCAGCCTCGACTTCCTGGCCGACGCCGGGCGCCTGCGCCTGCTCGAGATCAACCCGCGCCCGTCCGCCAGCATGGTCCTGCACGACGATGCCTGGCCGGGCGGCCTGGTGCGGGCCCATCTCGACGCCGTGGCGGGCACGCTGCCCGCGACCGACCCGCCGCCGCGTCGCCTGCGCGGCACCGAAATCCTGTTTGCCCGGCGAGCCTGCCGCCTCGGCGCGGACCTCGCGGCCGCGCTGGAGGGCGTGACAGACTGTCACGATCTCCCCGCGGCAGGCGCACAGTTCGCCCGCAGCGACCCCGTCTGCTCGGTCTCGGCCCATGGCGCCACCCTCGAGGGCGTCGTGCAGGCACTGGCCTTGCGCAAGGAGGGGATCGCCTCCCGCCTGTCCCCTGTTCCGGAGCCTCCCCGATGACCCCGACGACCCTGAGCGTGAACCAGCTCGCCGCCCCCGCCTTCGCGCGGCTGTGCCACGAATCCGAGCGCCTGCGCGTCGCGGTCAGCCGCGACGAGCGCGGCGTGGCGGTGGTCGACGCGGGCATCGCGGTGACCGGCAGCGTCGAGGCCGGGCTGATCGCCGCCGAGATCTGCCTCGGCGGCCTGGGCGACGTGCGCCTGCGCCCCGGCGCGCGCGATGGCTGGCCCGACTGGCTGGAGGTGCGCAGTTCGCAGCCGGTGCTGGCCTGCCTGGGCAGCCAGTACGCGGGGTGGAGCCTCGCGGCCACGAAGGAGGAGACCGGCGGCCGGAAGTTCTTCGCGCTCGGGTCGGGCCCGGCGCGCGCACTCGCGGCCAAGGAGACGCTGTTCGGCGAGCTCGCCTACCGCGACCGGGGGTCGCAAGGCGTCATCGTGCTCGAGGTCGACCGCGTCCCGCCGCCGGTGATCGTCGACAAGCTGCTGCGCGACTGCGCGCTGCCGCCCGAGGGCCTGGGCATCGTGCTGACGCCGACGACCAGCCTGGCCGGCACGACGCAGGTCGTCGCCCGCGTGCTCGAGGTCGCGCTGCACCGCGCGCACGAACTCGGCTTCGAGCTCGCGGACATCGTCGAAGGCAGTGCCACCGCGCCGCTGCCGGCGCCCTGTGCCGACGGCGTCACGGCGATGGGCCGCACGAACGACGCGATCCTCTACGGGGGCCAGGTCCACCTCGGCGTGCGCGGCACCGCCGAGGCGGCGCAGGCGCTGGCCCGGGCCTTGCCGTCGGTCAATTCGCGCGACTACGGCCGGTCCTTCGCCGAGCTGTTCACGGCCGCCAACTTCGACTTCTACCAGCTCGACGGCGCGCTGTTCGCGCCGGCCGAGGTCTGGGTGAGCCACCTCGAGTCCGGACGCACCTGGCATGCCGGGCGATTGAACATGGAACTGCTGCGCGCCCTGTGGCTCGAGGAGGCCTCGGCTTGAGTGCAGGCGTGACGCCCTTGGGCGCCGCCGGCGCGCGCGTGGCGATCATGGCCGACGAGGTCGGCTGGCACACGCGTCAGTTGCAGCAGGCGCTGCGCGAACGCGGCGCCAGCGGCCGCTGCATCGACCTCGCCGATTGCCGCATCGACACCGGCCACGCATGGCATGGCCTGGCCCTGCCCGGTTTCGGCCGCGACCTGCCCGACGCGGTGCTGGTGCGCGGCATCGCCGGCGGCAGCTTCGAGCAGGTCACGCGGCGCCTCGGGGTGCTGCACGCGCTGCGCGAGTTCGGCGTGCCGGTCTACAACGACGCGCGGGCCATCGAACGCAGCGTCGACAAGTCGATGACCAGCGTGCTGCTGCACGCGGCGGGCGTGCCGACGCCGCCGACCTGGGCGCTGGAGTCGATCGACCAGGCCCGGCAGGTGGTGATGCGCGAGAGCGCCGCCGGCCACGCGTTGGTGCTCAAGCCGCTGTTCGGCTCGCAGGGCAAGGGCCTGGTCCGCATCGGCCGGGTCGAGGGCCGGCAGGTCGACCTGCCCGACCTGCGCCGCGGCTACGGCCGGCTCGCCTACCTGCAGCGCTACATCGCGCCGATGACGAACCCGGGGCACGACTGGCGCGTGCTCGTCGTCGGCGGGCGTGCGCTGGCCGCGATGCGCCGCGTCAGCGCGCACTGGGTGCACAACGTCGCGCAGGGTGGGCGTTGCGAGCCCGAAGCGCTGGACACCGGCATCGGCCTCGAACTCGCGCGCCTGGCCGTGGCCGCGGCGCAGGCGCTGCGCATGGACTACGCCGGCATCGACCTGATGCCCACGCCCGACGGCCCGGTGGTGATCGAGGTCAACGGCGTGGCCGCGTGGCAGGGCTTGCAGCGGGTCACGCCGGTGTCGATCGCCCGGGCGCTCGTCGACGACCTGTTCGCCCGCAAGGTCGCGTCGAGGGCCGGCCGGCGCCGGGCCTGACGATGCCGGGGTCGGGCCACGCGCACCGCCGCGACGCCTTCCTGCGGGCGTGCCGGCTCGACGTGCAGGTGCGCAAGCCCGGCAACGTCAGCATCGCTTCGCCCGGACACGGCATGGACGCCGCGCTCTTCCTGGCCAGCGCCGAGGCCAGCGTCGGGCCGCTGTGCGCGGCCGGCGTGCCGGTGGGCCGGCGCATCGAAGCGGCGATGCGGGCGACGCTGGCGGTGGCGCGCTGCAACACGAATCTGGGCATCCTGCTGCTGTGCGCGCCGCTCGCGCTCGCGCACGAGCGGGCGGGCGTTGCGTGCGACCGCGACACGCTGCGCGCGAGCCTGCGCCAGGTGCTGTCCGGCCTCGATCTCGACGATGCCGCGGCGGCCTTCCGCGCCATCGCCGTCGCGAACCCCGGCGGTCTGGGCTCGGCCCCCGAGCAGGACGTGTCCCGGACCCCGAGCGTGACCCTGCTCGACGCGATGGCGCTGGCCGCCCACCGCGATCGCATCGCCTGGCAGTACGTGCAGGCCCACGACGACATCTTCTCGCTGGCGCTGCCGGCCTTCGACGCGGGTCGCGCAGGGCGCGGCCCGGACGACACCGGACCGGCGATGCAACGCGCCTACCTCGAGATCCTCGCGTCGATTCCCGATTCACACATTGTGCGAAAGCACGGCGAAGCGCTGGCGCAGTGTGTCATGAGGGAAGCACGGCCCTGGTGCGACAGCGCCTGCGCCGGCGTCGACCTCGACGCGAACCCGGCCTTCGCGGCCTGGGACGAGTCGCTCAAGTTGCGCCGGATCAATCCCGGAACGAGCGCCGACCTGTGCGTGGCCACCGCATTCACCACATTCCTCTGCGACGCGTCCCACGCTGCACGGGGACTACCCTAGTCCGGTCATGCTTCGACGCTGCTCTCAGTGTTTCCACGGGGCAGCTTGGCATGGATTGTGATCTTCAATCCGTCGCGCTGACGGCCGTTTCGGCCGCGGCACATGGAACCGAGCCAACACTGAACGGAGATGCAAGTCATGGCAAAAATCGATCGCATGCTGGTGGGAGAGTCGCTCGTCGGCGACGGCAACGAAGTCGCTCACATCGACCTGATCATCGGGCCGCGCGGCACGCCCGCCGAGTCGGCGTTCGCGAACGCGTTGACGAACAACAAGGACGGCTTCACCTCGCTGCTGGCCGTGGTCGCGCCGAACCTGCTGACCAAGCCCGCCACCGTGATGTTCAACAAGGTCACGATCAAGGGCGCGAAGCAGGCCGTGCAGATGTTCGGCCCGGCACAGCGTGCCGTGGCGATGGCGGTGGCCGACAGCGTCGAGGACGGCACGATCCCGGCCGACGAAGCCGACAACCTCTTCATCAGCGTCGGCGTCTTCATCCACTGGCTGGCCGAAGACGACAAGAAGATCCAGGACTACAACTACCAGGCGGTGCGCGAGTCGATCAAGCGCGCGGTGAACCGCGAGCCGACGGCCGCGCAGGTCGTGGCCCAGAAGGGTTCCGCGTCCCACCCGTTCCAGGCGAAGTAGCTCGAGAGAAGTCTTCGGGCGGGCCGTGACGGCCGCCCGATGCTGTTGAGGTGTCCATCCCGGACAAGTCATTCCACTGACGAAGGAGACAGAAATGGACTTTCAAAGGCACAAGGCGTGGTGGGCGGTTGCGCTCGCAATGCCCGCGCTGGCCCTGGCGAACGCCGATGTCGAGAAGAACATCGCGAACTCCAAGAACTGGGCGATGCAGGCTGGTGACATGTTCAACCAGCGCTACAGCAAGCTGAACCAGATCAACAAGGGCAACGTCGGCAAGATGCAGGTCGCGTGGACCTTCTCCACCGGCGTGCTGCGCGGCCACGAGGGCTCGCCGCTCGTGATCGACGGCAAGATGTACCTGCACTCGCCGTTCC
>ERZ795044.4373-NODE-4373-length-11606-cov-3.663665_pt1 | contig 11606 bp, 11 predicted proteins | sample MGYA00375128_ERZ795044 | MGnify/ENA primary metagenome ERZ795044 (study PRJEB30173, sample SAMN05720213) | anaerobic digester metagenome | isolation source: active sludge of municipal wastewater-treating anaerobic digesters | place: USA | collected 2014-12-22 ... | reverse complement strand
CGTCGAGCCGGTAAACGTTGCGCAGGATCATCTGGCAGTGCTGGGCGACCGATTTTAGGTCGGCCGGCACGTCGCCCGGATTGTCCGATGCGAATTCCGAAAGTTTGCGGGCGACGCGCAGGAGGTCCGGCGTGTGGACGATCATGCGGGCCTGGTGCTCGATGCGCTGCGGGTCGCGGTCATACTCGGCGCCGCTGACGCGCCAGCCGCCGCTGCTGCCCTCGTCGGTCGCCACCACCGGATAGGTGCCGGGATTGGCGAGCGTGACGCCGAACTCGCTGGGACGCCATTTGATCGAGCGGCGGTCAATGACCCACTGCTCCAGCATGATGTCGTCGTCATCGTCGGCGACGCGGTTCTGGTTGTGTACGGCCTGTTCGGAGACAAGCTCGTGCGCGTGGAACTGGCGGCCGAGCCCGCAGTCATAGGTGATGCGGAGCGGTTCGTTGACGTCCTTCACCCAATGGGGAACGACATGTTCGACGACGGCCCATGTGCCGACCGGCTTCACGAAAACGCGCTGCGACTTGTGGAACAGGGCCTTGGCCATGCGGGGTGTCCTCCAACCAGACGACAAGGTGCCACAGGTTTGTGGGGGTCCGGTGAACGGGAACGGTGAAATTCAACCGATCCGCCTGCCCGCCATTGCCGCTGGGTCACGCCTTTCCGCGCGCGTAAAGTGCGCTATTCTCCCGTCATCCGCATAACAAGCACGCCTGCCTGAAGGGCGATGGGAGCAAACGCGCCATGAATTTCGATTTCTCCGAAGACCAGAAATACCTTGCCGGCGAAGCCCGGAAGTTCCTGTCGGCCGAGTGCCCGACCTCGGAAGTCCGCAAGGTGCTGAACGACGACAAGGTCGCCTATCACAAGGACCTCTGGAAGAAGGTCGGCGAGATGGGCTGGCTCGGTGCCGCCATCCCGGAAGAGCATGGCGGGCTGGGTCTCGGCATGCTGGAGATGTGTGTGCTGGCCGAAGAGATGGGCCGCGCGATTGCGCCCGTTCCGTTCGCCTCGACCGCCTACTACCTGACCGAAGCTGTGAAGCTGGCCGGCAGCGACAAGCAGAAAGCAGCCATCCTGCCGCAGATCGCCGCCGGCGAAGTGATCGGCGCCTATGCCGCCTCCGAAGGCCCCGGCGCGCCGGACGCCTCCAACATCCGCACCACCTTTGACGGCAAGACGCTGACCGGCACCAAAATCCCGGTCACCGACGGTGACATCGCCACGCACGCGGTCGTGCTGGCCAAGGAAGGCAAGGGCCTCGAGCTCGTGCTGGTCGACCTGTCGGCCAAGGGCGTCTCGCGCAAGGTCGTGCAGACGATCGACCCCACGCGCAGCCATGCCGAGATCACGTTTGACGGCGCGCCGGCCGAGCGCCTCGGTGCCAAGGGCGACGGCGAACGCCTGAACACCGAACTGCTCGACCGGGTAGCTGTGCTGCTCGCCTTCGAACAGCTGGGCGGTGCGTCAGTCTGCCTCGACATGGCCAACGACTATGCCAAGAACCGCTACGCCTTCGGCCGCCCGATCGGCGGCAACCAGGCGATCAAGCACAAGCTGGCCGACATGTATGTGAAGAACGAGGTGGCTCGTTCGAACGCCTATTACGGCGCCTGGGCGCTGTCGACCGATGCAGCCGAGCTGCCGGAAGCGGCCGCGGCCGCCCGTGTCGCGGCGTCGGAAGCCTACTGGTTTGCATCGAAGGAAAACATCCAGACCCATGGCGGCATGGGCTTCACCTGGGAAGTCGACTGCCACCTGTTCTACCGCCGCGCAAAACTGCTGGCGGTGCAGGCAGGCTCACCCAAGGTCTGGAAAGAGAAACTGGTGCGCGCGCTCGAGGCAAAGAATGCGGCCTGAGGCCACCCCTGCGGCAATGACCGGACGGCGGGACATCTCCCGCCGCCCGGCTGTTGCTGTGTTACTGGCCTTCAACGGCGCCGTAGGTGACCGGCGGCGGGGCTTCCCAGCTGACCGAATCGGTCGGCTTGGTGGCGCCGGCCGCATACACGTCGAGCTTGGCGGTCTTGTAGGTGATGTCGAAGTTCTCGACGACCACGTTGTTCTCGCCGGTATAGGTCGAGTAGTTGTTCAGCACGGCGTTGGTCAGCGTCCAGACCTGCTTGTCGGCCGAGCCGTCAGCCGTGATCGTGATCTCGACGGTCGGAACAGCCGTGCCGGCCACGATGTTCTTGATGACCTTCACCGAGGACGCGTCGAAGCTGCGCGTGACATAGATGCCGCCGGCGTAGAGCGTCGACTTGGCCGGCTCGACCGGCATGTAGGTGATCGGATCGTAGACCGGCTGCTGCGAGACGCTGAACGTCACCGCGGTTGCAGGCACCTTGTCGGCGCCCAGCTTGAGTTCGACACCGGCATGCGCGAGCCCGGCAATGAGCATGGAGGCTGCAGAGGCAGCGGCGATGCGACGGGTGTGCGCAAGAATCTTCGACATGAGAATTCGTCCCTTTGTAGTGCGCCGCGAACTGGAGCCCATCGCTCCTTGCCCCGGCGCACGAAGCTCATACGACGCCCCAATTCGGGATGGAATATGGCGGCACGCTGTCAGCAACCGTTCACACAGAAATTTTTTTACCAAACTGTAACCCGGACCGAGCGCCCGGTTTCAACCTCTAGCCACTGAAAGCAACGGAGACCGAGATGGACTTCAACGACACCCCCGCCGAGGCCGCCTTCCGTAAGGAAGCGCACGACTTCCTCAGCAAGCATCTGGAGCCCAAGGGCTCGGCGCCGACGTCGCGCGACCGCGTGAACATGCTGCAGAAGGCCAAGGACTGGCAGAAGATCAAGGCCGAGAACAAGTTCGCCCAGATCACCTGGCCGAAGGAATGGGGCGGACGCGGCGGCACCTCGATGGAGGCCGTCATCTGGGGCCAGGAAGAATCGAAATTCGACGCGCCGACCGGCCCGTTTGCCATCGGCCTTGGCATGTGCGTGCCGACCGTCATCGCGTTCGGCTCGGACGCCCACAAGGAACGCTATGTGAAGAAGGCCCTGATGGGCGAAGAGATCTGGTGCCAGCTGTTCTCCGAACCCTCGGCAGGCTCCGACGTGGCCGGCCTCAAGACCAAGGCGGTCAAGGACGGTGACGAGTGGGTGATCAACGGCCAGAAGGTCTGGACCTCCGGCGCGCACTATTCGGATTTCGGCATCGTCCTCGTGCGGACCAACCCGAAAGTGCCGAAGCACAAGGGCCTGACCATGTTCATCGTGAACATGAAGCAGAAAGGCGTTGAAGTGCGCCCGATCCACCAGGCCTCGGGCGGACGGGAGTTCAACGAAGTCTACTTCACCGATGTGCGTATTCCGGACACGGACCGTCTCGGCCCCGTCGGCGACGGCTGGAAGGTGGCCCTCGTCACGCTGATGAACGAGCGCCTGGCGGTTGGCGGCTCACCCGGTCCGGACTGGGCCGAGATCATGGCCTATGCCAAGGACGCCGGCAGCATCACCGACCAGGCCTTCCGCGAGAAGCTGGCCGACTGGTATGTCGCGGCCCAAGGCTACAAGCTGACGAAGTTCCGCACCCAGACGGCCCTGTCGCGCGGCCAGACACCGGGCCCGGAAAACTCGATCGGCAAGATCATCACCGCCAACCACCTGCAGGACATCTGCAACTCGGCCATCGAGATGCAGGACCATTACGGCATCATCACCGAAACCGAGCGGATGCCGGGCGATGCAATCTTCCAGCAGAGCTTCATGTGGGCGCCGGGCCTTCGTATTGCGGGCGGCACCGACGAGATCCTGAAGAACATCATCGCCGAGCGCGTGCTCGGCCTGCCGCAAGACGTGCGCGTCGACAAGGATCTCGCCTTCGACGAAATGAAGGCCGGCTAGGGCGGATCCGGACGACCTGACCTCAAGGGGCGGCTTGCATGGCAGACCGCCCCTTTTTTATTGTGGTGCGATGACGCGTGCAACGCCGCCTTCTTCTGGTGCCCGGCCGCTGGCCTGTCCGGCGGGCACGGTGCTGTTCCGCCCCGACGACACCTGTGCGGGGTTCGTGGTGCTGGCGGAAGGCTGCATCCGAGTGTCGCTGACGAGCCCGGGCGGGCGCGAGATCGTGCTTTACCGCGTCCAACCAGGCGATGTTTGCCTGCAGACCTTCACCTGCCTCGCCGAAGGGCGGGTCTATTCCGCCGAGGGTGTGGCCGAGACCGAACTCAAAGGTGAGCTGATCCCGCCTGCGGAATACGAACGGCGGCTGGCGGAGGACCCCGACTTCCGCCGCCGCGTTTTCATGGCCGTGGCGCACCGGTTTGCCGATTTCGAACACCTGGTGGAATCGCTCGCCTCGGCCAGCATCGAAGCGCGCCTCGCCGAGGCGCTTCTCGCACGCGCCGACGCGCAGGACGACGTGCACCTGACGCATGACGCACTCGCCGCCGAGATCGGTTCGGCCCGCGAAGTCGTGAGCCGCCAACTGGCCCGGTTCGAACGGGCCGGCCTGGTCGGCCTGTCGCGCGGAAAGGTGACGCTGCGGGCGAAATCCGTCCTGCAAAGGAAAGCCGCCGGTTCGGTGACTTAGTCACCGACGCCTTGGCCGGGTCGGCTTAAAGTGTCTCCATCAACAAAGGAGACCGCCATGTTCAAGACCAATGAAGGCACCCTCGACCGCGCCCTGCGCGTGATTGCAGGCCTCGTACTCATCAGCCTCGTCTTCGTCGGACCCAAGATCGTCTGGGGCTGGATCGGCCTTGTACCGCTGATCACCGGCCTTGCCGGCACCTGCCCGGTCTACAGTCTCTTGGGCATCAGCACCTGCCCGATGAAAAAGGGCTAGAGCAAAGCGCGATCTGATGGAATCAGATCGCGTTCTCAAGGCTTTCGGATTGATCGAAAGTTCTTGCGCTCAACCGGCGCCCACTTGAGCGGAATTTGCTCTTGGCCCGCCTATTCCGGCGCGCGCGTCTCCTGCGCGATGAAGCCTGCGAGTTCGCTGACGCAGGCGCGGCCGGCATCGGTAAGCGCCTTGGCGCGGGCTGCGTTCGACGGATCGAGTGCAATGGCGGAGGTGGCAAGACTGGTCTGCGAGACCACTTTGCGCGCACGCCCGGTCAGCAGCGTGGCATCAAGCCGGCAGCGAGCCGTCTCGCCATAAAGGGTGAACTCCGACAGGCGCCACTGCACTTCGAACTGCGTCGGCCCCGACATGTTCGATGCGAGCGCGGCGAACTGGCCCTCGCCGCTGAGCGAATCCAGAAGGGCGCCCTGCATCATCTCGGTCGCATTGTCCGTCCACTGCACACCGCGCACGATGCGCAGGGCGCCGGTCTCGTCTTCGGCGGCGATCGTGCGGCCGGAGAACAGGCGCGAAGCCTCAGGCTCGTGGATCGTGACGGTCGCGGTGAGCCGGTGCATCGGCTCCATCGGGCCGATACGGTAATAGGCATCCGGCGCCTCAGGCTGCTTCAGCACATTCACGCAGCCGCCAAGGGCCGCGAACGCTGCGACAAGGACCAGTTTCCGGATCATCGCTTCTTCTCCTCGTAAGGCAGGGGTTCGCCGACGACGAAGCCTTGCGGATTGCGCTCGATCTCGCGCACGGCGCGGTCGAGGCGGTTGATCAGTACACGCAGGTCCTGGCTGGCGGCCGACGTATTCTCGAAGGTCTGGGTCGCCGGGCCTTCCATGACGGCAGTGGCCGCCGCAACCGTCCGCTGTGTCTGGGCCAGCGTTTCGGTCGCCGCCGTCGCGACCGTGCGGAAGTCGCCAACCAGCGTCTTCAGGTCGTCGCCCGCGCCGGTGATCGCCGTATTCGCCGATACGCTGACCGAGCCGAACTCGTTGGAAGCCGTCTCAAATGCCGCCGCAGCATCGGACACATCCTTCAGCGTCGCGGAAGCTTCGCTGACGAGACCCTTGTCGCCGGCGAGCTGCGTGGTGAGCGTCTCGATATTGTGGATCGAGGTGGTGATGGAGGCGATGTTCTCGTCGGTCAGGATCTTGTTGATCCCATCGAAAGTGAGGTTCGCGCGCCCGAGCGCCTGCGCGCCGCCGGCAACGATCTGGTCGACCAGCGTGCGCTCCGACTTGATGATCGGCACTGGCTGACCCGGCTTGCCTTCGAGCGGCCGGCCGGTGCCCGCGCTGATCTGGACGAACGTGATGCCGGTGATGCCAGCGAGCTGGATCGAGGCGGTCGAGTCCTCCCTGATCGGCGTTTCGCGCGACACCCGGATATGCGTGCGCACCTTGGACGGGTCGGCCTTGTCGATGCGCACGGTGGCCAGATCGCCCACCTTGACGCCGATATAGCGGACGGCGGCGCCCTGCTCGAGGGAGACCGGCCCATCGAACACGATGTCATAGGCCTTGAAGTCACGCTGGAACTCGGACTGGCCGAGCCAGAGCACGAAGCCGGCAACAAGGGCGGTCGCGATGACCACAAGGGCCCCTATCAGGGCATAGTTTGCGCGGGTTTCCATGCTCGTTCTAAGCCTCTTCTTCCGTCATTGGCGCCGCCGCACGTCCGCGCGGCCCGCTGAAATACTCCTGGATCCAGGGATGATCGACGCGTCTGAGCTCCGCTATCGTTCCCATCGCCAGCACATGCTTCTCGCCGAGCACCACGATGCGGTCGCACGTGGCGTGCAGCGTATCGACATCGTGCGTCACGAGGAAGACCGTGAGGCCGAGCGCGCGCTGCAGCGAACGGACGAGTTCGTCGAAGGCGGCGGCGGTGATCGGGTCGAGGCCGGCGGTCGGCTCATCGAGGAACAGGAGTTCGGGATCGAGCGCGAGCGCACGCGCGAGGGCGGCGCGCTTGCGCATGCCGCCTGAAAGGTCTGACGGAAACTTGTCGCCGGCGCTGGCGCCGAGGCCTGACAGGCGAATCTTCATGTCGGCCAGGTCACGCATCAGGGCCGCGCTAAGTTTCGTGTGCTCCTTCATCGGCACCATGACGTTCTCGCGCACCGTGAGGTTCGAGAACAGCGCGCCGTCCTGGAACATGATGCCCCAGCGGCGCTCGACCGCCGTGCGCTCCTCTGCGGGCAGCGTCTCGAGACGCTGGCCGAACACTTCGATACTGCCGCTTTCCGGCGCCTTCAGGCCGGTGATGGTGCGCAGCAGGACAGATTTGCCGCAGCCGGACGGGCCGATCACGCCGATGATCTCGCCGCGCGGCAGGTCGAGATCGAGATGCTCGAACACCGTCGTGCTGCCGAAGGCGACCGTGAGGTCACGTATACGGATGATCGGATCGCTGCTCATATGCCCATCTGCATGTAGAAGATGGCGAACAGCGCATCGAGCACGATGATCGCGAAGATGGCCTGCACGACGGAAGTCGTGGTGCGATGGCCGAGGGATTGCACGCTGCCGCCGGTGAGCAGGCCCTGCCGGCAGGCGATCAGCGCCACGACCAGGCCGAAGACCGGCGCCTTCGACATGCCGACCCAGAACTGGTCGAGCGGCACCGCATTGCGCAGGCGTTCGATGAACAGGCCGGGGTTGATGTCGAGCGATGTCCAGCCGACGATGATGCCCCCGGCGATGCCGGACAGCGTGGCAACGAAGGCGAGGATCGGCGTCATCACCAGCATCGCCAGGACGCGCGGCGCCACGAGCACCTCCATCGGCTTCAAGCCGAGCGTCTGCATCGCGTCGATTTCCTGGCGCATCCGCATGGTGCCGATCTGCGCCGTGAAGGACGAGTTGGTGCGCCCCGCCAGCACGATTCCGGTAAGCACGACCCCGAACTCGCGCAGCATCGAGAAGCCGATCAGCTCGACGGTGAACACTTCAAGGTCGAAATCGCGCAAGGTCGTCGCGCCGATGAAGGCGACCACCATGCCGACGAAGAAGGACAGGAAGGCGATGATCGGGATGGCATTGAGGCCGGCTTCTTCCATCACCGACACGATGGAGGTCCAGCGCATCTTCCACGGGGTCAGCAGCAGGCGGACGAGCGTGACGAGCGTCTCGCCCAGGAATGCGAGCGTGGCGACCACCTCCTGCACGAACGCAACCGTATTGCGCCCGAGGCTTTCGAGAAGGTCGATCAGGTTGAGGGCCCGCGGAGATGACTTCTCGGCGGGATCGGCAACGGCATGAACCTGCGCGATCAGCCCGGCGGCCGTCGCGTGCTCGCCGCGCAGAAGTGGCGGAAATGTCCCGATGGCACGCACAGCCCGGTCAATCACGAAGGCGCCCGCCGTGTCGAGGCGGCCGAGCCCGGAGACGTCGATCTGCGCTGCCGGCGGCAGGTCGAGCGCCGAAAACGCCGGCTCGACCGTATGCAGCGTCGCCACGGTCCAGTCGCCCGACAGGCGGAGGATCGTCTCTTCGTCACTCGACTCGAGCGCGAATCCGGGGTCGACAGGGTGCAACATGCGGCTTGGTGACCTGACCTTTCTAACAAAACATGCTTAAGCACAGGGCTGGCCAGTCCAACACATTTCACCTCTCGGGATTAACCTATGCGCAAGCGGAAGCTCGAAATCGTCCATGTTTCCTCGCCTTTGCGCGCCGCCTTCGCAATTTCGCGGGGGGCGAAGACGCATGCGGACACGGTCCAGGTACGCCTTGTCGAAGGTGAAAACGCGGGCCGCGGGGAGTGTGTTCCGTATGCGCGCTTCGGAGAAACGACCGCGTCCGTGATGGCGGCCATCGAATCCGTGCGCGCGGCCCTCGAAGACGGGATGGACCTCGCGGCGCTGCAGGACGCCCTTCCGCCGGGCGCCGCACGCTGCGCGGTGGATTGCGCGCTGTGGGATCTCGCCGCCAAACAGGCCGGCAAACCGGTCTGGCAACTCGCCGGCCTGCCCGCGCCGCGCCCGGTCGAGACCGCCGTCACGATCAGCCTTGCGGCGCCGGACGAGATGGCCGAAGCGGCCCGCACCGCGCCCGGCAAGCTGCTGAAGCTGAAACTCGGCGGCCCCGAAGACCTCGACCGGATCAAGGCCGTCCACGCGGCCCGCCCCGATGCGCGCCTGATCGTCGACGCCAACGAAGGCCTCGCGGCGGACGCGTTTCCCGCCATTGCCAAGGCGGCGGCGAAGCTCGGCGTCGTGTTGATCGAGCAACCCTTTCCCGCCGGCAAGGACGAGGCGCTGATCCGGCGGCCAGGCCCTGTTGCGGTGTGTGCGGACGAAAGCGCCCATACGAGCGCCGACATCCAGACGCTGGCGAAGGCCTATGATGCGGTGAACGTAAAACTGGACAAGGCAGGCGGGCTGACCGAAGCGCTCGCAATGGTGCGCGCCGCGCGCCAGTCCGGCATGGGCGTGATGGTCGGCTGCATGGTGGCCGGCTCGCTGTCGATAGCGCCCGCCGTTCTGCTCGCGGGTCTTGCCGACGCTGCGGATGTGGACGGACCGCTCTGGCTGGCCGAAGACATCGCGGACGGGTTGGCGATTGAGGGCGGGATGGTATCGCCGCCCAGCACGTCGCTCTGGGGGTGACCCTCGTCCGCTCAGCGCACCGCGGCGTCGTAAGCCTCTGACGCTTCCAGCCAGACGAGCTCCGCAGCCTCCTTCTCGGATACGTAGCGCGCGCGCTCCTTGAGGCGCTGCTTCATTTCGTGCGGCGCGATATCCGGCCGCGCCACTTCGGCATCAAGCGAGGCGATCTTGGCGGCGAGACGCTCCATCGTCTTCTCCGCATCCTGCGCCTTCTTGCGCAGCGGCGCGGCAGCTTCGCGGGCCTGCGCGGCCTTGCGGCGCTGTTCGTCCTTGTCCTGACTTTCGCCGGAAGCACCCTTCGACGCGGACGCCTTCTCCCGGTCGGTGCTCAGCACCAGCGTGCGATAGTCGTTGAGGTCGCCGTCATAGCGCGACACACGGCCATCCTTTACCAGCCAGAGCTCATCCGCCGTCGCCTCCGCAAGGTAGACGTCGTGGGTGATCAGCAGCACGGCGCCGGGAAAGTCGTTGATCGCGTAGATCAGCGCTTCGCGGCTGTCGATATCAAGGTGCGAGGTTGGCTCGTCGAGGATCAGGATGTGCGGCTTTTCGAGCGCGATCAGGCCGAGAATGAGGCGCACCTTCTCGCCGCCGGACAGGGCCTCGACCTTGGTTTCGACCTTCTCGTGGCTGAACCCCATCTGCGCGGCGACCGAGCGCTGCTTGGCCGGCGGCGTGCCTTGCGGCAGGGCGCGCATGACGTGTTCGAGCAGCGTGTCGCCGGCGGTCAGTTCGTCCAGCTGGTCCTGCGAGAAATACCCGATACGGACGGCTTTGGGTGCCAACCGCCTGCCCGCCATCAGCGGCAGGCGCTCAGCGATGGATTTCACCAGCGTCGTCTTGCCCTGCCCGTTGGTGCCGACAATCGCCACCCGGTCATCCGGGTCCAGACGAATATCCACACCGCTTAGGATTCGCGCACCGGCGCCATAGCCAAGGTCTGCGCCCTTGATCTCCAGCAGCGGCGGCGAGAGTTTGGAGTCCGGCGCCGGGAAGCTGAAAGGTGTCGTGCGCTCGGCAATCGGGATCTGCACATCCTGCATCTTCTCGAGCATCTTGACGCGGCTTTGCGCTTGCCGCGCCTTCGAGGCCTTGGCGCGGAACCGGTCCACGAAGGCCTGCAGGTGTTCGCGCTCGGCGGCCTGCTTGGCGCGCTGGCTTTCGAGCTGCGCCAACTTCGCCGCGCGCAGGCGCAGCCAGTCGTCATAGCCGCCCGGCGTGATCGACAGTTTCTTGTGTTCCAGCGCCAGCGTGTGCGTGACGCTGCGATTGAGCAGCTCGCGGTCATGGCTGACGATCAGCACCGTGTTCGGATATTTGCGCAGGTAGCCTTCCAGCCAGGCGGCGCCTTCAAGGTCGAGATAGTTCGACGGCTCGTCGAGCAGCAAGAGGTCCGGCTGGGCGAACAGGGCGCCGGCAATCGCCGCGCGCATCCGCCAACCGCCGGAAAACTCCCGCGTCGCGCGCGACAGGTCGGCATGCTGGAAGCCTAGCCCCATCAGCACCTCGGCGGCGCGCGCCTCGGCCGACCAGGCGTCGATGTCGAGCAGACGCGCATGGATCTCGCCGATCCGGTCCGGGTCTGTGGCGGTCTCCGCCTCAGTCATAAGCGCGTGGCGCTCGGCATCGGCCTGCAGCACCACGTCCATGATCGTATCGTCGCTGGGCGCCACTTCCTGAGCCACCCAGCCGAGGCGGGCACCGTTCTGCAGGCGGATCGGGCTGTCCTTGCCGGGCGAATTGATTTCCTCGCGGATCAGGCGCAGCAGCGTCGACTTGCCCGTGCCGTTGCGCCCGATCAGGCCGACCTTCCAGCCAGCGGAAATCCGCGCCGACGCCGATTCAAACAGCGGGCGCGCTTCAACGCGGTAGTCGAGGTTGCGGATTTCCAGCATCGGCGTCCCATACCCGCTCGAAACGGAAAAGACACGCTAAAAGCACTGCAAAATTACATCGCCGCCATGCTGCAGCCACGCCCCATTGCGGCCATGTTGCACCGCAACAATCCGGGCATGGCAAATCGCAGTTTCCCCGTCCATCTGGACAGCGGCGAGGCGGTCCTCGTTCGGCCCATCGGGCGGCACGATGCCGGCCGTATGCGGGCCGGAATCGCCGCGCTTTCTGACCATTCCCGTTATCTGCGCTTCTTCAATGGCTCGCAGACCCTGCCCG
>ERZ795044.4372-NODE-4372-length-11606-cov-7.080859_pt1 | contig 11606 bp, 8 predicted proteins | sample MGYA00375128_ERZ795044 | MGnify/ENA primary metagenome ERZ795044 (study PRJEB30173, sample SAMN05720213) | anaerobic digester metagenome | isolation source: active sludge of municipal wastewater-treating anaerobic digesters | place: USA | collected 2014-12-22 ... | reverse complement strand
AAGTAACTATTCTCGGAGAAGTTATGCGACCCGGAATTTTTACCGTACAAAATGAGAAATTAACATTGCCTGAAGCTCTTGCTTTATCAGGTGATTTTACCATTTACAGTAAGCGCGATAAGGTAACCATCATTCGTGACAGTGCCGGTTACAAAACGTATAATTATGTTGATCTGAATTCACGTGATGTATTCTCTTCTCCTTTCTATACGCTTCATTCAAATGATATTGTTTATGTAGAACCATATAAAAAGAAAAGATTCCAGGGTGAAAATTATTACAGAGTCTTTCCTATTGTCTTGAGTACACTGACATTCATCCTGTCAATCTTATCATTTAGTAATAAAAATTAGTACACACATTTAAATGGCAACGGAAGAAAATTATGCCAATTCGGATTTGAATGCTGAATCTGAAAAGGTCAACATCAAACAAGTCTTTTACGACTATGTGATCCGTTACTGGTATCTCTATATTCTGACATTAATGCTTTCATTAATGATCGGATATTATTATGCATGGTATTCTACACCTGTATACAGTGCACGCGCTACTGTTCTCCTGAAACTTGCAAATCCGGGAGCTCAGAAAGGTGATATCATTTCAGCAATGAATGAATTCGATGATGATCGTAATCTTCAGAATGAAATTGAAGTAATCAAATCGCGTACTATGGTTGCCCGGACGGTAAAAGCGCTCAACTTTGATATATCTTATTATTATGTAGGAAATGTTAAAACAAGAGAAGTGTATCTGGAATGTCCGTTCAAAGTTATTAATGATTCCATTAAACTTAAGGCATTAAATGATCCGATTGAAATTCATATTATCAGTGATAAGAAATTCAGACTGACGTTTACCAATTCAAAAACGAAGGAATCATTTAGTAACATTTATTCATTCGATGAACAGATCCATAATGAATTGGGTAGTTATCGTTTGGTAAAACGCGGCTTTTTTAATGCCCGTGCTTATAACAATCCGAGATACGATAAACGTAATTATCTGGTCAGGGTACAGAACATGGAATCAGTTGTAGAGCGGTATCAGTCGTTGCTTACTGTTTCTGTTTTGACAAAGGCTTCTTCTATATTAAATATTTACATTGAAGATAAAGTACCTACGAAAGCAGTAGATTTTATCGATAAACTAATTGAGATCTGGATGCAATCCAGTATCGATCAGAAAAATGAACTTGCTACAAATTCATTAAAATTTATAGATGAACAAATCTTGTTGATCTCGCAGGATCTTAATAGTGTTGAAAAGGAGTTTGAAGATTTCCGCGCACAAAAAGGGATCACAGATTTGAATATTGAAGCACAAGGTTTTGTAAACAGTGCCCGTGAATATGATGTTCGTTTATCGGAAATAGATCTTAAGCTTAGCTTTCTGCAATATCTTCAGTCTTATGTTGAGGACGATAAAAACATCAGCGGTATGTCACCGGCTTCTATCGGAATTGATGATGCCTTACTTCTGAAATTGATCAGTCAGCTGAATGATCTGGAAAGTCAGCGTGAGATCATGCGTGCCGGAGCTACAGAAGAAAATCCAAGGATTCAGGAATTCAATCTGGCAATTCAGAATACAAAAAATGATTTGATCGAAAATATCCGGAGTATAGTTGCAGGGTTAACAGCTTCAAAAGCTGAAGCAAGATCACAATTGAATAGAGTAGAAGGGCACATTGCAACCTTACCTGGTACTGATCGTGTCATTGTAAATATCAAACGTCAGATGGAAGTGAAAGCAAATCTTTACACTTACCTGATGCAAAAACGTGCTGAAACTGCGATCATTCTTGCAGGAACGACTTCCGACAACCGTGCGATAGATCGTGCTGCAGCATCATTTAATCCGATTCGTCCTGTTAAATCCGAGATCTATCTGATCTCTGTTTTTATGGGCTTGATTCTTCCCGCAGCATTTGTTTACTTCAAAAATATGCTGAACGATAAGATCATGGATCGTTCTGATATAGAAAAACAGACTAAGTTACCGGTAATTGGAATGGTAGGTATGAGTGAGTCTTCTAATGAATTTGTTATTCAGGAAAATTCGAAATCATTTATTGCCGAAGCGTTCCGTTCAATCCGTACCAATCTGCAGTTCTTTATCCGTAATCAGAATAAAGCAAAAACATTCCTGGTTACGAGCTCAATTTCAGGAGAAGGAAAAAGTTTTTGTTCGCTGAATCTTGCTGCAATCTTTGCATTAAGTGGTAAGAAAACAATATTGGTCGGATTCGATTTACGTAAACCCAAATCTATGAGTCATCTTGGACTTAAAGGTGAACTTGGTGTTACAAATTATCTGATCGGCTCCAGCACTGAAAAACAAATTGTGCAGACATCCGGAATTTCAAATCTGGATATCATTCTTACCGGACCAAAGCCGCCGAATCCTTCGGAGTTACTCCTTACCGAACGCATCGACGAACTTTTCGTTTTCTTAAAAGATAATTACGAATACATAATTCTGGATTCACCACCATTAGGATTGATCTCAGATCCATTGATCTTAGCGAAATATTCTGATACGGTAATTTATATTGTTCGCCAGAATTTTACACGACGTTTGCATCTCGATGCATTGAACAAACTTCATTCAGAAGGCCGAATTAAAAATGTCGGTGTTATTCTGAATGCTGTTGCTAAAAAGTCTGTAGCTTATGGCTATGGTTATGGCTATGGCTATGGTTACGGCTATGGCTATGGTTATGGTTCAAAAGCGAACGCAGGGTATTATGAAGATGTGATCGAAGATGACAAGCCGAAATCAGGTGGCATCTTCAGTCGTAAGAAGAAGAAAAAGAAAGAGTAGTCAAAATATCTTTCATATTCCATTCCGAAAACCTTCCTCGTGAAAAAGATCGCAATTCTTCAGTCAAATTATATTCCCTGGAAAGGTTATTTCGATATCATTAATCACGTCGATGAATTTATTTTTTATGATGATGTTCAGTATACAAAAAACGACTGGCGGAATCGAAATAAAATAAAATCTGCTAATGGATCTTTATGGTTAACTATTCCTGTTCGGCAGGAAAATCTTTCGCAGAAAATTAATGAAACAAAAGTTTCGCAGGATAATTGGGCAGAAAAACACTGGAAGTCTATTTCGTTGAATTATTCCAAAGCTCCTTTCTTTCATTTATATAAAGACAAGCTTGAGAAATTCTACTCTGAGGTTAAAACTCCTTTGTTGAGTGAAATAAATTTGTCTGCAATCGAACTTCTCAATTCATTTCTGGGTATAAATACTGTTCTAACATCTTCTTCTGACTATAAACTGATAGCAGGAAAAAATGAACGGTTAATTGATCTGATCCTTCAAGCCGGTGGCACTCACTATCTGAGTGGTCCGTCAGCAAAGGATTACATCAAAGAAGATCTGTTTAATGAGGCAGGAATTGAAATCAGTTGGATGGATTATTCGGGCTACCCTGAGTATCCGCAAATGAATCCGCCGTTTGAACATGCAGTAAGTGTTCTTGATCTGATTCTGAATACAGGACCGGATGCATTGAAATATATGAAATGAAAAAAGTAAGTATTGTAACCACCATGTATCACTCGGCAAAATACTTGCCTGAGTTTTATGCCAGAGTCCGAAAGGCTGCTGAGCTTTCCGGTGTACAGTACGATTTCATTTTTGTAAACGATGGATCACCTGATAATTCACTGGCTGTAGCATTGCAACTGCGTGATGAATTTCCTGATGTAGCCGTTGTTGAACTTTCAAGAAATTTTGGTCATCACAAAGCGATCATGGCCGGTTTAAGGGAAGCAGAAGGCGACCTCGTTTTTCTGATCGATTGTGATCTGGAAGAACAACCTGAATTGCTTACTGAATTTTACACCAAGATGGAAGAAACCAAAGGTGATGTCATCTTCGGTGTTCAGAATTCCCGCAAAGGAAAATGGCGTGAGCGGATCTTTGGGCAGGTGTTCTATAAAGTATTCAATCATTTTGCAGAACGACCTATTCCTGAAAATATCATAATGGCCAGGTTGATGACCAGGAATTATGTAGAGGAATTGATCAGATACGATGAAAAGGAGTTTTTTCTTGGAGCAACATTTATGGAAGTTGGTTTTAAACAGATTCCTGTTTCTGTTGACAAGAAAGATAAAGGCTCTTCAACTTATAGTTTGAGTAAAAAGGTTGCATTGATGGTGAATGCCATCACAAGCACAAGTAATAAGCCACTGATCTATGTTTTTTACTTCGGCGCTTTGATCAGCTTTGTTTCATTCACTTTCATAATCATTTTACTTTTTCGCCATTTCTTCATAGAGAAATTACTGACAGGATGGCCGTCATTGATCGTTTCTATTTGGTTTCTCAGCGGACTGATCATTCTTTGCATCGGTTTATTGGGTATTTATCTCTCCAAAATCTATATGGAAACGAAACACCGACCTACGGTAATCGTAAGAAAGAGATACGATGCCCGCTAATGGACAATAAGTTTCTCGACGAATCAATCAATTATTACCGCGATAAGATCAAACAATTTGGCAGTAGTGCCGAAGGAATGGATTGGAAAAATAGCGACACGCAATATTTAAGGTTCGAAGTCATTTCCCGTTATATCGATTTTTCAACAAGGCCTTCAGTGCTTGATGTTGGATGTGGAAATGGGGAATTCAATAATTATATCCGTCAGAGTTCTAAAGCCATAGTATATTCAGGTATCGATGCTGTACCTGAAATGGTATCACTGACCAATGAGCGTTTCGGAGCAGATACTGCTTCACTCCATGATCTTCTTTCATGGGATTCGGAAAAACGATATGATTATGTTATTGCATCGGGAACTTTCAATGCAAAACTAAGTGCAACTGACGAAGAGTGGCAGGAATATTTTTATGGAAACATAAAAAAAATGTTTTCAATGGCAAATAAAGCTGTCATCTTTAATTGTATGACTTCGTTTGTTGATTATAGATACGATAGATTATATTATCCGACTGTACAGGAATTGTCTGATTTTGCAGTAAAGAATTTATCAAGGAAATTTATCATTGATCATTCATATCCATTATATGAAGTAACAATGGTCATTCAAAAATAAATGAAGAATCTGGTAATAGTTGGAACAGGAGATTATGCACTTGTAGCTTTTCATTTTTTAAAGCAAACGGGATCGTATAATATCATTTCTTTTTCTGAAGAAATGAATTATATCCGTTTTGATATTGTCGAAGGATTGCCGAATATATCATTTGAAGAACTTGAATTTAAAGCGCCACCGGAAGATACAATGTTGTTAATTGCAATCGGTCCGAATAAAGTAAATTCTGTGCGCGAAAGATTGTATTTAAGTGCAAAAGAAAAAGGATATTCATTCATAAAATATATCAGTCCGCAGGCAACTGTCTGGGACGAAAATGCAATAGGAGAAAATTCTTTTATATTTCCCAATTGCGTAGTCGAACCTTTTGCTAAGGTCGGTAATAATTCTGTTTTATGGTCAGGAGCAATTCTTGCACATCATTCTGAAGTAAAAGATCATTGTTTTCTCGCTCCCGGTGTATGCATTTCCGGACGATCGGTGATCGGTTCTAATTCTTTTATTGGTATCAATGCAACGATCAGAGACAATGTTACTGTAGGTGAAAGATGCATAGTAGGTGGTGGAGCATTGATCAAAAAGAACATTGAAAATGGCGGAGTATATTCTCAATCAGGAACTGCGAAGTACAATGATGATAGTTTCAACACTAAAGTCTGAGAATTGTTATGTTGCGCCGGAGCTCTTCACTAATTACACGTCTGTACGATAAACAGATCGATGCAACCGGACTTGCACTTTTCCGCATTTTATATTTTACAAATTTGTTTTTTGAAGTACTTCAGATCTTCAATTTTCGTCACCTCATATTTGATAAAATTCCATTTGTAGAAGGAAATGAAATTGCAGTAGGAATCGGACTGGTAGTCTGGTTATGTGTAATTGTGTTGCTTGCGTTAGGATTGTTTACAAGAGTTTCGGGCATTCTGAATTATTTGCTTACAATAATTTTTTTCGGCATGGCCGGAGAATTTGCCTATCATATGTATTATTTATATACAGGAATAAATTTATTGATCATGTTCCTGCCGGTAAGCAGAGTAATTTCTATTGATCGTCTGCTTACAAAGTTAAAGTACTCGTCTTCGCGATTTCGCTATGAACCACCAACAACGGTAAGTGCCTTGTCATATCTGATCCCTGCTATGATTGGAATCGGTTTTGTTTACTACGATTCCATTCTCTATAAACTGGTTTCGCCATATTGGCTGAATGGGCTTGGAATGTGGCTGCCTTCCTCATTGCCAATGATCGCTCATGTGGATATGTCGGCAATATTGAATTTAAAATTCCTGATGAAGTTCGTCGGATACTTAACTCTGATTTTTGAGTTTGCATTTTTATTTTTATTCTGGCACAGGAAGTGGCGTTTCCCGCTCTTCCTTATTGGTATAGGATTACATCTTGGAATATTACTTGAATTTCCGATTCCATATTTCGCTATAGGAGTTGTTGCACTTTATATTTTAATGGTTCCTGTTTCTTTCTGGAAAAAAATAAAGTTTAACAGAAGTGGAAAGAGGACACTGGCATTTTATTTCGATGCAGAATGTCCATTATGTGTACGAACAGTAATTGTTCTTAAACATTTCGATATTTTCAGAAGAATAGATTTTATTTCAGTGCAATCTTCTTTAGGAAAAGTTCCTGCGCTTAGTAGTTATACAGAAGATCAGTTATTGAACGATATTCATAGTGTAACTGAAGGAGGAATTGTTTCAAAAGGTTACGATACCTACCGCAAAGCATTTTCTGCAATGCTATGGTCTTTGCCGCTTTCATGGTTGATGTACTTGCCGGGCATCTCACATATAGGGCGTGCAATTTATTCTTACATAGCGGAGAACCGGACCAATGAAAGATGTACTGATGAGACTTGTGGTTACGAGCCTCCTGTGTTTCCTAAGAATGACAATGAATTTAAATTGCTGCATAACCTGACCTTACGTAAATTGAAAATATTTTCAATAAAAATACTTATCGGATTGGCAGTGTTTCTTCAGATCGCAGTTTCTCTGAATGCTTCATTGGCAAAAAAGGTCAGACATTCAGGAATTTTAAAAGATACTTTTTTGGATGGAGGTGTGACTTCATTTTCGTCTGACATAAAATCAGTCGCAAGGCCATTGCTGGGAATTACGAATCATCCGGTATTTATGGACTTTCATTTCAGGAATTACAATCACATTGTTGCAATCGTATACAAAGGCAAAAAATCAATTGAGTTTTTACCCGTAATAAATGAAAATGGACAACCCGGAAACTATTTAAAGGGCGGAAATTTCGTTAATTGGACATTTAAAGTGAATTCCGCCGATATAAATCAGGCAAAACTATCTGCAGGTATTTTGCGTTACACAGCATTCTGGGCAGGCTCAAACGGGCTTACTTTAAAGGATCTTCAGTTCGAAATAGTTGTTAAAAAAATTGATAATTATAACGATTGGGAAATGAATTTTCTGCACGATCAGCTCAATGCACCCTGGCAAATTGCCGGAACTGCAGAGTGGTCAGATGGAGTATTCAGCGTGAACTTGTCCGATATAGAAAAAATGTAATTTATGATTCCATTCAACAAACCGTTTCTTACAGGTAAAGAAACAACTTACATCAAAGAAGCAGTGGAGTCAGGGAAAATTTCCGGCGACGGAATATTTACTAAACGTTGTCACGAATTTTTTGAGTCAAAATATGGTTTCAAAAAAGTGCTTCTTACTTCATCATGTACGGATGCACTGGAAATGGCTGCATTACTCTTGAGAACAGAGCCGGGAGATGAGATCATTGCGCCAAGTTATACCTTCGTTTCCACTGTCAATGCTTTTGTTCTTCGCGGAGCAAAAATTGTATTTGCTGACAGTTCTGCTGAGAGCCCGAATATTGATGTAACAAAGATCGAATCGCTGATCACTCCAAAAACAAAAGCAATTTTACCCGTGCATTATGCCGGTATTGCATGCGATATGGATGTGATCATGGATATTGCAAACAGACACAATGTGTATGTTGTGGAAGATGCAGCGCAGAGTATAGATGCATATTACAAAGGCCGGCCGTTAGGAAGTATCGGACAGCTTTCTGCTTTTTCATTTCACGAAACAAAAAATATTATTTCCGGTGAAGGCGGTATGCTTGTGATGAATGATTCGTCGTTTATTGCAAGAGCTGAGATCATTCGGGAAAAAGGCACTAATCGCTCGGCATTTTTCAGAGGAGAAATTGATAAATATGGCTGGGTAGATATTGGCTCATCATTTCTGCCGTCTGAAATTATTGCTGCATTTCTTTTTGCACAATTAGAGAATATGAATAAGATCCAGGCTAAACGTAAATTCAGCTGGGAAACTTATCATGATTCATTGAAGCCACTGGCAGCTAAGGGTTATTTCAAGACACCGCACATTCCTTCGTATGCGACTAACAATGCACACATTTACTATATTGTTTGTAACACTCCGGAAGAACGACAACGATTGATCTCTGTTCTCCGTCAGGAAAATATTTATTCAGTATTCCACTATTTGTCATTGCATAAAAGTGAATTTTATAAAGACAAATACAACGGTCCGGAATTGCCTAACTCTGATCACTTCTCCGATTGTCTTATTCGTTTACCAATGTATTATGATCTTTCAGAAAAGGACATTATGCATGTAGTGAAAGTGATCAAGAAGTTTTATAACGGTAATTCTTAATTCATGAATGCAGTAGTCAGGAAATCGATTATGACAGTGCTACTGCTGTTTTGCGTCTATGGTTTTTTCTTTCCGCAGCTGCCGGTTGTAAATGCAGATGAATTGTGGGAAACATCGCGTGGATACTACATGAAAACGATGCACAAACCCGGAGAACCTCTTTTGCCGGAATCTGTCGCTCCCTTTTATTCGTCCATAGGAAATATGGGTTGGAAAAGCTGGTGTATTTTATCGGTAAAGACAGGGACATTCGCAGCAATGATGTATCTCCTTCCATTCGATGAACTGACTGCTATGCGTTACGGAATGTTTTTCTGGAGTCTGCTAGCATTGCTGTTTACGTTTCTGGTTGCTAAACAATTTTCCCTTAGCAAGTGGTATGCATTGTTCGCCGTCGCTATTCTCATTGCCCTTCCTGATTTTTTTTCGCAGATACACCGAGAACGTTCTGAGATCATGATCTGTGCTTGTCTTATGATGGGAGTTTTTATTTTTAACAGATTAATTCAGTCTGAAGAAAGCACTAGGAAAAATATTTATCTTCTCCTGTTTGGAATTATTTCGTGGTTACCATCATTGTTGATTCATCCATCAGCAATCGTAATACCGGCAGTAGCCGGACTGTTTTATTTGTATTACGAAAAGCAAACATTTCTGAAACTTCAGACCTTTGTTTTCGGAGCAGGATTGATGATTGGTGCTGTTTTCTTTCTTTATATTATGAATGAAATGAAGGAATTTGCAATTGCAGCCGGAGGTGGAAATTATTTTTTGTATCAAGGGCCGCCGGTTCTTGTTAAAGGATGGAAATATGTTATTTCTATTCCGTACGCTTTCTATAACAAATTCTTTGTAGCCAATCCGGTTTCACGGCCTGTTTCATTCCTGATATTTGTGTGCAGTTTCATACTTATCCTGATGCAGGCGAAAGGGAAGATAAGATCCATTTCAGTTCAACGTGATTTTATTTTGATCTGTATCTCCGTTTTTCTGACTCTAACAGTTTTATATCTGCTTTCAGGAAGTTTCGGAAATTTCAATGTAATTGTAGCACCTTTCGTAGCAATAGTCATTGCCGGATATTTTAGTAATGTAGAGCAGAGTAAAGGAAAATCTGCAAGAACAGCTATGATTGTTGCTTCACTGCTCCTGATCACTTTTGTAACAAATGCAATAGGTATAGGACAGGATGTAAGAATGGCCAAAGAGTATAAAAGGATTACAACACATGTCCGGTCGATGATTGACGAGGATTCTGCTGTCCTTGGATTGGCACTTTATTATAACCCTTTCAAGGATCAGCCGTATTATTCTAATTCATGGTTTAATCCTTATGGCGGTCGCATTGAGCAGTCGTTCAGCGATGCTGTAAAGGCATTAGATGTAAAATATGTAATTGTAGATGATGCCTTCGTAGGCCGCGCTCTTCTGGATCGTGGTCGCGGATGGACTGATTCTATGTTTACGTATTTGAAAAAAAATGGTGAAGTGATCGATGAGATCCCAGCAAATTATTTTGTAGGAAATCGTGTTCCTGCACCTGAATTCTACGGCGAACAATGGCAATACCCGGATCAACGTAAGCGGTTTATTCGGAAGATAAGAATTGTGAAGTTGAATGAAAAATGAAATTAATATACGAAAGTAAATAATTGTTGGTAGTTAAAATCAAGTAGCCGCTTGCTATTTACTACTCACCAATTACTACTCACAAAAAAAATGTTCAAAGGAAAACTCGATACTCAAAGCAAACTACTGTTCAAGAACAGTGGGTGGGTATTCTTTTCTAATTTTTTCAGTACGGGACTGGCATTTTTGAGATCGGTGATCATTGCCCGGGGTTTAGGTCCGGGGATCTATGGAACATATGCAATTGTTGTCGCCTTTGTGGGCTTGATCCAGGAATTTCTGAATTTGAATATAGGCACAGCATTGATAAAATTCGGAGCAGTTTATCATACAGAGAATAGAAACGATAAGCTAATGGCCTTTGTTAAATCGGGCTTGCTTGTTAGTTTTATTATGGCTGTATTTTCAGTGATCGTTATTGCACTGCTTTGTTTTATTTCATACGATACGTTTATTGATAAGCCGGATCTTGAATGGTTTATCATTTGCTATGCAATTGCAGCGAGTATTACTTATGTAAACTCGATAAGTAAATCGATGCTGCGGTTGCATTATAAATTCAGGATGAGTTCGATCATTCAGATGATCATGGATGTTGTCGAAACGCTGGCTATAGCTCTTGCAGTTTTTATTTACCCAAAAAACCTGAATGTATTTTTTGTAGCAATAATTGTAACCAGATTTCTCAACGGATTTATCTGCAATCTCCTTGCTTATTATGAATTGAAAAATGAATTGATGCCACATTTGAGTGCTCCAATGGTTCTGATAAAGGATGAGAAAAAATCAATAATGGATTTTATATTTGGTAATTCAATTGGTAATTCATTGAAGACGATCATCAGTCAGGGCGATATACTTTTGCTTGGAATTCTGACATCTCCACAGCAGGTAGGTTTCTATGCAGTCGCAAAAAAACTTGCTTATTCAGTTCTTACATTATCTGATCCATTGGTTTCTTCAATATATCCACAGCTTTCGAAATTGCTCGCAGAGAAAAAGTTCAAAGAGATGAAAAATATGCTGGTACGTATTACATCTATTGCAATGGTTCCGGGATTTATCTTTATTGTAGCAACATTCTTCCTCAATGAATGGATCATTAAAACAGTTTACGGTCCGGAATATTTACCGGCAACTCAGGCATTTTTCTATTTTGTGATTGGTGCAGTACTCGGTGCATCTACCTTCTGGACTTT
>ERZ795044.4369-NODE-4369-length-11613-cov-5.058055_pt1 | contig 11613 bp, 5 predicted proteins | sample MGYA00375128_ERZ795044 | MGnify/ENA primary metagenome ERZ795044 (study PRJEB30173, sample SAMN05720213) | anaerobic digester metagenome | isolation source: active sludge of municipal wastewater-treating anaerobic digesters | place: USA | collected 2014-12-22 ... | reverse complement strand
CGTCTGTATTTTCCTTCGTGAGCGCGGGGTGCGCGAAGAAGCCGAGGCGGCCGAGACGGTAATTGATGGTGACGATCACGGCGCCGCGTTTGGCGAGGGCCGTGCCGTCGTACATCGGCACGCCGCCTGCGCCTGCGCGGAAGGAGCCGCCATGGATGAAGAACATGACGGGCAGTTTTTTCGACGCAGCCTGTGACGGCGTCCAGATGTTGAGGAAGAGACAGTCTTCGCTTTGCGTGCCGACGCGGGCCCATGGTTCGGTGCTGGTGGTGGCCTGCGGGCAAGCGGCGCCGACTTCCGTGGCAGCGCGAACGCCGGTCCATTTCGCGAGAGGTTGCGGCGCGCGCCAGCGGAGATTGCCGATGGGCGCTGCGGCGTAAGGAATGCCGCGGAAGACGGCGAGGTCGCCGGCTGTTGTGCCTTGCACGATGCCGGTGTCGAGATTCGCTGTCGGGCCAGATGCGCCGGCGCCGGGAGTGGAGGTGCAGGCGGCGAGGCTGACAACAGCTGCAACCGCAGCGAGACCTGCTTTGAACGCCATATCGTTTCCTGCCCTGAAGACTCTTGTTTGCCGCACGGTGGTGGAAGCGGCGATCAAACACAAGGCGGGTTCGCTCTGTCGCGATGGACGTAGCGTCAGTCGACCTCTCTCAAGACAGTGCGGATCGTGTCGATGATCTGGTCGATCTGGCCTTTCTCGATGATCAGCGGCGGCGACAGGGCGATGATATCTGCCGTGACGCGGATCAGAACGCCGCGTTCGAAGCAGGCCCGGAAGGTTTCGAGCGCGCGTTGTGTCGGCTTGCCATGGCGGGGCTCTAGTTCGATGCCACCGATGATGCCGAGATTGCGGATATCGATGACGTGGCGGGCATCGCGCAGGGAGTGCAGCGCGTCCTGCCAATAAGGCGCGAGTTCGGCGGCGCGTTCAAACAGGCGTTGTTCGCGGAAGACCTCCAGCGTGGCGAGGCCGGCGGCGCAGGCGAGCGGGTGCCCGCTCATCGTGTAGCCGTGGAAGAGTTCGATCGGCGTTTCGGAATTGTTGACGATGGTGTCGTGGATCTCGCGGCTGGCGGCGACGGCGCCCATGGGCACGGTGGCGTTGTTGATCGCCTTGGCCATCGTGATGATATCAGGCCGCACGTCGAAATGCTGTGCGGCGAAGGGAGCGCCAAGGCGGCCGAAGCCCGTGATGACTTCGTCGAAGATCAGCAGGATATCATGCTTGGTGCAAAGCTCGCGCAAGCGCTGGAGATAGCCTTGCGGCGGCACGAGCACGCCCGCTGAACCTGCGACCGGCTCGACAATGACAGCTGCGATTGTCGAGGCGTCGTGCAGCAGGACGAGGCGTTCGAGTGCGTCGGCGTACTCAATGCCATGTTTTGGCTGGCCGCGTGAGAAGGCGTTGCGCGTGATGTCGTGCGTGTGGGGCAGGTGGTCGACGCCTGCCACCATCGGTCCGAAATTCATGCGGTTGCGGGTGATGCCGCCGACGCTCATGCCGCCGAAATTGACGCCGTGATACGCGCGCTCGCGGCCGATGAGGCGGTACTTGTTCGGCTTGCCGCGTGCCTTCTGGTACGCGAGCGCGATCTTGAGAGCGGTGTCGGCGCTTTCGGAGCCGGAATTGGTGAAGACGATACGATCGAGCTTGTCGGGCAGGAAGCCGCCGAGCTGGTTGGCGAATTCGAACGCGGCCGGATGGCCCATGTTGAAGGTGGAGGCATAGTCGAGTTCGGCGGCGGCGCGCTGGATCGCTTCGACGATCTTCGGCTGTGCGTGCCCGGCGGCGACGCACCAGAGGCCGGCGGTGGCATCGAGAACGGCGCGGCCATCGGGCGTATAGTAGTGCATGCCTTCCGCGCGGACGAGCATGCGGGGATCGGCCTTGAATGCCCGGTTCGGCGTGAACGGCATCCAGAAAGCGTCTAGCGAGTTTGGGCGCAGGGTGTTCGACATGGGGCAAGTGTTGTCGTGTGCGGCCTCGCCTGCAACAGGAATCGAGCACTGATAGCGACTATCGGCGCAAGTGATCGGCGTTAGCGTGGCTCAAGCTGTATGTGAGGCGTTTCCGGCGACCGCAGGATGGTTCTGGCGATGACGACGGTGTAGACCTTTCCCCAGAGGTCACCGCCGGAGACATTTCCCGACGGACCCACAAGGGGAGTGAAGCTCTATGAGAACATCCTGGCTTATTTCGATCGCTGTCGCTGGCGCATTTGCCAGCGCGTGTTCGACAATGGATTCGGCGCCGAAGCTGCCGACCTATGCTGCAACGCTGGCGCCGGGCGCCGGCATTACGTCGACTGGCAAAGGCGCGGGCACGTTCACATACGATCCGGCGACGCATGCACTGTCATACACCGTCACCTATGAGGGCCTGACGGGTCCCGCGGTTGCCGCACACATCCATGGTCCGGCAGAGCCGGGCGCGAACGGCCCGCCGGTTGTGCCGTTCGCCAACGCCGCCACCCCGATCACCGGCACGGCGACGCTGACGGATGCGCAGGCGGCCGATCTCGCGGCGGGCAAGTGGTATGTGAACGTCCACACCGCGGCCAACAAGGGCGGCGAAATTCGCGGCCAGATTACTGCGAAATAGGCTGTATCGATCCTCGTTTCACGAGACAGGCGTGCTGCGCTGCATGGGAGTGCAGCGCAGCATGATTTGTATTCGGAAACAGGCCCGAATTCGCTTTTGCGGCCCTCAGTGCGGGCGTATGCCTTCAGCAATGATTCGCTGATCCGCGGGTGCGGAAGCGAGGGGGCCGACGGGGACAGGAGCCAGCATGGCAGACGGCACGAAGCTGGTGATCTCCTGCGCGACGCTGGGCTATGCCGTGGCCGGCGCGACGGTTGCCGCAGCGATGGCTGCTGAAGGCTGGGTCGGGCGCGGCGATGAGCAAGCGGCTGAGGAAGCCGCCGCCCATGCGATGCGCGAGGCGCTAAACGCGATTGATTTCACCGGGCATGTGATTGTCGGCGAAGTCGATATTCCGATCCTCAATGTCGGCGAGAGCGTGGGGACGGGGAACGGCCCCGAACTCGATATTGCGCTTGAGGCGCTGGAGGGCACGACGCTGACGGCGAAGGCCATGCCGAATGCGCTGGCGGTCATTGCGGCGGCGCCCAAGGGCGGGCTGCTGCAGGTGCCCGATCTCTACATGGAGAAGCTGGCGATCGGGCCGGGCTATGAGCGCGGCGTTGTCGATCTCGATGCCGGTGCGGGCGAGAATGCGATCCGGCTGGCGAAGGCCAAGGGCGTGGATGTACGCGAGATAACCGTATGCGTGCTGGATCGTCCGCGGCACGAGAAGATCATCGCTGATCTCCGCAAGGTCGGCGTGCGGATCAACCTGATCTCTGACGGCGATGTTGCTGGCGTTATCAACACGGCGATGCCGGAGACAGCGATCGACATGTATGTCGGACAAGGCAAGGCGCCTGAGGGCGTTCTGGCCGCTGCCGCGCTGCGTTGTGCGGGCGGGCAGATGCAGGCGCGGTTCGTCTTCCGCAACGAGGCGGAAAAATACCAGGCGCAGCGCACGGGCCTGAAGGATGCCGGACGGCGCTTCGAGCTGGATGATCTTGTCTCCGGCGAGGTGATCTTTGCTGCGACCGGCGTCACCAAGGGCACGCTGCTGGATGGCGCCGTGCGCAGCCGCAGGGGCGTCGAGACACACACCATGCTGATGTCATCGAGCGATGGCGTGGTGCGGAAGATCCGGTCGGTTACGCCGGTGGGGCGTTAGCGGGCTGTTTTCGCGCGGCCCCGCGGCCTTGAACCGACTCGTGAACCACCACAGGTTGGGGCATGGCCGACAGATCAAACACACAGCCCGCTTTTCTGGGCGTTGCGCACTCGCTTTCGGGCAAGGTGTGGCGGCAGCGGCCCATGGATGAGGCGCTGGCGCTGGAACATTCGCGCAAGCTGAAAGCGCCGGATCTGGTGGGGCGCCTGCTGTCTGCGCGGGGTGTGAAGCTCGATGAGGCGGAGCTCTTTCTCAACCCGACCTTGAAAGACCTGTTTCCTGATCCGTCGACATTCGCCGACATGGACAAGGCGGCTGATGTGATCCTCGACGCTATCGTGTCGGGCAAGAAGGTGGCGGTGTTCGCGGACTATGACGTCGATGGCGGTACGTCGTCGGCGATCCTGTCGCGGTATTTCCGGGCGTGGGGACGGGAGCTGATCCTCTATGTGCCGGACCGCCTGACCGAGGGCTTCGGGCCGACGCCGTTTGCATTCCGTGCGCTGAAGGACATGGGCGCGGAGCTGGTCGTGACGGTCGATTGCGGCGCGGCGGCGATAGAGGCGCTGAAGGTTGCCAATGAGATCGGTCTCGATGTCGTGGTGATGGATCACCACCTGATGCACGACGAGCATACGCCGCCGACGCTCGCGCTGGTGAATCCAAACCGGCCTGATGACAAGTCGGGACATGGCTTCCTTGCGGCTGCGGGCGTGGTGTTTGTGCTGGTGGCGGCGCTGAACAGGCTGGCTCGGAAAAAGAGTTTCGCGCCTGAAGGCGGGTTGCCTGATCCGATGAAGTGGCTCGATCTCGCAGCGCTGGGCACGCTGTGTGACATGGCCCCGTTGAAGGGCGTGAACCGGGCGTTTGTCACGCGTGGGCTGGCCTGTCTTGAGCGGCTGGAGAATGCAGGGCTGAAGGCGCTGGCAGAAGTCGCTGGCATCGAGGCGCCGAAGTCTGTCTATCACGCGACGTTCGTGTTGGGGCCGAGGCTCAATGCGGGCGGACGGATTGGCGATCCATGGACAGCGGCGAAATTGCTGGCGACGGATGATCGCGCTGAAGCGATCCAGCTCGCCGAGAAGCTCAACTTCCAGAACCAGGAGCGGAAGGAAGTCGAGGCTGGAATCCAGAAGGCGGCGATGGAGCAGGTGGAGCGGCGGCTGGCGATGAAGCCAGACGCGGGCATTCTCGTAGTGGGTGGCGAAGGGTGGCATCCGGGCGTGATTGGCATCGTCGCCGGTCGGCTGAAGGAGAAGTATCACCGGCCGGCAATCGTCGTTGGCTGGGGCGAGGGGCTTGGTCCTGTCGCGCGTGGGTCGGGTCGATCCGTGCCGGGCGTCAATCTTGGCGAGCTGATTTCGGGCGCGGCGAAATCCGGGCTGTTGCTGTCAGGTGGCGGGCACGCGATGGCGGCAGGACTGAGCATGGACCCGGCGCGGCTGGATGAGCTGCTGGAGTATCTTGAGGAACGAACCAAGGGCACGGCGTTGGAGCTGGCCGAGGCGAGGGTATTGGAGATCGACGGGACGCTCGCGCCGGGGGCGGCTACGGGGGAGTTGCTGGACATGATCGAGCGGACGGGGCCGTTCGGATCGAACGCGCCGGAGCCGCTGTTTGCTGTGCCGAACGTCCGTGCGGCAGGCGCGCGGCGGGTGGGCGAAAATCATATGGCTTTCGATATGGTCGGCGAGGATGGCTCGCGGGTACGGGCAATCGCGTTCCGGGTGGCCGATGGGCCGGAGGGGCAGGCGATTGCGCGGGGAGACGCGATTCACGTCGCCGGAAGGCTGCGCCCGGATACCTGGCGGGGGCCGGGAAAGGTGCAGATCGAGGTAGCGGATATCGCGTTGGCCTAGGCGTTTTGCCCTGTGCCAATTCACCCGCAGAAGGGTGAAATGGGGTGCTTGCAGGGCCGGAGCGATGCAGCTATATCGCTCGCTTCGCTGGATGGTCCCTTCGTCTATCGGTTAGGACGTTAGGTTTTCAACCTGAAAAGAGGGGTTCGACTCCCCTAGGGACTGCCAGCGGACGTTTCATCGAATTGAATTTATTGATCTTTTCGAGGAACATCCGTTTTGGCCCCATACGTGGCCCCGATGGCCCACTTCGCTTGCCCGGTGCGACTTCATCCAACGTCAGCGTGAACCATTTCAATAAGCGCCCAGTCGTCGCGATTGGGAGGGATTTAGTGACGCCCCCTTGGCCGCATAGCGGTCCGGCTCTCTTAAGTACCATTGGCCACTTCCGCGCCATCGGACGTGATTTCAACTTCCGTCCTTGCCCATTTGAATTCATGCAGGTGGAGCGTGAGCCTAGCTAGGGGGGAGAATCGGTGCGCCTTGAAGAAATCTCCAAAGGTACGAGCGTTCTGGGCTTGGCGGTGCGCGGGCCGGCAGAGGTCGTGTCGGCTGAATGGCTTGGCGACGGACAGCTGCAGGTCTTTTTTCGAAGCGAGGCCGGCCCCGATGAAAGGATTCTGACACGAGACGACGAGGCAAGGCTCTCCCCCGTCTCGTTGTCACGCGCCTTTGCATTTGATGCAGATGCGAACGATTTCCGGCTCGCGGCGGAGGCGCGTAGGATCAGGCTCGCACACCTGTTCGATCCCTATTTGGCGCTGACCTCGTCTTCAATCGAGGCGCTGCCCCACCAGATTACTGCTGTCTACGGGGAGATGCTGCCGCGTCAGCCGTTGCGCTTCTTGCTTGCTGACGATCCCGGCGCAGGCAAAACTGTAATGGCCGGGCTCTTCATAAAGGAGCTTATTCTGCGGGGCGACCTCAAGCGCTGCTTGATCGTGGCGCCGGGTTCCCTCGTTGATCAGTGGCAGGATGAACTGCGGGAGAAATTCGATCTCCGCTTTGACATCCTCGATCGTTCGATGTTCGAGACGTCCTATGATGGCAATCCGTTCAGCGCGCACGACAAGCTAATTCTGCGTCTCGATATGGCGTCCAGATCGGAGGATATGCAGGCAAAGATCGCCGCCGCAGCTGATTTCGACCTAGTCATCGTCGATGAAGCTCACCGGATGTCCGCCAGCTATTTCGGCAATGAGGTGAAGAGAACCAAGCGCTTCCTGTTCGGGCGCATGCTGGGAGAAAACGCACGACACTTGTTGTTGATGACAGCGACACCTCACAACGGAAAGGAGGAAGAGTTTCAGCTTTTTCTTTCGCTCTTGGATCACGATCGCTTTGAGGGCAAACACCGCGAAGGCATGCGAGCGGCTCAGCCGAGCGACTTGATGCGCCGGCTCGTGAAGGAAGAGCTTTACTGGTTCGATGGAAGGCCGCTGTTTCCCGAGCGTCGTGCCTACACGGTGAACTACAAGCTATCGCCGGCTGAAGCCGATCTCTATGGCGCAGTTACCGACTACGTGCGTGACGAGATGAACCGCGCCGACAGGCAGGGCGAAGGCGCGCAGCGCAACAACGTGGGCTTTGCGCTGATGTCGCTTCAACGCCGGCTTGCGTCCTCTCCACGAGCAATCTGGATTTCACTGAAGCGTCGGCGGGAACGTCTGCAAACACGTCTCGAAGAGGAGCGTCTCCGGACGCGAGGAGCGTCGCTTGCCGCAACCAAGTCGGTGGTGTCCGGGTTGGAGCCCGAAGACCTGGATGAGATGCCAGACGAGGAACTGGAGAATCTCGAAAACGAAGCAATAGACACGGCCTCGAACGCCAGAACGCTGGACGAGTTGGCAGCAGAGATCGCCAGCCTCACCGATCTTGAAGAGCGAGCCAATCGACTTAGGCACTCTGGTGAAGATACCAAGTGGGCCCAGCTAGCTCAAATTCTCGACGCCCCTCCCGTTCATGACCCCAGCACGGGCCGGCAGAAGAAGATCCTGATCTTCACAGAGCCCCGCGATACGCTGGACTATCTGCAGGAAAAGATCGTCGCCCGGCTTGGCGACGCGGAAGCGGTTAAGGTGATCCACGGCGGCGTGCCGAGGCAGCATCGACGAGCTGCCGTCGCTGCGTTCAATGATGACCCCCGGGTGCGGGTTCTGATTGCCAATGATGCGGCTGGCGAGGGTGTGAACCTGCAGCGCGGTGCGCACCTGATGGTGAACTACGACCTTCCCTGGAACCCCAACCGGCTCGAACAGCGCTTCGGGCGTATTCACCGGATTGGCCAGACTGAAATCTGTCATTTGTGGAACCTCGTCGCTGGTGAAACGCGCGAAGGCGCAGTCTACCAGCGCCTGTTGGAAAAACTTGAAGAAGCCCGCAAGTCACTCGGCGGCAAGGTTTACGACGTGCTTGGTGAGCTGTTCGTCGATCGCAAGCTGCAGGACCTGCTCTTTGAAGCAGTTCGTTATGGCGAGCGAGCTGATGTGCGAGCGAGGCTCTTCCACGTGGTCGAAGGCGCTGTCGATCGGGAGCGGCTCGACGAACTTACGCGTCGAGCGCAGTTGTCATCTGAATCTCTGAGTCCGGCAAAGGTAGAAGCGCTGAGGCGAGAGATGGAGCGCGCCGCGGCTCAGCGCCTGCAGCCGCACTACATCAAGTCGTTCTTTATGGAGGCCTTCAAGCGTCAAGGCGGGCTTATTCAGGAGCGAGAGGAGGGGCGCTGGGAGATCACGCGCACCCCGTCACGCGTGCGGTTGCACGATCATGCGACGGGTCACGGCGACCCCGTGCTGGAGCGCTATGGCCGCGTTTGCTTCGACAAGGCGTTTCGTAAGCCATCCGCCCAAGACGCCGATGCAGCCATGATCGCTCCCGGCCATCCACTCCTAGAGGCTGTCACGGATCTGGCAGTCGAGGACTTCGGCTCGGCCTTACGCAGCGGGGCAGCTCTCGTGGACGAGACCGACGAAGGAATGACGCCCCGGCTTCTGATTGTCGCTGAGCACGCCATTCGCGATGGGCGAGAGGCGCCGGGAGGCGGAGGCCGCGTAATCTCGCAGCAGTTGCAGTTCATCTATCTGAGGCCGGACGGTACGCCGCAAACGGCCGGGCCGGCGCCGTATCTAGATCTTCGCGCGCCAACAGAAGAAGAAGGCGCAATCATCGATGACCAGCGAAAGGCTTCCTGGCTGACCGGCGATTTGCACGCAAAGGCAGTCGTTTTCGCTGCTCGCGTACTCGTGCCTGATCACCTTCAGTCGGTTCGCAACCGCCGGCTCGCTCATCTTCAAAAAGTGGACGACGAAGTTCGAGCACGTCTCAAACGAGAGATCCGGCATTGGGACGGACGTGCGGCGAAGCATCGTCTGGCAGTGTCACAGGGAAAGGACGAGTCTTTGGCGCTTCGCAAGGCAGACGAGCGGGTAGACACCCTGTCTCAGCGACTGGAGTTGCGGCTCGCCGAAATCGAGAAAGAGCGAAACATCGCGGCGCTCCCGCCGCGTGTTCTGGGTGGGGCGCTGGTGATCCCGATTGGTTTGGTCAATTCAATTCTTGCGCCCACCAAACCGGATGGTTTCGCTGACGAGACTGAAGAGGTCGAGCGCATCGCCATGGAAGCGGTGATGGCGTCCGAGCGTGAGGCCGGCCGGAACCCCGTCGATGTTTCGGCGGAGAATCGCGGTTGGGACATTGAAAGCTTCACGTCCGGCGGTGCGATGATCTTCCTGGAGGTCAAAGGTCGACGGGCAGACGGACGATCTATCGCTGTCACCAAGAACGAGATGCTGCGCGCGCTGAATGCGGGCGAGCAGTATCACCTGGTGTTTGTCTCCGTGGACAATGGGTTCGCTGCAGCGCCTGTTTATGTCTGCGATCCGGGCCGACATTTCTGGAATGAGGGGGAGTTCCGCGACATTTGTCGTCATTTCGCGGTCAAAGATATCGTGGCTGTGGGCAAGTCCGGGCCGAAGCTTGCGACTTCTTGATCTGTCGCGTCACCTCGGCCGAATCGGGCATTTCCGCCCACGTACAGTGTTCCCGGCGAAAGACCCAAAATGACCACGAAGGCGTCCGAACCGCGCAAGAAGCTGATCGAGCATTCGATTCCGCTAGAGGCCATCAACAAGGCGTCGGCCCGGGAAAAATCAGTCCGTCACGGGCACCCTTCAACCATGCATCTCTGGTGGGCGCGGCGACCTTTAGCGGCCTGCCGCGCTGTTTTATTTGCACAGTTGGTCGACGATCCCTCTGCCTGGCCCGACAAATTTAGGACAGAGGAGGAGCGTGATAAGGAGCGTCGTCGCCTTCACGATGTAATTGCCGCCATGGTTGAGTGGCCAAAATCTACCGCTGCCGATCAAAAGCGTTTTGAACGGGCCATCGAGGCGGCGCGCTGGGAAATTGCCCGATCGGTGGCTTGGGGGCAAGGGAAACAGCCGCCGCCGGCAAATGACCCAAAGAAAGTGCTCGACTACCTCCAGACAGAAGCTCCGCCGGTGTACGATCCTTTCTGTGGCGGTGGATCCATTCCGCTAGAAGCGCAACGGCTTGGTCTTCGCGCGTATGGTTCGGACCTCAATCCGGTCGCCGTGCTGATCACAAAGGCGCTCATCGAGTTCCCTCCGAAGTTCGCAGGTAGTCCCCCGATCTATCCAACGGCACTGCAAGACCAAAGTCTTTTGGGCAGGGCGTGGACGGGAGCCCAAGGTCTTGCCGAGGACGTCCGTCGCTACGGGCAGTGGATGCGCGAGCAGGCGGAGAAACGAATTGGCAAGCTATATCCAACTGCGAAGTTGGCTGATGGCCGCGAAGCCGTCGTCATCGCTTGGTTGTGGGCGCGCACCGTGGCTTCACCCGACCCTGCCCAGAAGGGAGCGCACGTCCCGTTAGTTTCTTCCTTCGTCCTGTCGTCAAAGCCGGGCAAAGAGGCGATTGTTGTTCCGGTGCGAGACTCTTCAGCAAAGGACGGCTGGCGCTTCGAAGTGAAGAAGGGAGCGCTGACTTCGAAGGAACTGCTGCTCGCCAAGCTAGGCACTAAGTCAGCCAAAGGGCAGGCCTTTTTGTGCGCGCTTTCCAATGCGCCAATCGAGCGTGGTTATGTTCAAACACAAGGAAAGGCACAGCTGCTCGGAACACGACTCATGGCAATCGTCGCCGAGGGAACTCGGGGCCGTGAGTACCTGAGTCCCGATGATGCGCACGAGGCTATAGCGGTATCCGCCGCGAAACAGTTAGACTCGAGCGGTAACAGTATCGCTTCCAGTGCCCGAACGGCATTTCTGTCTGGATCAACGCCCACCCGAGCTATGATCACCGGAGGTGTTTGTAGTGCCTACGGCCTCAGCACTTGGGGGCACCTCTTCACAGATCGTCAGCTTGTTGCGCTGACGACTCTTTCGGACTTGGTCGAAGAGGTGCGGCAGAGAGTGGTGATCGATGCCACAGCAAATTCCGATTGGCAGCGCGCCGCACGCTCAGGCCGGGTCCCGTCTGAAAGCGCTGTCACCGCGACCACCTACGCAGACGCGATTGCGACACTTTTGGCATTTGCGGTCAGCAAGTCGGTGGATCGAGGGTCAACCATCTGCTGCTGGGATAGCAGTCCCAAAATGGAAGCGCTTCGCAATACGTTTGCGAGGCAGGCATTGCCGATGACATGGGACTTTGCTGAGGGCAGCCCATTTTCGACGTCGAGTGGAAACTGGTCGAATAGTGTGGAGTGGGTAGCAAATGTGGTTGCTGCTCTTCCAGCAGCGGGCTTGGCGCTAGCAAGTCAGATCGATGCGCCAAAGAACAACTATCCGGTAAAGCCTGCGGTCATTTCTACCGATCCGCCGTACTACGACAACATCGGATACGCTGACCTATCTGACTTCTTCTACGTTTGGCTTCGGCGCACCCTGAAGGATGTTCATCCGGATCTCTTTCGAAGGCTATTGGCGCCGAAGGCTGAAGAGCTCGTAGCAACTTCGCATCGCCATGGCGGCAAAAAAGAAGCT
>ERZ795044.4368-NODE-4368-length-11616-cov-5.422628_pt1 | contig 11616 bp, 7 predicted proteins | sample MGYA00375128_ERZ795044 | MGnify/ENA primary metagenome ERZ795044 (study PRJEB30173, sample SAMN05720213) | anaerobic digester metagenome | isolation source: active sludge of municipal wastewater-treating anaerobic digesters | place: USA | collected 2014-12-22 ... | reverse complement strand
CATAGCCGCAACCAATGTCCAGTATCTTTCCCTGTTCCGGCACCAGTTGGTGAAAGAGCTGGTAATTCTTTTCCAGTTTTGTTTTTACCCGCATGTACCACTCCAGCACAGGGCCCTTGTACAGGTAATTATATATAAGCTTCTCCCGGAAATACACAGGCTGTTCAATTTCTTTTTTAAGCAGGTCAAACTCCTGCCTGAAATAACGGCCGATCGATTTCGATCTTTCTGCATAGCCTTCTCCAAAATTTTTATCCGTTGGTTTTATCCTCGGCAGAAACTTTACCGTAAGCTGTCCGTCTTTTAAAAGCTGGTCTTGTTTGGTCAACGTATAATCCGTTCCGTGGATCATGATGGGCAGAATATCCACGTTCAGTTTTTCGGCAAGAAAGAAAGCGCCCTTGTGAAAACGTTTTATCACGCCGTCTTCGGCACGGGTACCTTCCGGAAAAATAATCACCGAATAGCCGTTCTTAATTCTGTCTTCCACCAGGCTCATATCTTTTTCTATTTGTTCTGTTGGAAAATAATCGGCCATGCGTATCACTTTACCAAACAGCGGCGAGTTCCAGATGCGGTTATTGGTGAACATGATCAGCTTGGGATGCAGCATGATCAATGGCAGTATATCCAATGAAGACTGGTGATTGGCAATGATGATGGCCGGGGTTTCAAATTTTTCCTGCTGGGGGTTGATGATCTTCTTTTTTACATTGATCATGATATACACCAGCCGCCGGCAAACCCGTGCAATGATGCGGTGATAAAGCAGTTTGCCTTTTTCCTTAATGTTGAACAAGGCAAATATCCAGGCAATATGCGTAAAGGTCACACTCCAGCCTATAAAATAAGAGAAGGCAAAAGATGATTTAAGAAAGCCCCACAGCGTCCACGGAAAACGGTTACGCTTTACCCGGTTCTTTATTAATACAGAAAAAAGAAAAGGGATCAGTATCTGTGCCATGATGACCACGCAGAGAATACCGATGATGGAAATAAATGCAATGGACCTTAATGCCGGGTGTTTGGCAAAGATCAAAACACCCAGTCCGGCGATGGTGGTAACGGCCGATAGGATGATGGAAGACTTGAAAGAAGAGAGATTCTTTTTGCCTGTTTTGTATTCCTGCAGCAATCCGTCCATGATAAAGAGACTGTAATCGTCGCCCAAACCAAATATCAGGGCCGAAACAATGATGTTGATGATATTGAACTCAATGCCGGCCATGGCCATAATGCCCAGTATCCATATCCAGCTGATGAACATGGGGATGAAGGAAACCAGCGTCAGCTCTATCCTGCCGTACATGAGCAGCAGTACGATAAACACCAGCAGGGAGGTCATTAATGCAATGCGGCCAAAGTCGGCATTGATGATCTCTACAAAACGGTTGGTGAGGTATTGCTTATCAAGAACAGTTACATTGCTTTCATTTTCGAAGGCCTTATATACTTCCTGCCTTTTTTCCGGGATAGCCTTTACTAAAGTAACCACGGTGGCTTTACCGGGTTTTTCGGTTATGTAGTCATCAAGAAAGTTTTTACGCACATCTGCCATGGCTTCCTTACCCACGGGTTCGTATTGCTTATCAAGCAGGGCTTTGAAATTATCAAATGCCGATGCATTGAATTTCAGGGCTGCGCCTTCGGTAAGCAGGTTGTTCATCAATGCCTCTTTCTTATCCGGTGTCCAGTACTGGTTCCATTTTTCAATTCTCTTTTTCTGCAATGAATCCGAGATGATGAGGGAAGAAACGCCGGAATACTTTTTCACCACATTTTTCTCCTGTAGTTTTTCCACCTGCGAGATCAGTTCCTCATTGTTCACCAGGGCCTCATCCAGTGTTTTTCCTTCGGTAACTATGTAAACAGACTGGAGGGCATATTGATTTATCTTATTCAGTTTTTGTTCGGAGGCTTTGAGTTCCTTGCTCATGAAATTCATGTTCTGCAGGTCCGATTCGAAACTCACTTTGCCTGCCCGGAAAGAAAAAAGAATGGTAAGCGCCAGTATGATCAGCACGAGGTATTTATTATACTCCGGCCGGTAAGAAGCGATCTTATCGATCAGCGAAAATTTACCGGCTGTATCCCGAACCTGTTCTTTTTTTGAAATAATGAAATGCGGTAAAAAGACCAGGGAACAAAGAGAAGCGCCGATCAAACTGAATGCGGCAAACAATCCCAGGTCTTTCAGCATTTCCGATTCTACAAACTGCAGGCATAAAAATCCGCCGATGGTGGTAAAACTTCCCACGGTCATGGGCATGGCCAGGTCACGTATCAGTTGCTGAATGCTTCGGGTATGACGGTAGTGATTGAATACATGCAATGAATAATTAACCGCAATGCCCAACACTACCGAGCCGGTTCCCAGTGCGATCACCGATATGCTTCCTTTAATAAAATAAATGGCAGCCAGTGAAAATGCAGCGCCAAACAGTACGGGTATCAGTATTAAGAAGGGCGCTCTTTTTTTGCGGAAATAAATTCCCAAAAAAACAATGATAAAAAGAACGGTGATGCCTTGCGTAAGCAACGAATCTTTCCGCAGCTGCAGTGCGTTGCCAACCGATACGGCCGTGGCGCCAAAATAAGAAACAGTTATGTTTTTATTGTTGTTACTGCTGACCAGGCTGTCGAGTCCTTTTAACAGCAGTGCATTCTTACCGGTATTGTTGGGCGGGTATTGTGGCGTGATGAAGAACAGGAGGTTCTTCCTGTCTTTTGTCACTACATAATTATCATAGAGTTCAAAATTCTCGTCGTACTGCAGTTGCTGCACTTTCTTCATTCCCAAAAAGCTGATGCCTACGGGGTCTTTGCTGATCATGCTTTTTAATGCAATGCCCGAGGGAGAGCTGAGGGTGCGGAGGTTCTGCTCCAGTGTTTGCTTTATTGTTCCGGGTGCAATGAGTGAATCGATCGTTTTGTAATCCCTGTCTTCGAGGTAAACCGGCAGGTGATCGCTGATGCTGCCAAAAAGTTCCATCGCAAATTCATCATCTACTTTATCATTTATTTTCCGGATGAAGGGAGAAAGTTTTTCTTTGATGCCGGTAACAAGTCCATCGGCATAAGCCACCAGGCTATCAGGTTCGGATGCAGCGGCTGTGTCTTTCAAAGAAACGGTAACAGCCAGTTTATCCATGAACTTTGAATTCTGGAAAACCTCGTTCAGTTTTTCTATCTTCTTATCGTTGGGCAGAATCCTGGAAATGTCTTCTTCAAACTTCAGTTGCATGGCAAACCAGCCTGCCAGCAAAAACAGGGCGATAAAACTGGTATATAAAACCAGTTTATGCCTGCTGTAGTAATGATAGATTTGAAGTAATGTTTTTTCCATGCCTAATCCGCCTGGGTAACAGCCGTTTGTTTTTTACCGATCAGTTTTAAGAAAATAAACGTGAGCAACCCGAAAACAATACCCGCCACTATGGCCAGCGATACACTGCCGTAAATATATTGCAGCAGGTTGTGTTTTATTGAATCGAGGGTGATGGTTTTGCTGAAACTTATCTGCATGGCATGGGCACCCATCCAGAATGCACCCGCTTTATAACTCAGGAAAATGATGACGGGTATCATCGGTGGTATGCTGATGTTTGCCGCAATGATCACAAGCGGTTTATTCAGGTTGAATAAGACTGCTAAAAATATGGCTGCTACCAGCTGAAAACCCCAGATGGGAATAATGCCCATAAAAATACCGAAGGCAACGGATGCGGCTTTCAGTTGTGCCGACTGATGTGTATTGAACAAATGATCATCGAGCAGTTTGCCCAGTTTCTTTTTATTGAACAGGGTCCGGATAAAATCTCTTGGCTTTATATAAAGAAAAGCGATCAGCACCAGCACGGTATTTAAAATACTGATGCGGAAAAAATCTTTGTAGGGCCTGAAATGAGAAACACGTTCTTCTTTAGGAGCATAGTAAACGGTTACAGGAACCGATTCTACTTTTACGCCTTTCCATGCCGAACGAACCAGCACCTCAATTTCAAATTCGTATTTACGGGTGAAGAACGACATTTTTTTTATGGGTTCCAGCGGGTAAAGCCGGTAGCCCGATTGTGTATCGGGACTGCTGATTCCTGTTTCTACCTTAAACCAGAAGTTGGAGAATTTATTACCGAAGCTGCTTCCGCCGGGCACCGATTCCTGGTTCATGTTACGGGCGCCGATGATGAGGGTATTGGGACTGGCTTCTATCTTTTCTAAGAACAGGGGAAGGTCTTTTGCAAAATGCTGGCCATCCGAATCGATGGTGATGGCGTATTGATACCCCTTAGCAATGGCATAGTTAAATGCCTGGCGCAAGGCCCAGCCTTTTCCTTTGTTCTTTTCATAGCTGACCAATTGTAAGGCTGGAAATGTGCGGATGATCTCCGGGGTATTATCTGTGGAGCCGTCGTTCACTACGATGATGTGATCGCTGTACCGGCTTACATCCTCGATCACCCCTGCCAGTGTAGCAGCATTGTTGTAGGTGGGAATAATAACGCAGGCCCTTAAATTATCAAATTTCTCCTTCGGGGAAACAGAACCGGTCATTATTAGTATTATTTGGCATTAAATGAAACCCTTACAGAGTGGCGGTAAAATTAAAACAATAAAGGGAATTAACCGTTTAGAACGTCTGAAACGACCCGAACGATGAAACGATTGAAACGATTTAAACGATTTGAAACATCCTAAACCGCGATCTTCATCTTATTTTCAGAACGTTTCTGCTTATCTGCCAGTTTTTTTCTTAACCATTCGGGCCACGCTGCACTGTCTTCTGCTTCGTACACCTGTAAGTGCTGCGCCGGGTCTTTTTGCAACAGGTCGGCTTCGGTACAGCCAAGAATTTCTGCTGCGGCTTTTACCCCGGAATAGCTGGATCCAGAAACTCCGTGCGACATCGTGCTGGCGCCGCAGAGGAACAGGTTCTCAATTTCGGTTTTGGTGGTGAATGAGAAGGGGCCTGTTTGCCAGAATCCCTTTTCGGTGCCGTACACATTGCCCCGGGTGGCATTGATATAATGTTCGTTTGTAAAAGGCGTGCCTAATTCGAGTCGTACAATATGAGGATTGATCTGCGGCAGTATCCGTTGAAAGGTATTCAGCAGTTTCTGGCAAAGCCGTTCTTTTACCTGCAGGTATTTTTCATCGTTTTCACTTCGGATGGCTTTGTTCACATTAAAAGAATCGTAGTCTATGAAAGTCACCACTTCAATGGTGTGTGTCCTTCCGTCAAAACTCATCGGGTCTTTTAAAGAAGAGCAACTGATAAAGAGCGCATCAAATTCATCCGATTTTAAAATATCTTCTTTTGCCTGGTAGTTGTGCAGTTCGTCCATATCCTTATTGGGCAGGAACCAGATATTCCCCGAATCGAGACCTGTGCTGCGGATATCCATTTCCACGGTAATAAAAAAAATGAGGGAGGTTACCGAATAGCGGGTATTGTCCAGTTTTTTGATCAGTTTGCTGCTGAGGTTCTCGTGTCCCACCATTTTATACGTGGCAGACGGATCAGCATTGGAGACGATCTTTTTGGCCATCAGCTGCTGCCCGTTCTCCAATTCTACACCCATTACCTTTTTCCTGCTTCCGGGTTCCAGCAGTATTTTTTTTACGCCCTGCCCGGTATGTATCTCGCCACCATATTTTTTAATGGCATTGGTAAAGGCTTTTACAATGGCTGCCCCGCCTCCCATGGGATAAAATCCCCCGTTAAAATAATGATCCATCAGGGCGCAATGAAAGGGAAAACTGGCTTTAGAAGGCGGCAAACCGTGATCGCCGCATTGTATATTCAGTACTTTTTTTAATAAGGGGTCTTTAATATGCCAGTCGATCACCCGTTTAAGGCTGAATAACCCGTATTTACCCAGGTGCCTGGTACGGTAGGGAATGGTAATATTATCCCAAAAGCCGTTCATGGTGGAGATAAGCTGTATCTGGTCGCTTACTTTCTTAACCAGGTCGAGGTATTTTTTTAATCCTTTCTTTTCTGCCGGAAAGCGGCTGGAAAGCGCTTCATAAAGCGGACCGATACCCGCAGGCATGTCGATCTTCTCGTTTTCTATCCAGCAATGTTCATAAGCAGCGGGGTTCATCCGGAAAAAGACAAGGTCGTTGGCGATGCCCATGCCTTCGTATAAGTTACAGGCCGACTCGCCCTTATCCATGGCCCCGATATAGTGTACGCCGGGACTAAAGCGCTGTCCATCCAGGTAAAAGCTATGGCACCAACCGCCCGGAACATAGTGCTGTTCAATAACCGCCACCCGCTGGCCCGCCCGGGCAAGACACAGAGCTGCAGACAGTCCCCCGGCGCCGGAGCCAATAACTATGCTGTCGAATTCTTTCTGGTTATTCATTCTTAACGGAAGATAAGGTTTTTACCAACCCAACCATATATATGTATAATACCGGTTATAAGATTGGGTGTATGAAGTTCATCAGAACCTGTTTTCCTGCTTCAATTAACAATTTTATAAGCCGACCGGGCAGGTTGACCGGCCTCTTTACAATAGCTAAAATAATAGTATGGCACGGTTTTGGATTTTAGGGGTCAGTATTAATTAAGTAACCCCCATTTCAAAAAAATTAAATCTGATATTATGACTGAAACAAATTTTCCAACTCCATCTGCACAAGCTGCACCGGCTAAGAACTATAAGAACATAGCCATCGGAGTTCTTGCTACAGCCCTCGTTGCTGTATCGGGATATTTAGTATACGCAAAAACACAAAGTTCACAAACCATTCAACAGCAGGAGTCGCAAATTGCGAAAGTAAGCACCGAGAAAAGCGACCTGCAGAACAGTTTCGACGCTTCGTTGGCCAGGCTTGATTCTATGTCTACTGTAAATACAAGCTTAGAAAGCAAGCTGACTGAAAAGAACGAAGAGATCACCAAGGTGAAAGCCGAGATCCGCAGCATCCTGAACAAAAAGAATGCTACCGCTTCTGAACTGGGCAGGGCAAAAACACTGATCGCTTCCCTGAATGAGAAGATCTCTTCGCTGGAACAGGATGTAGCCCGCCTCACTATGGAGAACCAGACCCTTACCAATGATAAGGTGGTTCTTACCCAGGAAAAGGAAAAGCTGAACCAGGACCTGGCAGCTACTACCACGGCTAAAGTGGAACTGGAGAAGAAAGTAGACGTAGCTTCTACACTCAATGCTTCCAACATTGTGATCACACCGATCAATGTAAAGAATAACGGAAAAGAAAAAGTTTCTACCACCGCAAAAAGGGTAGACAAGTTTGTGGTAAGCTTTGATGTGATGAACCGCATCGCTCAAACCGGTAAAACGGACCTGTATGTTTTGGTGATCGGCCCTGATGGACAAGCCATCAATACCGGAACAGAAACCTTTAATATCCGTGAAGAAGGCGACAAGCCTTTCACTGCAAAAGTTCCGGTTGACCTGGAAACGGCTAAAACAAAGAATGTGGAATTTGCCTTCGTTCCCGGATCAACTTTCAAACAGGGTAACTATAAGATCATGATCTATCAAAATGGATTCCTGATCGGCCAGGGTACCCGTGAACTGAAGAAAGGCGGTTTGTTCAGCTAAGGAATAATTCAATATATATAAACGACAGTATCCCCGCAAAGCCAGGGAAAGCTATCCGGATCTTAATAATCCGGGTAGCTTTTTTGTTTTGGGGAGAACGAATTGAAGGTTGTTGAAAATTGTTGAAGAGTTGAAAGGTTTAGCGGTTGTTAGTAACCCATGAACTCATAGCCTTTTCAATAATTTTCAACCCTTTCAACTCTTCAACAACCTTCAACTTTTAACCCCGGTTTTTTAAGAATCAAATCCGCCTTACCTTTACTCCCGATTTTTAATTTATCCGAAACTATTTAAACAAATCATTTATGAAAAAGATCTTTTTATCTGTTGCGCTTGCGTTTGTGCTTAGTACTTCTTTCAGCCAGACATTCATGCACGGAGCCGGCATCACCATCATTGGCAGTACCACCGGCCAGGGCAGTAACAGCGACATCGGTATTGGAGAAGGCTTTACTTATTTTCCCCGTTTTAATTTTGTAGAAACAGAAGCCCTTTCGGTTTCTGTTGGTGTTCCGTTGGTGGTGGGTATCTCTACCGTTACTTCCACTTCATACGATCCGTATGGCTATGGATACGATAACAGCTCGGTAGGTTTTGTATTGAATGCCCCACTCATTATTAACCTGAACATGGGCAGGGGTTCTACCAAAGAGAACACGCAGAAGTTCGGCTATTTTGTTGGCGCCGGTTTTGGTTTTCATCACGGCGATTTTATATCCGACATGTATGATCCCAATACCGGGGACTATATCGGCAGCTATTCTTCCAATACCTATGGCCCCGCAGCCAACGGAGGTGTACGCATTGGTGTGGGAAGAAAACATAAGAACATCGAGATCCGTCTTTCTTACATGAAAGGGCTGAATGAGAACAAGCCGAATGTATTTGGGATTGCCGGGGCGTTTAACTTTTAATGCAGGATATTGGTCACCGGGTTCGGTATCATACATAATATTAGCCTTCCGGTTGGGAGGCTTTTTTCGTTGTGGGGGTTGCAGTCGTTGCAAACGTTTAAGTCGTTAGGGCGAAACGATTTAGAACGTATTTAACGTTTGCAACGATTTAAACGTTCTTTTTTTACATTTGCAGCCGTATGAAAAGAAATATAAAAACCATTGCCATCATTGGCGGGGGGCCTTCGGGTTGTGCGTTGGCAACGCTGCTTAAAAGAAAAGGATATGATGCAGCCGTATTCTATTTAGAAAAACGGCCCGAGATCATTGTGGGAGAGTCCCTGCTTCCGGCCATCATTCCCTTGCTTAGAAAACTGGGGGTGGAAGATGAAGTGAAATCGTACAGCACCTATAAACCCGGCGCTTCGGTGTGGGTTAACAAAGATGAGGAAGCCACTTCCCCGTTCAGTTTTGGCGGCGGCGGACTTCCGCCCTATGCTTACAATGTACCGCGGCTGAAATTTGATAAGACCATTTTCGACCTGGCCATTCGTGAAGGTGTAACGTTCTTTAATCATGTTGCCAAAATAGAAAAGACCGGTAATGGGGATGAACTGAAATTAGCAGATGAAACCATCCGGTTCTGTAACGACTATTTCAAAGGCCAGCCGGATCTTATTGTTGATTCCACCGGCCGTGCAAGAACCATTGCCAGGCTGCTGGATATTCCAACCAAAGAAGGCGATCGTAAAGACGTAGCCATCTTTGCCCATTTAAGCAATGCCGAAAAGATAGAGCCATATAACATACACCTGCACCGCCTGCAGCATGGGTGGACATGGCGGATCCCCTTACCCGACCGTACATCGGTGGGTGTGGTGATAAACCCGAAACACCTCAGCCAGTACGGCTCAACAAGAGAAGAGCAATACGATACCATACTGAAGACAGATGAAACACTGCAGAAGTTCACCAGCAATGCAAAGCGGGAAACAGGCGTGGTTCAGTATAATAATTACCAGCTCATCTCGCAGCAGATGTATGGCAGCAACTGGCTGCTGATAGGAGATGCGGCCGGTTTTCTTGACCCCATTTTTTCTTCGGGTTTATTTCTTGCCATCAAGAGTTCTTTCTCTGCCGCAGAAGCCATTGCCGACGGAACTGATGCGGCTTATAAAAAATACCAGAAGAACCAGATGCATGAACTTACTGTTTGGCAGAAGCTGGTGAACACCTGGTACAGCGGCGGGTTGTTTACGTTAATGACGGTGGGCAAGGAAAGAATGGATACTTCTTTCGGGCGTTTTATTGGTCCGCATATGCAACGGCATCTTACACGCATTTTCACCGGCGAAGCGGTTTATAAAAATTACAGTCGTGGTTTTTTGCGCTTTATTTTAGGACCAATGATCCGTTTAATGAAGCTGGGAAGACTGCATAACCGTACTATCAGCGATCTGGAGATCAAGTAGTTCTTATTAATTAAGAATTAAAAATGAAGAATTAAAAATTTTTTCGGTTGTTACAACCTGCTGAATTGCTAAAGCCTCCTGTAGGTCCGGGACATTCTTTTAATTCTCATTTTTTAATTGCCTTCGTCGAGCGGCAAAAGGGACTCGAACCCTATCGGCCCTCCCGCTTGTTGGCGGGATGCTCTACCAACTGAGCTACTGCCGCGAAGTCTTCATAAATATAATAAATCCCGTTTAGAGAGGGAATGACCTTATTCCATGGTTCCCCCTTATTAAGAATTGGGAATTTTTTCGGTTGTAATACCCTGCTGCAATGGTAAAGTCCCTTGGAGTTAAAGGAATTTTTAATTCTTAATTCTTCATTTTTAATTGAATTCCCGTAAAAACCCGCCACTCATACTCCCATATTTCCATTCTTCATAATGGGAAGATAAATTTTTCTTAACCGGTAACTTTTCTAAGTCATTGATCGTAAATGTATTATTATGCAAAACGGGTAATACAAATTGCCAACTACTAAAAAATACTTGGTACTTTATATTGCATAGTACTAAAAATCCCCTTATCTTTGTGTTATCAAAGTAAGCGCCCTTCGACTTCGCTCAGGACGCCGGGAACTAAAAAAGCAACCAACTATTAAACATAAAAAAAGTAAAGTCATGAAAAAGCAATCAACCACCCAGTTCACCGCCATCAGCGCCGAACACACAAAAGAATTAACAACCGTAGTAAAAGAAACCCTGGCAACCGGGTTAATCCAAAACAGGATATTCAGCGCCGCAGATCTTTGGGACATCCAGCGCAGGGGCAGGGGCAGAACTATGATGAGCAGGAGAAGCTATTTCGCCTAACCGATTAACGGATTAACGTTTACCGACACAGCCATGAAATTCTACCTTTTATTTATAGCCATTATAGCCCTGACCCTGGCTGCCATAACAGCCTGACGGATCAACGAATTAACGGATTAACCAATTAACGTTTTAAAAAGTATAGTCATGAAAAAGCAATCAGAAACCAGTTTCGCCCCATTAGCCAAAAAGGCTGTTGAAACCCTTACCAGCGTGGTTAAAGAAACCATTGCCAGGCCCCGGACCTTCAGCACCGCTGAGCTCTGGAATATCCAGCGCAGGAGCAGAACCATGGTGAGCAGGAGAAACTTCGCATTCTAAATTCTCCATACGGGGAGCACATGGAATATTGAGCATTGAACATTTTGAACCGCTAAAATTCTGAGCCTCTCACCCGATCAGCAATCGGGATCTACATAGGATATGGTTTATAATTACCCCGATCCCGGAATTAAATTAACGGGATCTTTTTATTTGCCGGGTTTCGGGGATTGGTTAAGACGTTAAAATCGTTGCAGTCGTTTTAAGCGTTTAAGCCGTTGGGAACCCAACGATTGAAACGACTGCAACGATTTAAACGATTTTCAGGCACAAACCTCAAACTTTAAACCTCTTTTTTTTCCGCCAAACCCTAAAATCCCCTATTTTTGCCCTCCCAAAACGGAAACGTTCGGGAAAATTCCTCCTTAGCTCAGTTGGTTAGAGTCCCGCACATGCGGGATTAATCAGAGGGTCGCTGGTTCAAACAGCGTTAAAAAGTTGAAACACATTCCTCCTTAGCTCAGTTGGTTAGAGCATCTGACTGTTAATCAGAGGGTCG
>ERZ795044.4366-NODE-4366-length-11618-cov-5.188792_pt1 | contig 11618 bp, 8 predicted proteins | sample MGYA00375128_ERZ795044 | MGnify/ENA primary metagenome ERZ795044 (study PRJEB30173, sample SAMN05720213) | anaerobic digester metagenome | isolation source: active sludge of municipal wastewater-treating anaerobic digesters | place: USA | collected 2014-12-22 ... | reverse complement strand
CTTTCCACGCTCTGCGCGTTTGCCCGCCTCCGTGCGCCAGAATGACCGGAAAGCCACGTTCCGGACCATTTGTCGAGGCCGCAATGGTAAGGCCCGACTTACCGACGAAAGTGATTGATTGATCCGCCATGACCACGCCATTTTGTAAGGCAATTTACAGTGAAGTCTATTCAATATTCGAGTTTGGCGCCAGTCACCTGAATCTAAAGTTCGCTACATAATGTATGATCTGCCTTTTGGCAGAAGTGACGTGATGTGGTGCACGTCAGAACGAGCTCAAGAACCGCCGCGTGGAGGATAATCATGCTGGCCGTCGTCGACGGCCTCAAGAGGTCCCCCGAGGCGATCACCGCCGCTTTCGCGGTCCAGATCTGCATCGTCCATCTGCTCCGGAACTCGACGGACTTCGTATCATGGAAAGACCGCAAACCGCTGGTGACCGCCCAAAAGGGCATTTACCGCGCCGTCGATGCCAAGGCTGCCGAGGGAACCACCTTAAGGACGTATGGTCCACTTTCCCAAGGTTACAGGCTATCACGCAATACTAGGGCTGAAGCCAGTATCCGACTAGAGTCGGAGGGATCCCTCCCAAATGGGGGCCTCCAAACAACGCAAACTGAAAATAATTAGCGAATATTCAGCCAGTGCCGTCGTTCACTCCGGCACGTCAGACGGTGCCCCGTCTTGCGGTGCCGAGTCAACCGTTCGCGTGGATTTGGCGACGGGTGCCGGGTCACTGTCCCAGTCGAACACCTTGCCGCGCACGCGCTGGTAGTTGACATCGGGATCATACAGCGGGCCACCATCGAGGCCGAGGTCGCGTGCCTCGGCCATGCCCATCGCTGAGAGCAGCGAGAATCCCGCGACATAGGCATTGCGCCGCGCAGTGACGAGGCGGGTCTGGGCTTGAAGCAACTCACGCTCGGCATCGAGAATATCCAGAATGGTGCGGTTGCCGACGCTGTTTTCGGCGCGCACCCCTTCAAGGCTGAGAGTTGCAGCATCGACTGCGCTTTGGCTCGACGCGATGATCTCGTCGGTAGCCTGCCAAGAGGCAAAGGCAGCGCGGACGGTGGCGATGACCTCACGCTCAATGGCGATCTCTTGCTCCATCGTCGCGTTCTCCCGCGCCTGTGCCTGACGGCGCTGGGCTGCGGGAAGCCCGCCCTGGAACATGGGGATGGACGCGCGAATGCCTGCCTGTGCTGTCGTCTGGCTCTGGGTAAAGGCACCGGTGCCGGCTGCTGTGCCACCGAGCGTGCCAAGATAGTCGGTATAGCCAAGTCCGGTGAACACACTAATCCGTGGCAGGCGCGATGCACTCACCGCTTTCACATCGAAACCAGCAGCAGTGCTGCGCTGACGCGCTGCGATCAGGTCTGGGTTGTTGTCGAGCGCGATTTGGGTGGCCTCAGCCGGCGTGTCCGGAAGACCGGCCAGCGGTGGCGGCGGTTGCAGCGCCACGGGAGGCTTGCCAACTATGGACAGATAGAACTCGCGCGCGGCAATCAGGCTGGACTGTGCAGAGCGCAGATCGCCCTGAGCGAGCGCCAGCCGAGCCTGCGACTGGGCCACATCGGTGCGGGTCAGATCGCCGATCTCGAAACGGTCACGCGTTGCCCGCAGGTTGACTGTGAGGACTTCGACATTGTTGCGATTGAGGCCCACGACGGCTTCGGCAAGGATCACGTCCATGTAGCTGGCGACAACTCGGCTGAATATACCAGACTCCGCACCGCGCAGATCGGCTTGCCCTGCCTTCACCCGCGTTTCTGCTGCGAGCACCGAATTCTTCACGCCGCCGCCCGAATAGACCGGCACGCTAAGCTGTAAGGAGGAATCGAAAGCGCGGTCGGGCGAGGTAAAATTGTTGGCGCTGTTCTTGAGAAATTCGGTGTAGCTTGATGCGCCCTGCAGCGAGGGCAGACCGGCGGCGCGGGCAATCGGCACGGTTTCGTCTGTCGCTCGCTGCTGGGCCCGCGCGCCTTGCAGCGACGGGTTGGTGGCATAGGCCGCGTTTAGCGCATCGCGCAGATCGTCGGCCAGCAACGGCGCAGGCAATGCGGCAACAAGTCCTGCCAGCAGGGCGGGCTTCAACGATGAGTACTGTCTCAACATCAGGTTGCCCGTAGCGCGATCGCGATTGGCCGAGAGCAGCGACTTCAGCGGCACCCGGTCGCCCTCTTTCCAGCCGTATTTTTCAGTCAGTGCCGGGCCAATCAGCACGCCGGTGCGCTTTTGCTTCATGGCAGCCGCGGTTTGTGAGGAGACGTTGAATCTGGAGTTTGTTCTGGAACGACGTCGATCAACCGGCCCCTGTTTCCGAAAATTCCGGCCAACTTGCTTCCGACGCCCGCCACGGCCACGTAGATTGCCGGGATCACCACCAACGTCAGCAAGGTCGATGTCGTCAGGCCACCGATGATGATGAAGCCCATGGGATTGCGCCACTCCGCTCCGTCTGATTGGGAAAGGGCGACCGGAATCATCCCGAAGACGGCAGCCATCGCGGTCATCAGTACCGGACGGAGACGTTCTGGCGCAGCCTGTAACATGGCTTCGTGTGCCCCACGTCCCTCTTCGCGCAACTGATTGGCACGGTCGATGAGGAGGATGCCGTTCTTCATGACGATACCCATCAGGGCCAGCAGACCGATCTGGGCAAAGAGACTCATTTGCTGCCCGGCCGCCCACATGGCAAAAAACGCCCCCGAAAAGGACAGCGGCGCGGTCAGCATGATCAGCAAAGGCTGAGCAAAGCGATCGAACTGGCTGGCGAGCACTATGTAGAGCGCGATCAAAGCGAGGACAAAGGCGGCTATGATTGCCGACGACGTGTCGCCCAGTCGGCGCGCCATGCCCTCTTTCTGGATAGTCATTCCGGCAGGCGGCGGGAAGTCCGCGACGATCTCGTCGGCGCGCGCGTCCGCATCGCCCAGCGCGGTTCCGGGTGGGAGATTGAGGATGATGGTGACCTGACGCGCACGGTTGAGCCGGTCGATCTGCGTAGGCCCGGATTCCACGCCGATGTCTGCGACTGAAGCCATGTCTGCCAGTGCCCCACTTGCGGAACGAACCGGTAATTGGCCAAGATCGAAAAGCGACTGGCGAAGGTCTTCCTCCATACGAACCCGCACATCGTAGCGCCTGCCACCTACCTCAAATGTCCCGGCCTCGACTCCGCCCAGCATGATCTGCGTGGCACTCGCGACTTCGCGCGCAGCAACGCCAAGATCGGTTGCTCGGGCCCGATCCAACCTCACCTGGACCTCGGGCCGGCCGCCCTCATATGTCGAGCGAATGTCGGTGAATAATGGATCGGCGCGGAACTGCTCTTCCAGCGTCGCGGCATATTGGGCGATCCGGTTGATGTCGCTGCCGCTGACCACCAGTTCTATCGGATTCATGGCGACCCCGCCGCCCGACACCCAAGGCACTTCGTTGATCGAAATTTCAACCGCCTCGGGAAAGGTTTTGGTGAGTGTCGTACGTGCGCGGTTCATGAGTTCGCCTTGCGATACGGACCGACCACGTTTGGGTGTCGTCTCGACGTAGAATTCGAGAAGATTTGTGCGCCCTCTTATGCCGGCGCCAGCCGTGATGAAGACCAGTTTGATCTGATCGTCTCTGCGCAGGGCCGCATCAGCGCGCAGAGCCGCATCGCGGGCAGTGGCGATGCCAGTGCCCAAAGGCAGCTTAACCGTTGCGAGATACTCGCTGCGGTCCGCTTCGCCAAGGAAGGTCGATGGGACCATTGAGGCAAAAATACCGCCAATCACCAGGCTCCCTGCCGCGGCAAGAATGACGAGCTTTGTGTGCCTGAAAGTCCAGGCGACAAGCTCAGCGTAGCGTTCCGCCATGCGCCGATGAAAGTTTTCGATCCGCCCAAGCCAGCCGTGGTCACGATGTTCGAGCCGCATGAAACGCGATGCCAGCATCGGTGTGAGCGTAAGCGCAACGAGCAACGATACCGAGACCGAGAAGACAATGGTCAGCCCGTATTGGATCAGGAATTGTCCAACAATACCTTCCATCACCGAGATCGGGACGAATACCGCCAACGTAGCAAATGTGCCTGCCAGAACCGCAAGCGCCACTCGCCGGGTGGCAGAAGCGGCCGCCTCAGGCGGGCTCAGGCCAGCCTCGATGTCGCGCTCGACCGCCTCAACTACAACAATGGCGTCGTCGACCAGCAACCCGACGGCGACCGTCAGGGCAAGCATCGTCATGATATTGACGGTGAAATCGGCCACCCCAAAAATGAAGAAAGTCGCCATGATCGAGGTCGGGATCGCCAGTCCGACAATGACAGTCGCTCGCCAGGACAGCAGAAAGAAAAAGGTGATTCCGATAACGAGGATTACGGCCAATACCAGATCGAACAGTACGTCATCGATCGAGGATTCGATGAAGCGCGAGATGTCGCGGGCTACGACCAGACGCATGCCTTGTGGCGCGTTCTGCTGGAGCTCAGCGACTTCGGCCATGACGGCCTTGGCCACCTCGATGGTGTTGCGCCCGGATTGGCGCCGCACTTCGAGCGCAACACCGACGACGCCGTTGAGTTGTGCGTAGCTTCGTTCGTCGGTCACGGAATCCTCGACCCGGGCAATATCGTCGAGCCGGGTGCTGCGCCCGCCTTCGCGATGGGCGAGCATCATCTGCTTGAACTCTTCGGCGGTGCGGGCCTCGGCAAGCGTGCGCACACCGAATTCGCGTTGTCGCGCTTCGGTTTCCAACCGCCCGCCGGGCAATTGGGCGTTTTCGTTTCGGACCGACCTGAGGACATCGGGCGCGCTCAGGCCAACCGCCTTCAGTTTCGATGGATCGAGCCAGATTCGCATTTCCCGGTCGCGACCGCCAACCAGGGTGACCGAGCCGACTCCGGAGATGCGCTGCAGCCGTTCCTTGACTACTTCATCGGCAAAGCGAGTCAGTTCCGCGACGGGCTGCTCGCCGGCAATCATCACCGAAACGACAGGTGCCGCGTCAGGATCGAGCCGTTCAACTATGGGCGCATCCGCATCGTCAGGCAGATCGGCGACAATTCCGGAAATCTTGTCGCGCACCTCCTGCGCCTTCACATCGGGATCTTCATTGAGCTCAAACTCAATGTTGACCTGCGACAGCCCGTCCGCGCTGACCGACCGGAGCTGGCGGATCCCCGAAATCGAATTGACCGCCTCCTCGATCTTGTCTGTCACTTCGGTTTCGATGCTCGAGGGGGCAGCCCCCGGCTGCGTGGTCTGCACTGAAACATATGGGAATTCGATCTTCGGGAAGAGATCGACGCCCAGACCTCGAAAGGCCACGAATCCCATGACCACCAACGAGCTGATCATCATTGTGGCAAAGACCGGTCGCCGGATCGAAACGTCAACGAGCCACATTGTCTGAACCAGTTTTCGCGGGCACTGCCCGTCTTTCCTTCACCTTCATCCCGTCATGCAACATCGACGGGGGATTGAGTACGACCCGCTGCCCCGCATTGAGGCCCGACAGGATTTCCACCCGGTCGAAATCGATCGACCGGATGCGAACCGCGACCTTGCGGACGCTGCTATTGGCGACCGCGAAAGCGAAGGGCGCGGCGCTGTCTCCGGCGATGGCGCGGCGAGGCAAGATCAGCGCTGGTGTCGGCGGTGCCGAGATTTCGGCGCGCACCGAAAGTCCGGGCTTCACCTCATAAGTGGGATTGCGCAGCGGCAATCTGACCTCGACGGTCCGCGCCTGGGCATCCACTCGATCATTGATGACCGCTACGTAGCTTTCGAACGGCTTGGCGAAGCCCTCGATGAACAGGTGTGCGGGCTGGTTCCGCTGGACTTGCCCGAGCTTGTCTTGAGGAAAGCTGACGATCGCCGCGACGAAAGCGACTTCCTGAATTTCCAGAATTGACGATTGTCCACCCACTCCAAAGGTGCTGAGGTAGACACCCTCATCGACATTGCGGCTCGTCACCACGGCGTCGTAGGGCGCTCGCACAATGGTGTCATTGAGCGCTTGCTGTGCAGTCGCGGCCACGGCCTCGGCTTGAGAAACGCGAGCCTTGGCAACTGCGACCGCCGTCTCAGCTTCGTCGACGCGCGATAGCGATACGAAGCCGCGCGGCTTCAGCGCCTGAACCCTCTCATTGGTGCGTTCGGCCTGCTGCGCTTCTGCCCGGGCGAGCCTCACCGCGGCGAGAGCCTCGTTCAGCCTGCGCTGGTAGTCCGCCTGCCTCGTGCGAAACAGAGGTGCGCCCTTGGCGACTCTGTCTCCAACGCGGACGAAGATTCGATCGACAGGCCCCTGGACAAGCGCTCCGAGGTTGCTGCGCTGGAATGCCGCGATCGTTCCTCGCCCTTGAACCGGTTGGGACAAGTTCGACCGCTCGACGATCACTGTTTCGACTTCGGTTGCGCCTTGTCCCGAGGCGGCTGCGGTTTTTTCCGCATCACCAGATTGCGAGCCACAGCCGGCAAGGGAGAGAAGAAGCAGCGCGGCCACCGCCGCTTGACGTGGCAATCCTTTTTGTCTGGGATTGAGTTTAATGGCAGTGGGATGCATGGACGCTGCATAGACTGTAAGAGGGATTATCGTAAAGCGCTTTAATAATGCTTTGCGGGACCGTGATGGTGGCTCATAAGGCGCTTGCAAAATGAAGGCGGACGAAACCTTTCCCACTCCACTCGACGAACTCGCCTTCCTGCTGGAAGAAGTGCCGAGATCGTTGCGTCGAAAGTTCGACGAACGCACGCATGCGCATGGCCTCAGTCGCACCCAATGGCGTATCCTCGCTTACCTGCTGCGTGATCCCGGGATGTCGCAGACCGAATTGGCGCGGTGCCTCGAACTCGAACGCATGACGATTGGCCTTGCTCTGGACAAGATGGAGGAGAACGGTTTGGTCCAACGGATGCGCTCTTCAAAGGATCGGCGCTTGCAGCTTGTTCATGCCACGCCCAAGGCCCGGGATTTGCTGCCCAGGCTGCGTCTCGAAGCCGATGCAACATATACCGAATTGCTCCGGGATATGCCTGATGACCGCATCAACGAATTCCGTAAGACACTTGAAATGCTGGCAGCTAACCTTCGTCGATCATGACACGCTGTCCGTCGTCAGAACTCGGGCGCGCAGACGTCTTGGATCGGGAGGAAAGCTGCTGTCAGAATGGCTGGTGAACGGATGGCAGTTGTCGGTGAGTTCCATCCTCACTTCGAATGTTCGAGATAGGGGCGGGATCTTACACCCGAGTGGGCTTCGGCTCTGCAGAACCTCATTGCTCACAACTGGTAGGCAGCACGCAGCCTTGTGGCGACGTCGTCTCGCGTCATGTTCACCTTGAACTGCCTGGGGTCATAATCGGCCTCGGCCGTTGCCTGCTCCACAAACGACCGCATGTCGTCAGCGACGGAGCTGGGCAATTCATAACGGGCCTCCTGGCTCAGCAGCTGCAGCAGCCGTGCCACGTCATTGCGGTGCTTGCGGATGTTCTTCTCATCGACATTGCCTCCTTCTTCGCGCTGGCGGGTAAGATCGAGCCAAGCGCGTGCCTTGAACGGGATGATTGCCGCCTCGCCAAGCACGGGGATGCCGCCGACTTCGCGGACCATCGACTTGAGAAAATCGTAGTAGCTCTCATCAAGTAGGATTGCCGACAAGCTGGCGGCTGCCTTGTCGATTGGGAGCGGCGTCAGGTGGGCATCCTCCGAAAGCTTCAGTCCCTCGCGCGCGCGCGAGAACAGCTCGAGCATTGCGGGAAAATCCCCCGCCTTAGGCTTCTGGAAGCGGTACAGAACCTTCGCTCCCTCGCTGCGCTCCCTGACCTCGTAACCGCCTTCTTCGACAAAGGCCCAGAAACGCTCGGTGAAGGCGCTGTCCAGCGCTTCGACAACCAGGACGATGTCCAAATCCTTGGTAGCACGAAAGTCGAGGCCGACCTCGTCCATGATCAGTTCGCAGGCAGCCCCGCCGATCAACACGTATTGATGCTCGTGGCCCGCAAAGTGCGCCCGAAAGCGATCGACCCCGATCACCATTCAAATGGCTCCAATAATTCTTCCGCCGCTTGTGCAACGCGTTCGTCCGGACTCCCCCTGACGCTGAGGTACAGCGAGAGGGGGTCGATAACGCCATTCCTTGCGAGAATCCGCGGATCGTAGGTCCACGTCTGAACCTCGATGCGCTCGTCATCGAAGGCCGTGGCAGGCCTCAGCGTATCTGCCACTGCAAGGCTCTTCCAACTCGCCGCAAGAATGGCTCTTGTTTCGGTCCGGGGAGGGGCCAGCATGGTGTAGCGGGCAAGCGCACTTGTCCCGGCAAGCGGTCCGATCTTCTCCCCGTCCTGTGCGTAGACGACCCGAACCTTGCGAACCGGCGATTGGAGCTGCGCCTGAACAGCTTCCCATAGTTTTTGGCCACGAAGCAGCATGTGCAGACGGCGCTGCCGACCGACATGGTGAGCCTTTGCCAGCTGGAGCGCCTCTAGCTCATCCAGGGTCCGGCTGATGCTCATGATCGATACGCCGAGATCGTCCGCAAGTTCGGTGAGGTTTAGATCGCCCAGGCCGCGGCCCTGCATGATTGCAAGCAGCAGGAATTGCGTGGTCGGGCTGATCGACGCGGCGCTGGCAATCGCGAATGCCGGCGCGCGCTCCCGCAAATCCAGGAACGCCTCGGGGACATAAAGCTGCGCGCCCGATGCGATGAAGCCGATTTTGCGATCCACCATCTGACGGCGGATCGCGTTCGGGGCACGGTCGAGTAGCAAGAGCACCAGGTCGGCCCCGAGTTCGCGCTGAACCAGGTCGCGGTGCTTCAAATACTGCGCCGTGGCCCCTGATCCCGGCGGCAGGATCTCCTTGATGGCCATGAGCAGCAGCGTGCGGCCATTCAGCGAACCTTGCCAGATCGCGTAGCGGTCAATGATGAAATGAGGCAGATTGGTGGGTGCGACCGGCACGAGGCCAAGCCGCTCTCCGAACGTGTCATCGACATACGCTTCCGCAGCCTCGGCGAGCGCTTCCAACCGCGCTTCAGGGACTCGTTCTAACATCACAAGGCCTATCTAACATTACTACTGTTAAAAGTCTATTGTGATGTTAGATTGGCGGGCGCCATACAAAAAATAGCTCACGATACAGCGGCCCGGAACCCAAATTCTCCGCATGCAGGCCGGCGCAGTCGGTGCAGATGCGCCCTCCGCGTGAGGTATAAATCCGGCATTTATGCCTCACCGTCCGAACAAGCCGCATTGGCACACCGCGCCATTAGGCGTCCGACGTTGCCGTTCCAAGACCAGGGAAATCCTGAAACCGTGAGGGGAGGGGGGCTGGAAGGGGTTGAGCCGATGGGCTCGGCCATTCCGGTCTCAGGAGAACCATGATGAACGATATCCAGATGATCCCACTCGGCAAGCTGCGGCTTTCCGAAGCCAATGTCCGCAAGAACGACAGCAACCTCTTTATCGAGGAATTCGCCGCCAGCATCGAGGCCAAGGGCCTGCTGCAGAACCTGATCGTTGTCCCTGCCAAGAAAAAGGGGATGTTCGACGTTACAGCCGGTGGCCGCCGCCTGCGCGCGTTCAATTTTCTTCTCGCGGGCGGCAAGATCGACAAGGGTTACGAGGTGCCCTGCAGGGTGCTCGACATCGATGCCGCTGAGCAGTCCGAACTGTCGTTGATCGAGAACATCATTCGTCTCGACATGACCCCGACCGATGAAATCCGCGCCTACAAGCACTTCGTGGGCGAAGGCAGCGATCTCGACGCGATCGCAAAGCGCTTTGGCCGGACACGGCGGTTCATCGAGGGCCGTATGCGGCTCGCAGATTTGGCCGATCCGATCTTCACCGCGCTCGAGGAAGGCAAGATCACGCTGGACGTTGCCAAGGCCTACGCGACAAGCCCGAACCGTGAGCGCCAGATGCTGGTGTGGAACGAGCTGTCGAACAGCTGGCAGGGCAACCAGCCCGACTCCATTCGCCGCATGATCACCAACAGTGCGATCAAATCCAATTCGCCGATCGCCCGCCTCGCGACCGAGGCAGAATACCTCGCGGCTGGCGGCCGCATCGAACGCGACCTGTTCACCGACGACGCCAGCGAGACCTGGATCGATCCCGAGATCGCCCAGCGCATCGCGGGCGAGAAGCTGCAGACCTTCGCCGCTGATGTCGCTGCGGGTAGCGGCTACGCTTGGGTCCGTCCCGTCCTTGAAACCCGCGTGCCTTACAGCGCCAGCGAAGAACTCCACCAGGTTCACCTCGATCCAGCGCCGCTCTCGGACGAAGAACAGGCCCAGGCAGATCACTTGCTGGAAACCATCTCGGCGCTCGAAGCCGAAGGCGAGAATATCGACGAGGACGACGAAGTTGGCGCAACCGACTTCCAGGCACGTTGGGACGCCGCAACTGCAGCCTATGACGCGATCCACGACAAGCCGCCTGTGATACCGGACGAACTCAAGCCCAATGTCGGCTGTTTCATCACTATCAATGCCGATGGCACACCGGTGATCGACAGTGGCCTCTACAGCGACAAGCCGATGCAACGGCGCAAGGCGGCGGGTCCGGGCGGCGCGGAAGGCAATGGCGAACCAGTTGACGACAACAAGCCAAAACCGCTGTCGCAAAAGCTGGTCGACGAACTGGCGGTGCAGCGCCGCGATATCCTCGCGATCAATCTCGCTTCGAACCCGGCGATCGCGCTCGACTACATGATCTTCGCGATTGCCGATGCGGGGCACACATACGGACCGCAGGCACACGGCACCACGATCCGGGCACCTTCGCCTTCGCTTTATCTGGCAAACTACCCGGAATCCCCGGCGCACGGGCTGATGGCCGATATGCGCGAAACGCTCGACACCACCTGGACCGAGCACGACCGCACCGTCGATCGCTTCACCGCCTTCAGCGAACTTGATGATGATGCCAAGGCGAGCTGGCTCTCCTACTGCGCCGCGCGCAGTCTCGAAGCCAGCATGGGTGCGCCGCGCAAGCCCGGCCAGTCCGGCGCGGAACCCATCGATCTCCACGATCATCTGGCGAGCCTGATGGCGATCAACGCGGCAAGCCACTGGCGGCCGACCGCGGCCAATTACTTCGACCGGGTCAGCAAGCAGACGCTGCTCGCGCACATCAACGAAGTTGGCGGTCCGACCATGGCGGCGAGTTTCATGGGCTCGAAGAAGGGCGACCTCTCGGCCTCCTGCGAACGACTGTTCGCGGGCGAGACCATCGTGGCGCCTGAGGTCAAGGAAGCCGCGCTTGCATGGGTTCCCGATCATATGCGGTTCCGCGTCATCGCGACCGGGGAGGCTGCAAGGGAAGGTGGGGTCGAGCCGAAGAACGCGGCCGTGGTTGAAGTCTCTGACGAACCCTCCGGCGAAGGGGCTCCAGAGCATGTCGGCGAGGACGAACTGTCCAATGACGCCGTCGATGAGCCCGAATTGCTCGACGCCTGACCGCCTCGCCTGACTGCACCACCTGATTTTCCGGGCAAACTGGCCGCCGCGCATCCTGATTGTGATGCGCGGCGGCCCCCATTTACGCATAGGAAGGCTTCGCCCCCATGAATACCACCGCCAAGCTGCGCGCCCGGGTCTCGCCCGAGGCGATCTCCAAAGTCACTCG
>ERZ795044.4365-NODE-4365-length-11622-cov-6.697329_pt1 | contig 11622 bp, 9 predicted proteins | sample MGYA00375128_ERZ795044 | MGnify/ENA primary metagenome ERZ795044 (study PRJEB30173, sample SAMN05720213) | anaerobic digester metagenome | isolation source: active sludge of municipal wastewater-treating anaerobic digesters | place: USA | collected 2014-12-22 ... | reverse complement strand
TGCGCGTGGGTGTGGATGGGACATTTCAATCCACGCACCCCGCGAGGGGTGCGACTTTCGCGCGAAGCCTCCAATTCGACCTTGGCATCATTTCAATCCACGCACCCCGCGAGGGGTGCGACGTCAGATTTTTTTTAATCCTCTCGTCATCGGGCGAATTTCAATCCACGCACCCCGCGAGGGGTGCGACCTGCGGCTCCCAGCGCCGCCCGCCATCCCGGGGCATTTCAATCCACGCACCCCGCGAGGGGTGCGACCGCCGGGTATTTCCGCCTGAAAAATGGGGCCGAATTTCAATCCACGCACCCCGCGAGGGGTGCGACTCGAGCACGCAGATATAATCCGCCTCGCCCATCATTTCAATCCACGCACCCCGCGAGGGGTGCGACTAATCCCGGCATATTGTCGCGCCTGTTTGATTGTATTTCAATCCACGCACCCCGCGAGGGGTGCGACCGGAAGAGAGCCGGAGCATGGTGCTCGGGATGATCATTTCAATCCACGCACCCCGCGAGGGGTGCGACGCGTTAAAGATTTCCTTGCCCGGATCAAAGGCCATTTCAATCCACGCACCCCGCGAGGGGTGCGACTTGAAAGTAGTTATCGACGACGAGGTTTACTATATTTCAATCCACGCACCCCGCGAGGGGTGCGACATTGCCCGCCGGCAGCGTGTCCGCGAGGATGGTATTTCAATCCACGCACCCCGCGAGGGGTGCGACGTTATTCCAAAATGGAATAGAAAAGGGGATTGACATATTTCAATCCACGCACCCCGCGAGGGGTGCGACTTTGCGCATCGGCGATGTTTTGAGTTTAAAAACGATTTCAATCCACGCACCCCGCGAGGGGTGCGACTGTGTACGCAAGACGCGGACAAGTATGGGGGCTATTTCAATCCACGCACCCCGCGAGGGGTGCGACATGCGCACGCGAGCAATTCAAAACGAGCAGTGTTATTTCAATCCACGCACCCCGCGAGGGGTGCGACCAGCGCCCGGTCTGCGGAGGCCGGGCATTTTAAATTTATTTCAATCCACGCACCCCGCGAGGGGTGCGACTTCTGTCATCGCCATGTCGCGACACTCCGTAATGATTTCAATCCACGCACCCCGCGAGGGGTGCGACCGAGGGGAGCAAAGAAGCGGCAGGAGCTTATAAGATTTCAATCCACGCACCCCGCGAGGGGTGCGACCCGCCCGCTGCTATGGAAACGCCAAATGGCTGATATTTCAATCCACGCACCCCGCGAGGGGTGCGACCCACCCTGTTCATCTTTGCCATCTGACGGGAGGATTTCAATCCACGCACCCCGCGAGGGGTGCGACTTGAAAGGTTGGGAGGTTCGAGATGACCTACGAGATTTCAATCCACGCACCCCGCGAGGGGTGCGACAGTATCGTATGGCGTTTCTCCGCAAGCTGCAGGATTTCAATCCACGCACCCCGCGAGGGGTGCGACCCTTCGGCAAACTTGACGATGCCATGCAGAAAATATTTCAATCCACGCACCCCGCGAGGGGTGCGACGACAGAATTTCTGATCCAGCTCACACGTTTAGTATTTCAATCCACGCACCCCGCGAGGGGTGCGACTCCGACGAGATTCAGCACCCAGCCGCCAAAACCATTTCAATCCACGCACCCCGCGAGGGGTGCGACCGCCGTGCGATATATGGCTCATCTTGATAATCCAATTTCAATCCACGCACCCCGCGAGGGGTGCGACCTCCCACGGTATCTTGAAGCCCGACATCGGTAAATTTCAATCCACGCACCCCGCGAGGGGTGCGACTGTCGGCCAGGCGTGGAGCGATGAGCTGGCCAAGATTTCAATCCACGCACCCCGCGAGGGGTGCGACGTATCTCGTGCCGCTCTGTCGCGCTGGGCTTGAATTTCAATCCACGCACCCCGCGAGGGGTGCGACAACCAAGGAACAGCAGCCAAAGCAAAGCCGTAAAATTTCAATCCACGCACCCCGCGAGGGGTGCGACAGCAAAAATATACAATTTGTCTGCGGTTGGTTTGTGTCCCCTGCATAAATTCAGGCCATACAACTCGCCTGCCGGTGACCAACGATATATTTTTGCGCTAAAACAAGTGTCATTTTCGGTGCGAACCCCCCTGCCGATCCATGAAAGCTACGGGTTCGCACCGAGTTTTCATAAAATCAAAGGGTCCGTGACGTCGAACATCGGTTTCGCCCCGATATGGAGCGTTTTGTTTTTATAAACGTTTCCGAGGTTGTAAAAACGAAGGCTATCCGTTTCCTCGTCGATCAGGGATTTGAGCCCGTGTGTCAGCAACACATATTGGGCGGCGTCGATTTGGCACTCGAAAACCGAATTTTGGACCCGGATCCCATAATTCTCGCAAAGCTTCGCGACCTTTCGCAGCCTTTTCTTCCCGGCGGGCGTTTCCGTATTGACGTCATAAGTCACCAGCACAAGCATTTTTGTTCCCTCCCATAAACCGGCGGACCGCCGCCAAGTCTAAGCCGCGTGGGTTTTTGAGCATCGACGTTCACTTCCATAAAAACGGCGGATAGCTGTCAAGGTCCCCTCTTAAATACCGCGCGAGCATCAGGCTTTGCACGAACGGCACCATGCCCCACTCCATTTTCTCGTTTAAGAAAGGGTGGGTCAGGGTTTCTTTTTTCTTTTCCTGCCAAGCGGTGAGGATGCTTTTTCTGCCCTCGTCCGTCATGAGCACGGCGCCGTTTTCTTTTTTCTCAAACGATTTTCCGGTGACGCGGCGATTATTGATCAGGGAGAGAACAAACCGGTCCGCCAGCACGCTGCGCAGCTCCTCCATGAGATCCAGAGCCAAGGACACGCGGCCGGGACGATCCCGGTGCAAAAAACCAACGTAGGGGTCCAAGCCCACGCTGTTTAGGGCGGAACACATGTCGTGCGCAAGCAGCGTATAGGCGAAAGAGAGTAGCGCGTTCACGTCATTCAGAGGAGGCCGCCGGTTTCTATTTTCAAAGCGAAACTCCTCTTTTTGCTGCAAAATGAGGTCGTCGAATACGGAAAAGTAAAAACTTGCGGCTTTTCCCTCCAGCCCCCGCAGCTCCTCCAGCGTGCCCGCGTCCCTGACGCCGGCAAGCGCCTCGGCGATCCCGCCGGATGCCGCGGACAGCACCGCCGTATCCAGCCGGAGCGGGTAGTCCCGAATCGCCCGCTCAACCACGCGGCGGGCGTTATAGAGCTTCCCAACGAGAAAAAGCTTCGCGAGCTCCGTGCTCTCCGCAAGGTCGTCCGAGCGGCGGTACTGCTCCTTGCGCAGCAGGACGTTTCCCCTCGGCTCGCCGCACACCCTCGCGAGAAAATGCCCGTTGCCGCTCAAAAAGCTTATCTCGATCCCGCGTTGCGCGCACGCCCGCATCAGGGCCGGGCTCGCGCCGGGATAGCCGAACGTGACGATCCCGTCCAGATTCAGCAGAGGGATCCGCCGGGGCTCCCGCTCCCCGCCTCCGATCACGATGGTCCCGCTTTCGAGGGAGAGATACGCCTCCGGATTTGTCACATAGAGTGTGTTTCCGATCTTTCTCATTCCGATTCACGCAGCCTTTCCGAAAGGTACGTCTTCGCGGAGCGGCGCTCCAGATCCGGCAGGCAGATCTCCCGCATGGAGCAGGCGGCACAGTTTTTGCTTTTTCTGACTTTCGGCGTGTAGCCCCTCTCCAAATAGGCGTGCATCTCTTTTAGCGTGTCCGTCGCCAGCTCGCGAAGCGCCGGCGTGAGCTCCACCTCCGTCCGGTGGGCGGTCTCTCCATAATAGAGATAGGCCCGCGGGATCGGGGGACAGCAAAGCATCTCCTCCAGACACATCGCCTGACAGCAAAGCTGCAGCCGGTCGGCCGGATTTTCTTTTGGGGAGCCGTGTTTGTATTCCACGGGGCGGGGAAGCCATTTTCCCTCCGTCCCGGTGATAGGGACTCCGTCTTCGGAACGCAGAAATTCCACCACGTCGCAGACGCCGCTCACGCCGAGCCGCCTCGAAAACACCGGAATTTGCCGGATAATCAGCAGATCCCCTCTTTTTTCCCGGGGCGGCCCGTTGTGGGCGCGGTCGTGCATCAGCCGGCCTTCCGCCGTCAGCACATTTTCTTCCCACTGCTGTTCGACATGGATCAGCGCCCACTGTCTGCGGCAAAACGCGAAGTGCTGAATGCCGGAAAGCTGTAAAAATTCGTCATCTTCCATTGAGAATTTCCGGAGCGAGGCCTTCGAGATCCTCGGTCCAGCTGTCGCCGTCCGCACCGATTTGCAGCGTATGATGTACCTTTGCGGAGGAATACTGCCCGGCGGCGCAGTTATGTCTCCACCAGTAGACCTTCAGCACCTCCATGCTGCCGTCCGGCCTCGCGGAGGAGGCGTCGTTTTCAAACAGGGAGATTAGCGCCTCCTTGATTTTTTGGGCGTCCTCCTCCGTGAAGCCGGTCTTTTCGGCAAGCTGGCAGTTGATGCTGCCGTATGTGACGTAAACGCCGTGATTGACGCGGTGCTTCGTGCCCATCGTGTCGGAGGATTTTTTGCTGTCGGTCACGCTGTTGACGCTTTTTGTGATCTGGAGACTTTCGATCTCCACGGGCGCGACGCTGATCGCCGGGTGAATGGAGACCGGGCCGCGGACCCCCACGGATAGATCGTTATCTTTAAAGGCGAAAACTTGGCCGAACGAGCGGACATCCATCCACTTCTTGCAGGCGGCCTGCGCAAACGCCGCCCGATCTTTATCTTTTTCGGCTTTTTTGAGCTCCTCGCAGGCGCTCGCCCGCTCCCGGAGGCTCGGGAAGCCGTCGTCCGCGCGGTCGTCGGACTGCACGAAGATCCGCTCCCCCAGATCTTGCAAACGGTTACGGATTTTCCGCTTCAGGCAGACGTCGGACATCTCGCCGAAGCCGTCGAAGTTTTCCCGCGGGCGGTTCCCGTTCAGGGGATCCCCGTTGGGGTTGGCGTTGGAAACGGCGATCACCACGGCAAAATCAATCTTATGATTTAAAGTATTCATTGTTCTTCCCCTTTCTCCGCGCGGGCAGCCCGAACGGCTTCCCTTTCCTTATTAAATTCCTCCATCTGACTCGCATAGCCCAGCAAATAGGTTTCATCCAGCTTGTCGTCCGTGAATTTTTCCATTTCGAGCCGGGAAATGATCTCGTTCATCTCCGTTTTCCACTGCGCGCCCAGCTTTCCCTCGCCCAGTTTTCTGAAATAATAGACGAGCTGCTCGTTTAGAATCGCCATTGTGCGCTTCGGCCGCAGGGAATATTGATGCATCAGGCGCTCCGCGTTCGTCTGCCGTTGCTCGTTCCCCGAGGCGTACATGGAGTAGCTCTCGACGGTTTTCGCGTAGGCGAGCCAGCGCCCGAACAGGTAGCTGCGGTCGCCGCATTCGCGCTCTAAGGACATGCCATACCCCTCCCCAAATTTTTCTTTTCTGTATTTTCGGATTAGCGAGCACGCGATGCTCAGGGTTTTGGCGTGCTCCCACGGCTCCATGCTCACGGGATTTCCGGCCCGGCGGGCGGCGTTCATCACGATGTCCGGCGGGAGCGGCCGCCTCTCCAAGATGCACGGCACGAGCCGCTTCAGCGTCAGATCCCTCGCTTTGTCGTCCGCCCCGTAGGCGGCGAAGGCGATGTCCTTCGGCGAGGGAGCGCCGTAAAAGGGCACGCGGACCGGTTTTTTGGGGTCCGTATAATCCAGATGGTACCGATGCATCCACGCGCAGCTCTCATGCCAGAAACGGACGTTCTCCAAAAACTCCGCCGCTGAAAGCTCCTGATAATAGATGATGGAGAGCCTGCCGGGCGTGGCCGAGTCCACCCCGAGCACCGTCACCCCGTCGCCCGGCCCGGGGTCCTTCCAGTATCCCCGGACGGCGCCGCCGAGCCTTTTGGCGAACTCCTCCTCGGTGTTTGGAGGCAGGAAATCGTTCAAACCGGCGAAGAGGTCGCAGGTATCCTCGTCAAAGAGGGGCAGCCTCTGGTTTTTTGCCCCCCACGCGACATAGACCTCGTCGCCCGAGCGGATCCCCTGCTTCGCGATCAGCCATTTGAGCGCGTTATGCGCCTTTTGGGACGCCTCGTAGCTCAGCGTGGCCGCCTCCTCCGGCAGGCGGAAGCGCCCGCGGTAGGTGAAGCCGGATGCGTCGTTGGAGGAGATCAGCTTCGCCTTGTCGGCCGTATTCCGCAGCTTCGCGGGATTTTTTTCCGTGAGCGGCAGGCTTCCGCCGGCAACGTAGCAGACATCTTTCTTTTGCAGCGTCCCGAAATAATAATCCTGAAAGCTCTTCCAGAGCGTCGGGTCCTCCCAGATGCGGTCGCTTTTCCCGGGCCTCTGCACCCGAAACCGCACGAAGGCCTCCATCGGCGCGGCGGCCCGGAAGATCTCCGGCCGATCCTCGTCGGAGAAGGCCTTCGGATCGTTCACGATCTTTCCGTCCGGCCCGCGGGGGAAGACGCCGTCCCCCGCCAAATCCGCGAGCAGGTTGCCTTTTTTGAGATAATGAAGCACCGCTTCCACGTCCGGGTGAACGTATTGGGAGGCGCACCACGCCTCCAAACGGTCCATGAACTCCTCGTAGCCGTATCTTCTCGGCTCTCCGCCGTACTCGAGGTAGTCGCCGGCGACGTAGGGGATTTTATCAAACAGCGGGTGCGCGCGCAATCCGGAGGTCCGGTTCGCGGAGTCGTCCGTGCAGGGGATCAGCGTCACCTGCTCGGCCTTGTCCGCGATCACCCGCGTGAAACCCTTGAGGTAGTTGCCGTCCCCGTCAAGGCAGATCTCCAGATGCGCGTTTTGGGAGGTGTGCGCGACGGGATAGAGCGGCGCCCGGTCCGTCCGGCCGAGGTCTTTCCCGATCTCGGAGGCGCAGTTCTCATAGGTCTCGTAGAGTTTCCCAATCCAGCTCACGGTTTTTCGCCTTCCTCCCCGCCGAGCGCCTCGCAGAGCGCCTCGCAGCCGCTGAAATTCATCCCGGGGAGAAACGCCTTCCCTGTCATTTCCCGGATCGTCTTTACGACGGTGCAGTCCTCCGGCCGCGGGAAGGTGATGACGCCGAAAAACATCTTCGGCTGCCAGAGGCGCACCTCCAAGGTATCCCGGCCCGTCTCGTCCGGGTAGCCGATGCTGTGAACCATCAGGCCGAAATCCATCTCGTTGAGGTTGTCGTAGGCGCCCTCCCCCTCGCCGAACGCGCACGGCTCGACATAGCCCTGACATTCTCTGGCGCCGAGAAAGATGTCCCGGCGGCCGCCGCGCTCGATCATCCGGCTTGCGATAAAGAAATGCTTGTTTTCGTTTCGGTCCACGGCAAGCTCCGGGCGGTTTTCGTTCCACTCGAAATGCGCCTTGATCTGGTAGGCCACGTCGGTCAGATAGGTGTAGATCGAGAGCGTATTGCCGCCGCCGTAGTCGATGGGGCGCACCCCCTCGGACCGCGTCCGAATCGGGTGGAGAATCCGCACTTGGTCGATCACCCATCGGCACGTCGGCTTCCAGTAGCAGCTTTCGAGGATCCCTTTCAGCGCCTCGTAGGTCGGAAGGGAGTAGGAAAACTTTTCACCGCCGAGCTTTGTCAGCGGATCCGTGAAGAGTGCTTTCCTGCCCCAAACGAGCAGCGAGACGCTGTTTGCTTTTTCCATGCTTTCACTTCCTTTTTTTATTCTATAATATAATTTTCAATTTGCCTGCCGATGTCCCCGTCCGTGACGACGCCCGTCCGGTCGTCGTACCAGCCCCCATCGAGGATCGTCACCCCGACGTCTTTGAGCGTGTCGAAATCCAAAGCTCCGGCCTCCTTTAAGTTTTGTATCTGATAGGGAAACAGGCCGACGCTGTAAAGCCCGGCCCTGCGCAGGTCCTTTTTTACGTCCTCCCGCGCCCGGAGCCGCTCGATGAGATCCCGGCTCTCCGGGCAGCGCACCAGCACGGCGGTCGTATCCTCCTCGATCACATGGAAATGCTCCCCGGCGGTCTGAAAGGATTGCCCGAACAGCTTCCCCGCGGCGGGGACGCCCCTCCTTGCCGCCTCTTGTCTCATGGAAACGTTGCGGCCCAGCAGCTCCGTCATATCGGGGAGATGGGGGATCGGGTAGTTCATCACGCCCCGTTCCTCCCCAAAATAATAAGTAAAATACCGCTCCACGGCCTCCGGCCCGAGCAGGTCCCCGCCGAAAGCGGCCGGGTCCTTTCGGTATTCGTCCAGCACGCGGATCGTACAGTTCCGCGCTTTCACAAGATCCGGCAGGCGGCTCAGATTTTCCTCCGCGCTCCGAATCAGATAAACGTCCTTTTGGCCGAAAAGCCCGTGCCGGTTGCAGCGCCCCGCCGTCTGCGCGACGCTGTCGAGCCCGGCCAGCGACCGGACCGCGCAGTCGAACGAGATATCCACGCCCGCCTCGATCAGGTTCGTGGAGACGCAGATCAGGGGCGTCTCCCGGTCTCCGGCTTTCAGCTTTTCTATGATCTCCGCAAGAATCCGGGCGCGATGGGCCGGATACATGGCCGTGCTCAAATGATAGACCTCGCACGGGCGGGATTTGAGCGCCTCATAAAGATTTCGCACCGCCCGCTTCGTGTTGAGCACCACGAGGGCGCTTGTCTCTCCAAGCCCCATGACAAAATCCGCAAGATTTTCAGCGGAGCGGGGAGGCCCCCCGCTCGCGTCCACGGTCCGCGTGCGGCGGAAGGCGCGAAAGTTTTCGTCGACGTTTTGGACGATCTGCGTCGGCTCCGGCAAGGAATAGAAAACCTCCTCGGCCGGCTGCGCCGCCATCGGCGGCTGCGTCGCCGTGCAGAGGACCGCCGTGCAGCCGCAGCGTTTGACCAAAAAACTGACCGCGCAGTAAAACAGGCTGAGGCACTTCAGCGGGACCGTCTGAACCTCGTCAAACAGGACGACGGAGTTCGCCAGCATATGCATCCGGCGGGCGCTCCCGGTTTTCCCAAGATAAAACGCGTTGAGAAACTGCACCTGCGTCGTCAGCACGACGGGGGCGTTCCAGCGCTCGGCGAGCGCGTAATACCGCTCGTCGTCCTCGTCCGGCAAAAAATTGGAGTCGTGAACCAAGACGTCGCCTTCGCCGTCAAAAATTTTGCGAAACTCCGCGGCCGTCTGATCCAGAATCGTCGTATATGGGATCACATAAAAGATCCGGTCCATGCCGTGGGCAAGACACTGCCGCAGGGCGAAGCGAAGCCCCGAGAGCGTCTTTCCCCCGCCGGTGGGCACATGCAGGCGGTAGATGCCCCTCGGCCCCTCCCCCGCTTCGGCGCACGCCGCGGAGATCTCGGCCCTCAGCCGGTTGACGGGCGTGTCGGCCGGAAAAGAACGGAGCTTTTTTTCGAGCTTTTCCAGAAAAAGAGGCCAGAGATCCCGGCCCGTATGGTCGGGCTCGAGGGGGAATTTTCCCTCGCTCTGCGCCGCGTCCAGACGGTCGGCGTCCACCAAAGCGGAAAGCAAATACCGCAGCAGCAGCCCGGCCTGAAAAAGACAGCTCTCCGCCCCGGCCCCGGGGCCGTTTTGCTCCCCGGCCTTGATCCGGTCAATCGCCCTCTGAAATTCCTTCTCCGCCGGGGGCAGCAGGCCGGCAAGCTCTTCTTTGGAAATGCAGTCCTCAAAAAAGGCCTCCCCGCAGGCGGGGTCGGACCGCTCCTCTCCAAATGCCGTTTCCAGCATATCGTGCAGGCCGGTGTGGTGCGCGCCGACGGCCTCGGAAAGAAACTGCGCAAACGCCGACGAGCAGCCGCTCTCGTTGCAAATGGATTCCAAAAACGCCTTGCTCTGCGGCGCATGCGAAACCTTTATGCCGCCGGAGAGCAAATAGTTCTGCCATAACCGGGCGGCCTTTCCCTCGTCGTGGCAGAGGCCCGCCAGATAGCCGCAGTCCTGCATGCCGACAGAAGAAAGGTAGTCCTTTGCCCGCTTCGCGACATGAAACGTGTGTTCCCGGAGCGTCTGGATCGGCCGTCCGTCCAGCCCCGTTCTTGCGTACAGCATCTTTTTCCCTTCCAAAAACGAACAAAATTTGTGAAAAAGTTACTTTATTGGAATAATTATACCACCCTTGCGAGCAATAAAAAGGGAGAGGTTTCCTCTTTTTGCCTGTTGGGACTGTTTTGACCCATCTTCATACCGGGGAGTCGGATGGCCCATAGAAAAAAAGCCCGTTTTCCGCCGGACGCGGCGGAAAACGGGCTTGCGGTCCCGCGGGGGGTTCAGGTCTTTTGCTTTGCGCGCTCGGCGCAGACGTCCCCCCAATGCGGGAACTTTTGCAGCAGGCTGTCGAACTTTTTCATGACCTCCGGCACGGGGATTCCCTGCGGGCAGACGCGCTCGCAGGCGCCGCACCCGACGCAGGCGGAGGGCCTTTTTCCCTCCGGCAGCGCGTCCACCTCCATCGCCGGCGTGAAGGAGACGGCAAAGCTGCAATCCTTATAAATCGAGAGCAGGAGCGGGATATCGAGCCCGGCCGGGCAGCCGCCGCAGCAGTAGCGGCAGCCGGTGCAGGGTAGCGGGTCGAGCAGGCCGGCCGCGATTTCCTCAAGCAGCGCCCGCTCCTCGTCGGAAAGAGGCTCCCCCTCGGAAAACGTACGCACGTTGTCCTCCACCTGCTCCATCGTGCTCATGCCGCTCAGGATCGTGAGCACGCCCGGCAAGGGCTGGAGATACCGGAAGGCCCACGACGCGGCGGATTCCTCCGGCCGGGCGGCTTTGAGCACGGCCTCGGCGGATTCGCCCGGCCTTGCGAGCTTTCCGCCGCGGCACGGCTCCATCGCGACGATCGGGAGCCCCCGCTCGCGCAGCAGCGCGTACTTGCTTTTGGCGTCCTGCAGCGTCCAGTCGAGGTAGTTGAGCTGGATCTGGACGAACTCGAAGCAGGCCGGATACCGGTCGAGGAAGTCCCGCAGCGCGTCGGGCCGGGTGTGCGAGGAGAAACCCAGATGCCGGATGCGGCCCCTCTCCTTTTGCTCCAGCAGGTAATCCACGATCCGCAGGTCCGGGTCGAGGTAGGTCGGGAGCGAGTTTTCGCAGACGTTGTGCAGGAGATAAAAATCGAAATAGTCGACCCCGCACTTCTGGAGCTGCCGCTCGAAGGTCGGCCCCGGGCGGAAGTCCGGGTTGGTCTCGTGGCCGGGCAGCTTCGACGCGAGGTTCCAGCGCTCCCGCGGGTGCCTCGCGAGCGCCCGCCCCGTCACGGTCTCCGACTCGCCGCCGTGGTAGGACCACGCCGTGTCGAAGTAGTTGACGCCATGCTCTACGGCGTAATCGATCAGCTCGAACGTCTTTGCCTCGTCGATTTGCCCGTCTTTGGTCGGCAGGCGCATCGTGCCCATGCCGAGGGCGGAGATCCGCTCGCCGTGAAATTCGTGATACTCCATGTTCCTCCCCTTCCCATTCCCGGAACCGGCGAAACGCCGTCGGCGGCGGGAACTCCTCCCCCGGCCCCGCCCCGAGGACGAAACGGCGGAGAATCCTGTCTTATTGAAAAATTTATTCCGCGCGCGCCTCTTCGTTCCATTCCCGGAACCGCCGAAACGCCGTCGGCGGCGGGAATTTCTCCCCCGGCCCCGCCCCGAGGACGAAACGGCGGAGAATCCTGTCTTATTGAAAA
>ERZ795044.4364-NODE-4364-length-11624-cov-21.366670_pt1 | contig 11624 bp, 16 predicted proteins | sample MGYA00375128_ERZ795044 | MGnify/ENA primary metagenome ERZ795044 (study PRJEB30173, sample SAMN05720213) | anaerobic digester metagenome | isolation source: active sludge of municipal wastewater-treating anaerobic digesters | place: USA | collected 2014-12-22 ... | reverse complement strand
TTTGTTTGGCAGCGAAAGTATTACACCGTTTTCGTCTATGCGGTATAGTCCTTCGTATCCGCTAATATCTTTCCACATGCTACAAATATACTGAAAATCAATTACTTATCCTAAACTTTAACAGAATAAAGTAAAAAGGTAAGAATAGACCCCAATACCACCAGTCACTTATGTAAATAGCCCCGTAAATAACCCTTACGGCTGAATATACGCTCACTACTCCGCATAATACGGCTAAACATATGTCTATACAATCCAATCGCTTATAGTGCCTGAAAAACGCTATATAGAAGTAAATAAAAGAACCGCTTAAACCTTTGGACATGCAATATACCGAAATACGCTGCATCCATTGGTCTTGAGTTTCCATAACAGGAACTAACAGATAATACAGATTACCTATTAGGCTGTCTAAAGCGAATATCACACTAAGTAATACGAACCAATAGTATTTATTTGGCAATTTCAAGTTTGAAAATTCGTTTGTCAATTTTTCCGAGTTCATCCCTCGTTTCGTCTAAATCGTCACGTATCTGTTTTACGTCTTGCGCCGTGTTAGTGGAGTTCGTTTTCATTACCGCAATATCAATAGCTACTTGTTGGATAATCTCGTTAGTTTTCTTTTGTTCTTGTAATTGTTTCTCTTGTTGGGCAATTTGCATACGCCAAACTACACCTATCAGAATTAAGGCAATACTGAACGCCGTGCCAGCGAACCAAACTAAAGATACGCTGCTACCATCGGTTGATTGTAATAACATGGTCGTGACATGTGTTTTTTAGCGTTTAGGAGGCTTTGGAAATTGGTCTATACCTGCAAACTGAAAAGTCGTGTTGTCTTCAGCCGTGCCGTATAAATTCTGGTTATTATAAGCGGTTTCCCACTCTTCAACTTCGTCGCAAATTGTGTTATAGTCTGTGTCCGATATTACAGGAAGTGAAAGTAAAGCGTTTTCCTCGCAAATAAACGCATTTAATAATCGGGTTTTAGTCTTGTTGAGTGTCATTTTTGAAAAGGTTTGTTATGAATTTACCAATAGTTAAAAATACCGTGCAACCTGAGAGCCACCAGTATTTCTCTACTTCTGTCAGATTAGGTGCAGATTGGATAATACCTACGCATACAGGTATCATCATCAGTAAAAAGTCGCCGAATTGTCGCCACTTCTTAGGTGTTGGTTTGTAGTAATTTTTGAGCATTATCTGTTATCGCTTAGGTATTGTGAAACTTTTGCTACTGTGTTTAATGCGTTCCCGTTTTCGTCTATACAAGTTGAATCGAAGGAAACAGATACCCCGCCTTCGGTTGACAGAGTGCCAGAGGTCGCATCGCTTGAGGTTAATTCTAAAGCGTGTTTAGAAACAACTGAATAAACCAAAGGTGAAGCATGGTTTGGGGTTAATTTCCAATATCCGTTAAAAGTAGTTCCGTCTATAATTGCTGCCATATCTTTAATTTATCTGTAATCACTTAAATACTGTGCTATCTTAACTGCGGTGTCTAATACTTCACCGTTACCGCCCGTTGTATCTGCGTCAAATTCATAATCGAAATTCCCACAAACTAAACTACCTTCGGTTTCCGTAACTGTTGTTATTCGTATTTCTTTAGCCTTTGGAATAAGCGTAAATACGTCAGGCTCTCCCGTTGTAACTGTTAACTTCCAATAACCTTTATAAGTTGTGCCGTCTATTTGAACTGCTGCCATATTATCTTAATTTTTGAACAACAGCGTCAAGCGAATAAACCTGACCGCTGCCGCTTAGGTTAGTAATATATTGTATATTAGTTCCTGATTTTGCGTAACATATAATAGTGTAGCAAATTGCATTTCCAGTTGAAGACGACAAGCATTGGTTCACGCCGTTAGTGTTATTGCTCGGCATTGTTTTAACCACGTTATCAGCCGCATTCGTAAACTTAATTTGGCAACCTATTGAAGTGCCCCCTGTTGTGGTTACTGCAAGTTGAACTGTTACCTGATAAAAACCATCTGCTGGCGCTGTATACAAGGTTGTAGCCGCTATTGCAGCGTTTTGTCCAGTCAGGTTTGTATATGCAACTGTTACAGGCAAACTACCTGTTATATTCTGAACCGTTACAGTATTATCCGCAGTAGGGTCGGTTATTGATAACGTAGTTTCGTTTGCATCGGCTGTGCCTTCAAAAGAGATATTTGAAGTGAATGTTTTAGCCCCTGCAATATCCTGAGTTCCTGTAGTGATTAACCCTCTTGCAGTAGTGGAAGCGTCTGGAATGTTCAAAGTGATAGTTCCTGAGCCTGTTACGGGTGAGCCTGAAACATTTACATCAGTTCCCGAAGTCCCTGTGCCTAAGCCTATGCTTGTGACAGTTCCGCCTCCGTCAGTTACCCAACTCAAATTACCTGAGCCGTCATTTTGTAGAAAAGTGCTTGCACCGCCTTGTGAACTTGGCCACGAATAATCAAACGTAGTGATAGAAGGAAATAACCATTGATGCGTATATCCATTGGCTACGTCATACCATATAAACTCGTTATTCTGCGCCGTAAATCCTATTAAGTCGCCTGCGGTTATCTTGAATTGTTCAGGCGAAATAGAAGCGTTATAATCAATATTCCCGAAAGTTATGACTTTTATCCCATAGTCAGGTTCGGAATCGACTGTAACCGATAACAGGTTGTTATCTTCATCGTAAATAAATGCGGCCTCTTGGTCTAACGTTCCGGTAGGACTCCCGTATAAAATTTGTTGGTCGTTTAATCCTGTTACGCCGCCTGTTCCACTACCTACAATACGATATACTTTATTGTTAGCGTCTATACCCAAGATATTCCCAGTCCCGTCTAAATTACCGATATGAATTGTATCGGCATACATGGTAATATCTTCTAATTTAGTTACCCCGCCTAAAACAGTTTCACCCTGAACCCGTAAGTCTTTTTGAACGGTTACAGTATTGTTAAAGGTCTGGGCGTTTAATATACCAGTAAACCCGATTAAGCACAAGAGTATTCTAACAAGCATTCTTTATCTCCTTTTATTTCGATTAAATAATCAAAAGCTATTAAACAGTTTCTATAATCCATCGCAAATTCCGTATTCTGAAATTCCGAGTTCCAAACATTCACACTATCAAAGTCAATCGAAGATACAACACAACTCACATAGTCACACTTCAAAGTATCCACAAGGTCTGAATTATTGAAACTTATCTCTTTTCTTAAATTTGACCCTATTCTTAATACCGAACCTTCGTCGTCTAAATTTAGTATATTTTTAGGACAATACAAAACTAATCGCATGTTCTGAGTAATGGTTAAATCCATTCCGCAGCCTGTCCTTGATTCACTTTCTACTGAATTTTGAGTTCCGTTTAATCTATGATATAAAACACCTGAATAGTTGTCTAAGTTAACTGGTTCGTATTGACCAGCACCGATATACTTTGCAGGGTATATCTGTATAGGCTCGGTGAATTTATTAACCCTCTCGCATAGACCTAATTTGGTTACGTCTAAGGAGATTAAAGTGTTTATATAGTTTACTACTTCTGTCATTTAGTTAAGATAGATACTATTTTCGTTTTCAATCTAACCTTGAATTTCTCTATTAATTCAGGTTGTAACTTAAATTTGTCAGCTCCGTAAAGTTTCTCCATTCCGCTTATCTTATCCGAGTTTATAGGTCGTTTAACACCTGTAACCCAAGACCCGCCTAACTTTACTAAAGTGCTTGAGAAATCCCTGAATAAATCTCCCAATAAATTCAAATCTACAAATGCGGTCTGTCTGCCTTTTCTTTCTCTATACTTCTTATAACTGCCGTCTTTGTATCGTTCTACTTTTTTGTTTTTGTCTTCACCTTGAATGAATATCTGCCTTATGTGTTCTGCGTGAGTATCTTGAACAGGCTCTCGCATCCAGTCTAACTTTGCTAATTCAGCTAAGTTTCTGTCTAACTTGTTTGTATATTCATCTATTGTCATGGCAAGTTAGTTACGAAAAAACCTCTTTTCTTACACTCAAAGCAAATATCATCAGGTAATTTAACGTTCTTTAGAATCTGCTCCATTTCAAACTGGTATCTATCAGCGTATAAAATACCTAACTCTTTGTGGTCTGCGTGGAATACGTTAACTACTGAATTTACCCTCTTTGAGTAAACCATGTTCTGTAAAATCAATTCCCCAGCTTTATATGCCAAAGGAATAGCTAATAAGTTCTTAATCGAACACAAGAACGGGTCAAATGAACAGTTCAAGGAATAAGTAATACTCAATCCGTCATAGTCTAAACTCTCTGTATTTTCGTCAATCTTACTCCCTGAATTTAATATCTTCCTTACTGAAATTGTCGCATATCTGTTAGAATATGAATTATTGTTACAAGAATGACAACCACCGCCTTTTGTTAAATCGGTTCTGTAGTAATCTACGTCAGCTAACCAACAAATAAACAGGTTAAGTTTCTGCCCATTTGTCGGGTAACTTTTATAAACATCAACATAGCTTACTTGACCAGCCGTGCAAGATACGGTAATCGTGTCTAATAACTTGTTAGAAATCAAATCATAAACATATACGCTTTTGTTTCCTGTGGTGGAAACTTGTAACCCCACTCTACTTAAAAAAAACTCCAAATATGGATATTCTTCTACTTCGATTTGCTTACCTACTAAATAAGTAGCTTGTGAACTTACTACCTTTTGATTGTCTAAAAAGAATCCGCTTACTGAATTTTCAATAACTGACTTAGTAACGAACTTAGGCGCAAAGTGGCTTCTTACGTGCGAAGAAATTAAAAGTCCAGCGTTTTCAATTTGCTGCTGGATGTATTCATACGCACTCGCATACTCTGAATTAATACTCTGGTCTACTTCTTTAATAGAAAGTCCAGCCAGAAAATTATTCAAGTATATACCGCTCGAAGGTGTTACATCTGAGCAGTTGCCTTTGACAGAAATTACGTTATCTAAACAAGTCATGCGATAGCATCTAAAGGTATAAAGAAGAGCGGGGTTTCCCCCGCCCTATTTAGTGGAAGTGCAGATTAAGGGTTAGTAATTTGGTGCTTGTGAACCAGTCGGTTACCATCCTGAATGTCTGAGTTTTCAAACATATCATCTGGTGCAGCGAACAAATCCCAAGCTAAACCAATCTCAATAGACCAGTCATCGCAATCACGAACAGCACGGTAATCAAATGGAATACCTGTGAACGGTGATACAATTACTCCAGCGGCATCAGTTCCGTTATCAACCTTCCAGAAGTCAGCACCGTAACGGTTAAACCATACAGGCAGAATCGCACCCGGCGCAAATGTCAAGAACTTAGAAGTGCTTGAAAGTGCATCAGTAATACGATAAGAAGGTAAAATAATCGGAGTTTCAGGTGCTACTTGTGAGAAATCAATACCACCATCCCAGCAACAGCCTTTTCCAATCGCATCGTAGTAGTTTTTGATTTCGTATTCACCAGCGATTACAGGCGCACCACAATATCCGTTAAGACGTGCAGTCTGCATAATAGCAGCGTGAGCGAAGTAATCTAAAGCCTTGTCTGAATGACGAGTGGCCACGATTTTAGTATTAGACGTAATAGAAGTTCCGTCTTGGTCTAAGTCTTTAGTTGAGAAATTACCCGCAAAAGCAACCATTTCAGTAGCTGCGGTTGTTTCCATTTTTCTTTCAAGACCGTCAATCAAATCGGCTACTAAACGAGCGTAATACATATCGTCTGACTCGCAACGTTCAATCAAATCGCTTAAAGAAAACTTCTTAGCTAAACGGTGACGAACATCAGTATCTAAGTCGTAAGAAGTAGAGGTTTCACCACGCTTGTTTGTTGCAGCGCAAGAGAAGTTACCAGAGTCTACTTCTGACTCAAGAATACGACGATTGTAAACAAGGTCAACGGTTACTTTACCGCCGGGGCGCATGTTTACTTTTTGGTTGAGAACTCGGTAGTTATTAGCCTCTGAAAAGAGGTATGTAAGCAACGGTTTAGGCTCGTTGCGAACTGTGCAAAATACGTCTTCAAGACGACCCTGCACATTTGGACATGATACAAAAGTTGTTAAACTTGACATTGTAATTTAATTAAAAGTTAATCGCAACATTTCGGCTGTTACGGTTAGCCAACTTAATGTCAGTTTACGGCATGACTGCCAACTTTGTGTCTATCACTTATAGCGTTCCAAATTGCGCTTATACGCACTCGGAATCACCTTTTTGTTACTTTCTTCTTTGTGTATCTCTACAGTCTTACGTTCAGGTTCTTTAGCGTTATTCTTCTTTTTTAACCCGTTTGCCTCTGCTAAAGTGTCCATTAATTCGTAAGCGTCTGCAAATGCACCAGCCTTTTGTTTTGAAGGAACGAAATTACCGTTTTTGTCTTTAACGATTAATTCATCTTTATCATCCAAATCAAATTGATACTCGCCTAAAACACTTTCAAAACCCTTCCTTTGAATATCCGTTAATCCGTCTACAAAAGGAACTTTAGAACGAACATCCTGTAATTTGATACCCACTTTCCACGTCTTCACTTCGTTTTCCTTCTGAGCCTTGAAACTCTCGAAAGTGCCTACAGTTTCATCCAACTTAGTTTTATACTGGTCACGCTCTTGTTTCAAGGTCGAAAACTGAGTTTCCAAATCTTGATACCTTTTGTCGGGTTTGCCTTGACTTTCGGTTAATTCCTGAATCCGTTGTTTAGCGTTTTGCGCCGCAACAGAAATCACTTCTTCAAACGGTTTCCCCTCGAAATCCGTAGTTTTAATCCCGAAGTCGCCTAATTCATTGGCTACCTTTGAGGATATACGACGGATAACGTCACCTGTGGCCTTCCTTTTGACTTCATCGTCAAGGTGTGCCTTGTCTTTAGAAATGTAAGAACTGTTAAAATGTTCCTTAAATTTGTCCAACGAATCTATTTCGTCAGGCAATGCTAAAAATTGTTTAATCTCTGCTAATTCCATTATTGTCTTGGTTTTCTTCCACGTTTTTTAACTTCTTGGACAATTTGTCCATCTTCGGTTACTCCCTCAGTTTCTTCTGCTATTGTTGCTACATATTTTAGAGGTTCTTCAACCTCGTATTTTTCAGTAACAGGAAATAATTCAATGTCTTCTAACGGTTGAACTACCGCTTCTTGTTCTTCTATATCCTGCTCGTTACTTACACTAAAGGGATGAACAACCGCTTTAAGTTCTTCTACGGTCTTTGGAACTTTAACTACAATCCAACCGTGCTTCTTTTGTAGACGGGCGTCGAGTGCCATCTCTTCTGGCATCTCTTCAAAATTCCCATTTCTACGTTGAACCGTTAAAGTTTTCTGCATCTTCATTTTACAAAGATAAGTATTTTTATCGAAATTTCAAAGAAACTACACTTTTTTTCAACTTACTTTAATTTTTCATACCTTTCTTTAGAGATAGGAACTAAAATATGCCTACACTGATACCCGCCTAAATAAGTGAAAATACTCTGTTTAGTAGTGTTAGGATTTTTACCGTCCCATGTTTCATTTGCCCAGCTTTCAACTTCGTCAGTAGTGAACGCTTTACCTACTCTATGCTTGCAGAAATCCCGTGTCCCTTGAATGACATTACCTGCGTATTCCCAGTATCCTACTTCATATTCTTGATTGACTAACTGAGTAAAATTCCTGTCAAACATTGCAAAAGCATCAATAGCGTAAGTTTTAGCGTATTTAACTAATCTGTCTTCGCCTAAGAAATTTTCAATAGTTTTTACCGCTTCTGAAAACCTCAAAGACGACCCGATAGAATTAGTTAAAATATCCTTTATCGGATTGACTAATTCAAATTCGATAGCACTTGAGTCGAATAAATTTAACACATTCGCTTGGGTCTGTTTGATATACTGCTGATAAACAGGGCTTAATTTAGCGGTCTTATCAAAAGTAGATAAAACTACTTGCCCGTGCGTTTCAAATGTTCTGGTGTAGTCTTTTACAGCTTCTACATAGTCGCCTTCTAAAAGAAACTCTCTTATAGCTTCTGCGATAGCTTCTATTTTTTGAAGATTAGATACGTTACTTAAAATTACTCCATCAGCAGTTTCTAACTCTGAAAGAGCCTTAATTAATACCTTGTATAGTTTCTCGTTAGCCTCTTTGACTACTGCAAGAAATTCATCAGGCACGGTTTCTAAGTTCCGTATTTCCTTTTCTACTGGTGTCATAACTGATTAAATAAGTCAGCAGCAGTTCCACGAGTGGGAGTCAATTCAGTAGCCTTAGCTTTTGAAATCTCTTCTAATCTTAATTTAATAGGCTCTAACTCTTGGTCTAAAAAATTCGGATTAGTTTCTAATTCTTGGTCTATGAATAAGTAAATCCTATCATGTAGAATAGCCTCCCAAAGTGCTATCAACCCGTTACTCTTTTTAAGGTTCAAAGTAACATCATCCAAAGTAATAAACGGGTCTACATATTTAGCTACCTCCATTACTCGCATTAGCTTCTCATCGTCTGAAAATCTTACTCTTAGGTTCTCAGAAAACACTTTAGACAAATACGGAGTAGGTAACTTAGAGTCCATCGCAGTCTTAAACTCAGTAGTTAAACTCTCTGAATCTCGGATAGTGAATTGTGCAGGCGAATTTACAGTAATTCTATCGTATTTTGACCCCCATCTGAACCAACCCATAGCATCAAAGCAATTCTGCATTAATTCAAATATCTCGTTTGAGAACTTAGTTAAGAAAGAGAAAAACTCCTCCCTGTCTATTTTACTCTCGGTTGCTGTTTGGCCGTTTACTTTATTACTTACGTCTATATTAACCGCAGAAAAACCGTCTTCAATCAACGAATTGAAATCCGCTTTAAGAAACTCTAAAACCGTTGTATCTGGTGACTCTGACCCAAACGGAGGAGTAGGCAAATTCGCCGTGTCCGCAGATACTAAATTCTCAGGCAAAGGGATTTCGTAATCCCTGAAAGGGCTAAACGTCATTCTTTTCCCAGACCCTTTACAAACATGACAAGTGTGTTTAGTGCCGTGTGTATGGTCTTCGATATACCCCTGTCCAGAACACTCTTTACAAGGGTCTGAGTAATACCATCTAGTAGGATAAGCTAATCTATGTTTAACCGCTCTAAAGTTCGCATCTGTTAAAATTGCATCCTCTAAGAAAGGAATAGCACCCATGAAATAAGAGTGGAAAATTTTATCCGTTGGAATGCCTTTTAACTTCCACGCTGGAAGAAATTCCCAGTTATGCTCGTAAACTTCAAAGTAATCAAAGGTATATTTCTCTTTTTCTCCAAACTGTTCAATCTGGTAAATCTTCATGTTATCTATATAAAGAAATACTAAACCTTCCCTTACTTTCTTACCTTTGAAAGTTACCTCACTTTTAATATCTAATTCTAAAACCGTATATTCATCAGAATAAAACCATACATTCTTAGAGTCAAACACTTGACAGAAAGGCATAATGGCTTCCGCTTGGTTTACTTTTTCTTCCCCGTCTATTTCTATCGTCGGGATGATAGGTAAAACCGCTATAACTGCGTTTGGGTCGCTTAATTTCAACGGATGGACATAATCCTTAAACCATTGCTCAAAGTTCCCAAACTGCGGATATTCAAACGTGAAATACTCTTTTTGTTCGTCGTTTTGATATTCGATAGAGTAGTTCTGTTTGTTCCAAATTCTATCAGTTGAACCTACAGCTTTATCCCAGCTTGCCTTAGTCTTTTGTCGGTAGGTTTCCTTGTTATACTTAAATTCCTCTTCTGTTTGATTAGGACAAGCCTTTTCAAATAGTTTATCAGGAAACTTCCCAAACTCCGAATGGTAACTAACCTGTTCAGCAAGTTCGGAAATCTCCATGTGAGTTTCGTCTAAATACTCCCTGTCCGCCTTTTTTCTATCGGAAAAGCGGTTTAACTCTAAAATGAAATCTTCAATCATTTTCTGGGTTTTTTCGGTTTTTTGCAGCCACCACAAGCCATATTTGTCAGGTTATAGGTTTACTAAATAATTTCTTTGTCAGGTTATAGCCTTCACATACACCTTTTGACTAATCAGTTTATAAAAGTGTAATTGATATTTAACAGAATCGCCGTAAATCTCACGGTAATTCAATATGTTTAATTTGTTATAAAGTCCTGAATCCCTTGACCCAGAACCAGAAATTGTATGATGGTTATATTCTAACCCGCCAAAACAACATAGAACATAGTAATCTTTTGAAATCTCTTCATAGCCTAAGTTCCTTCCTGACATATCCCTTCTCCGAATATATAAAACAGGCTTAAACTCAGGCACTAACCCTACTTTTGCTAAAGCTACGTTAGTATATAATTCGTCTGGCTGTTGTTTACTATGACCCCATTTGTATCTATGCTGGTTAATAGGTATCGGGTTTTCAAACGCCTTATTCGCTTCGTCAAACAATCTCTTAGCTTTATCCCCTTTTCTACACAGGTGAAAACTCGAATTAGTCCCCGGAAGTATAGCATCGTCTGGTAGGTTATAATGCTCCCAAATGATGTTATTCTTTACCCATAAATTCGCATCTTCGTTATCTTTGTCCTTTGTTGTAATCCCGTTGACCTGAATATAAAAGTAGTCTGGTAAGTCGAATAAAGGGCTTAAGTCTTTAAGAACCAACCCATCTACGTCTAAATAAATCCATTCGTCAAATGCCGCATATTTGTAAATACTTAATTTGGCCTTTGCGATACACACTCTATCACCATCATGCCAGTCAGAATAATCAATATCGGTAACAATATCATACGGGTTAAAATCTGATGGAAGTCGCTCTAAAGCCGTTCCGTCTGTGATTACTTGAATAGGGAGGGAAGGGGAATGGACTTTAATGGACAGAGCCATGTTATGCGCCCAGTCCCCGTAATACTTGTGTGCAGCATCAGCCACACATAATAAGATTATCCCTCTCATTCAAAAATTCCTGTTGGTGCTACATATCGTGTGCCGAAGTTATTAGGTTCAGCATTCCATTTCAGTTCTACAGCGTATCTCTGCTTTTCCTTGTTAGACATAGGAATAGACGCAGCCTTAGCCACTACAGTTACAGGCACTTCCCAGACAATAATTTCATCTTGCATACATTCGTGAATTGCAAGGTAGAACGTCCGACCATTTGCGGAAGTCCAGAAATCGTCGTTATTTTCGCTTACGTTGAAATCCATCACATTCAGAATGTAATCTACTGAATCAATGATAGTTTCGTTTCCGCAAGCTACAGGGTTTTCGCCTTCTACTGCTGAACCGTCTGGAAATTCACACTTAATCCCTTTGATGATACGAGCGTTTCCAGCCGCAATAGCTGTATTCCAGTTGGCCGCAGACGAATAAGAAGCGATAGTTGCATCCGTTTCGATTAAGCCAATGGAATCTATACCACCTTTGAGATATGCGTTACATAACACCTGCTCGTGCGGAGGTAAGTCCGTAAAGCAATAGTTGTTAATTCCTGACATTTAGTTAAATTGAAAAGATTAACCCTACATTTCGGCTGTCGGGAATGCCAACAAGTGATAGACTATGCAAATATACAAAGAAAATGTGATTTATTTATACTTATGGTATAAAAATGTTGGTTTTTTTGCGAAAAAGTTAGTATAGTGTGATTTTAATAAC
>ERZ795044.4362-NODE-4362-length-11626-cov-5.634344_pt1 | contig 11626 bp, 6 predicted proteins | sample MGYA00375128_ERZ795044 | MGnify/ENA primary metagenome ERZ795044 (study PRJEB30173, sample SAMN05720213) | anaerobic digester metagenome | isolation source: active sludge of municipal wastewater-treating anaerobic digesters | place: USA | collected 2014-12-22 ... | reverse complement strand
ATTATTGCTATTGTGGTTGTTATTTCTCTTGTTGTTGTAGCTCTAATGCTTGGTATTTTTGAAAATAATAGTGATGTTTCTAGTACTGCTCAAAGTATTTTTACACAAACTTTACCAGTTGCTTTAAATGAAGCAATTCTTGGAACTGGTGCTGATGCTAATGGTTTGATTGTTTTAACTAATAATACTGGTGATGTTATTAGGGATGTTAGAGTGGTAATTGATGGAAAAGATCACAACTATTTTGGAATTAATGTTGCTCAAGGAAACAAAATAACTTTTAAATTAAATGAATTAGAAGAACCCTGCCCCGCAGGACAAACCTCAATAATCAAAACAATAACCATAATATACACAACAAGAACAGGTTTAGAAAAAACACAAAAAATAGAAAACGTTACACTACAATGCACCCAAAACCAAAACCCACAAACAACCACCCCACCAAAAGAAGAAACACAAGAAGAGGAAGAAGAAATAGAAACACCCGAACCTACCCCAACTGATACTACTGATCCAGAATTAACAAATTTAACAAGCGAAGTGGATGGAAATACAATACACTTAACTTTCAGAGCATGGGACAATAATGACATAGACACTTTTGAAATAAATGAAAATGATGGAGGGTATCAAACAATTGAACCAGAATATGTAGATGATTATTTAGATGGAAACTACTACACAATAATAAACGAAAATCTTGAGTATGAAACAGAATACACTTTTTGCATAAAAGTAACGGACTACAACAATAATTCTGCTGAAGACTGTGACACAAACACAACCGATCCAGAACCCTATATTGATCCTTGTCCAGGACAAACAGAATTATATGGAGAATGCTATGACAATGTTGTAGCTTACTGGCCAATGGATGAAACAAGCGGAACAACCGCAATAGATTATGCTGATTTTGATAATAATGCTACTTGTACAAATTGTCCAACAATAAATCAAACTGGAAAAGTTGGAAGAGCATATTATTTTGATGGGAATAATGATAAATTAACTGCTGGTCAAACTGGGATACCTTATGGTTCAAGCGATAGAACTCTTTGTTCTTGGATAAAAATTGATAGTGATGCAATAAGTCAAGAAAGAGGAATAGTTGGTTATGGTGGTGAATCTTCTGGTCAATTGTTCCACACAGGAATTTATTCTCAATACTTAAGATATAGTGGTTCATGGAATGATTATTGGACAGCCTCAAAATTGAATCCATCTGAATGGACTTTTGTTTGTATAAGTTACCAAAATAGTCCAAAATCTCTAAAATTTTATATTAATGGAGTGTTTGATAAAAATCAAAACACTCTTACTGTAAATACTGCCACAACAGATGTTTCAATAGGATATGTAAACTTAGGTCAAATGTATTGGAAAGGATACCTTGATGAAGTAATGATATTTAATGAAAGCTTATCGCAATCAGACATAAATGAAATTTATTATAATTCCGGCGGAACACAAGTAGAACAACTAAGAACAGGACTAGTAGGGTACTGGCCGCTTGATGAAACAAGTGGAACAATTGTTATGGATTATTCAGAATCTAATAAAAACGGAACTTGCACTTCTACTTACTGCCCCACAACAACAACTGGGTTAATTAATTCAAATTCGAAAAACTTTGATAGTTCAGATGATTATTTTGAAATTAGTGATGAGTCTTACTGGGACAACATATTTAATGGGTATAATCCTTTTAGTATTTCTGTTTGGTTCAAAAACAATGCAGCTGCAGATAAGTTTTTTATAAAAAAAGGAAATGACCCTTACTTTTTTGGTTTTGGATTCGCTGATTCAGGATCAAGATTATATTTATTTATAAAAAGAGGATCAGATTCAAGCTCAATACGTGTAAGAAACACAGTTGATAGTCAAAATATTGGAACTTGGACACAATTTAGTGTAACCTATAATGGAAGTGGATCCGCAGATGGAGTAAAGTTTTACATTGGAAATACTCTTCAAACAAATAATGTTAGAAATAACAGTTTAGGAAGTCAATTACTTACTAATGAACCTTTACAATTAGGAAAAATGGCTTGGGGAAGTGGATCAATAAATGGAGCACTTGAAGAAGTAAAAGTTTGGAATAGAGTTTTAACAGAAGAAGAAATTCAAGCACTTTATAATAGTGGTAATGGTTTAAGTTTGATTCAATAATTAACTTTTTTTAATAACCTTTTTTCTAATTAGTTAGATTTATATTCTTCTTTCTACGCAATTATTTTAGTAGTGGTTGATTGGCTTACGTTTCGAATGAAACGAGGAAAGTCCGCTCACCTTGTGTTCGAAAGGACATAACCCTGTCTGTTAAGGACAATACCGAAAGGTAGGGGAAGCTCAACAGAAACGAGGCCTTTAAGAAAGGCCTGCGAAAACGATCCCCTTGCGGGGATTTGCTTCGCAACCCTTTAGTGGGATGAAACGGGGGCTTTTGGGTGCAACTCCATATTTGGGGGCTTAGGCTAATGCCAACTTGTGATGAACTTTTTCATCAATACAAGAGAACAGAAAGCGGCTTACTGACCACTGCTAAAAAGTAGTATGTTAAGTAATGGGGTTGCGTAGCAATCGCATCTCGTACCGCCCTGCCGAAACTGGGCAGCGGCTTACACACCACTGCTAAAAAGTATTTTAAAAAGTAATAATTAAATTAAAAAGTAATAATTAAATTAAAAAGTAATAATTAAATTAAAAAGTAATGTATTATTTCTAATTAATGGAAGGGATTGTTTTTGAGTATTATTTCTAAACTTAGAAAAAAAATTAAGCGAAAAGGAAATCCTTTTTTGACTTCAGAAAAACGTTACGAACTTGAATTACAAAGAAGAGCAAAAGAGTCAATTGAGTTAAGAGGAGAGGCTGTTAAGCAACATAATTTAGCTATTTCTTTAAGAAAACGAGTGAATAGGAGTACTGAATTTATTGAAGGGTGTGTAGCTAGTAGAAAAAAACTTTCACCTACTCAACAAGAAACTCTTCAAAAGAATTTATGGGAATTAAATGAAAAATTAACAAATTTTGTTATGGGGGAGTCAAGAGTAATGATGGAGAAAGAATTATTTCCTTCAAGTAAAATTAGGTTACAAAATGCTTTTGATATGAAAGAACGTTTAGAAGAAAAAACAAAATCTCTTGAAAAACTAGGGTTAGTTAAGAGTGGTTTTGTTTCTAGTACTTTTTATATTAAAAAACCAATAAGACCTTAATTTAGTAAAAAAAAAGTTTAGTTTTGAACTGGTTCCCCGTTTTTTATTTTTCTAAAAACATTCTGCGTGAATCCTTTTTCTACAAGTCCTTTTTGTTCAAGTTCAATTGCTGCGCCTGTTAAAAGTCTTCCTAAAAGTAATCCTTTTTTTATTCGTTCTCTGCTTTGCTCGGAAAAGGATTTTGTTTTATTAAATGCTGATTCGGTTAATAAAAAAGAATCAATTTGGTTATCTATTTTTTGTAAAGTACTTTTTAGGGATTCTTGTTCTTTTAGATCAAATTTTTTTCCAACTAAAGAATATCCTTTCATAAACATTAAAGTTGCTTCAGTTCTTGTAGTAATTCTTCTTAAAGATTTAATTCTATGAATATTGATTTTAGCATGAGGTACTCTTCTTCTTGCAAATACACTTTCTGCTGCTTGGTATTTTCTTGAATTTTTTGAAACTTTTTGTACACTTATTTGAGTAGGTTTATTTGCTTGAGGCATAACTAAATTATGAACCACCTTAAATAAAAACAATTCCTTTTTTTGTTAAAGAAGTGTTTTATAAAATTAATTGAGTTTAATTATTTTATGAAAGTAACTACAATTGAGTTAAGAAAAAAGTACCTTGATTTTTTTAAATCAAAGGGACATGCAGTAATTGCTTCCGCTTCGCTCATTCCAGAAAATGACCCCACTGTTTTATTCACTACCGCAGGAATGCATCCTTTGGTTCCTTACTTAATGGGGGAAAAACACCCTTTAGGAGTTAGATTAACTAGTTGTCAAAAGTGTATTCGAACTGGAGACATTGATGATGTTGGAGACGCTTGGCACTTGAGTTTTTTTGAAATGCTAGGAAATTGGTCACTAGGAGATTATTTTAAAAAAGAAGCAATAGAATTTAGTTTTGAATTTTTAACTAGTGAACTTGGAATTAAAAAAGAAAATTTTAGTGTAACTTGTTTTGCAGGGGATGAAGAGATTCCAAGGGAGGACACTGCTGATAAAGTATGGGCTAGTTTAGGGATTGATAAAAATAGAATACATTTTTTATCAAAAAGTGATAATTGGTGGGGACCTGCTGGACAAAGCGGACCTTGTGGACCTGATAGTGAAATGTATTACCATGTAAAAGACATTCAAGAAAAAAGTACTGAAGAATTTACTAAATTAAATAAAGAAGGAATTTTTTGTGAAATATGGAACGATGTATTCATGCAATACAATAAAACAATGGACGGAAAATACATTGAAATGGAGAGAAAAAATGTTGATACAGGAATGGGTCTTGAAAGAACTGTTGCTGTACTAAATGGGTATGATAATGTTTACGAAGTTGATACACTAAAACCAATTCTTGATAGTGTGGTAAAACTTAGTGAAAAAAAATATGAAACACTAACAAAAGAAGAACTAAAAAGTGTTAGAATAATTACTGACCACTTAAGAGCAAGCGTAATGATTCTTGGAGATGAAAAAGGAATAGTGCCCAGTAATGTTGACCAAGGATATGTGTTAAGAAAATTTATTAGAAGATCAATAAGGCATGCTCGACTAATTGGGATTAATGATTCTTTCACAAAAAGTATTGCAGAAATTGTAGTAAAAATAATGGGGCCAATATATCCAGAAGTTGAAAAAAACAAAGAAAGAATTTACAGTGAAATTGTTAAAGAGGAAGAAAAATTTTCTAGCACTATAGAAAACGGAACTCGTGTGCTTGAAAAAAAATTACAATTCCTTAGTAACGCTAATGTTAAAGAACTAAATGCAAAAGGAGCGTTTGATTTATTTCAAAGTTATGGTTTTCCACTAGAAATGACTATAGAGATTTGTAAAGAAAAAGGATTCAGTGTTGATTCAAAAGGATTTAATGAATTATTACAAAAGCATCAAGAATTATCTCGTGTGGGTGCTGAAGCAAAATTTAAAGGAGGGTTAGCTGATGATTCAGAGAAAACAACAAAACTACACACCGCAACTCACTTATTTAGTGCAGCTTTACGTAAATTCATTAACCCTAACTGTGTACAAAAAGGAAGTAACATTACAGCAGAGAGAGCAAGATTTGATTTTAATTTAGAAGAAAAAATGACTCAAGAACAAATTAAACAAATTGAAGAGTGGATAAATTTAGTTATTTCTAAAGAGTGTGAAGTTACTATGGAAATAATGAGTGTTGAAGAAGCAAAAAACAGTGGAGCACATGGAGTGTTTGATTCAAAGTATGGGGACAAAGTAAAAGTGTACACTGTACAAAAAAGTGGAGAAGTATTTTCTAAAGAAATATGTGGAGGACCACACGTAACTAACACAAAAGAGATGGGTAAATTCAAAATAACAAAACAAGAAAGTGTTGCTGCAGGAATAAAAAGAGTAAAAATTATTTTAGAATAAAATTAGTATTATAAATTATTTTCTTAGTGGTGTGTATTGATAAAAAAATTAAATAAAATAAAAAATCTAAAAGCATACTTAATTGTTTACATTTTCTTAATGCTTTTAGTAATTTTTTTTCTTGTGAGTGGAAAAAATTGGTTATTTTTTGTAGAGTATTATAGTTTTGGGTTCTTTAATGGTTACTCACAATCAAAATTCTTGTGGTTTTTTATAATTGGAGGAATATTTTTAGGATACAACTTAATATTTAGGAACAAAAATGTTCAAAAGAATAAAAAAATTATTAATGTAAGTAAACAATTTGGAAAAATAATTCCCACTAAGATAAACAACTTAATCAAAAATAGAATTAACTTAATTATTTTTATATTATTTATTTTATTAACCATTCTTTCTCTTTCTTCTCAATTAATTTTTTTATCACACAATAATTTTGATTTATTTAATTTAAGTTATTTAATTTATGATGACGCTTTTGGTGTTTTTACTGGAACTAGTATTACTCATATTCATACATTTAAACCAGTAATTGGAATATTTGCGCCACTTTTTGGTTCTGGGGATTTTGATTTTGCACAAACTGTTCCCCAATTTATGCCAGAATGGTTCTTTTTGATTTATATTTTAGGATTTATTTTACTAATATTATTTATAATTTTATTGATAAAAAAATCAAAGAGTTTCTTTGAAGAAAAAAATATTGATTGGTTTAATTTATTTTTGTTTATTTGTTCTTCATATTTATTAACAAAGTCAATTGTTGATGGGGGACCACTCACAACAGAATTTTTAGTCGGATCAGTGTATTTAATTTATACTTTGTTTTTTTATAAAAAAGAGAAAAAATATTTTTATTTTTTGTTTTTAGGAGGGGTAATTTTAGTAATTGATTTTTTTATTAGATACTCTATTGTAATTAATTCAGTAAAAACTCTAACTTCCAGTCAATTAACTACTCTTGCAATTAAAGGAGTTGTTACTGTTAGTGGGCTTTTGTTATTTGTACTTGTTTTAGGATTGATACTTGCAGGGATACTATCAATAATTCATTCAAGTTTTACTAACAATAAGTTTTTGTTAAAAAATTATTTTTCAAAGAAAAAAATTATTGCAATAATTTTTGTTTTATTATTTTTTGTTTCGTTTGTTTATTTGTTTAGTTATTTTAAAGTTGAAAAAGCGGTGAAAGAAGAGAGTATTTTAATTCTTGAAGACAAAATACCAAAAGGAACTACTATAGGATACATTTCTTACGCAGTTAAAGATGATTCTTTTATTAGAGTCACTGATGATTCAAGAGAATTAAGTGTGGGAGTGGTTGAAAAAGATACTTCTATTCAAGAGTTGAGTGTTTGGCCAAAAAACATTAAATCAAAGGATTATATTTTTGTTTGGAAAGAAACTTGCTCTATTCCAATTGTTAGAAAAATTATTTACATAAAAACAAATCAAGAATTTACTCCCCTTAATTCAAATTCAATGCTTTTTGTTTTAAAAGAAACTAAATTGTCAAATAACACTTATTCTATTGATTTTTTGCATCCCAGTTGTATTGTTGATGTGAGAGCATTAATTGTCGAGTATTTAAAGAAAAGAGGGCTTAGCAAATTTATTGTTTATACTTAACAAAGTATAATTTAAAGGTTTTTTTATGGGAGGTTTTTTTTATGTTTAGTAATTATTTTCTTATCGAAAATCTTGATTACAAAAAAATAAGTCTTCTTTCTTTATTAGTATTAGGATTATTTATTATATTTGGATTTTTTTTGAGTGTTCCATTATATTTATCCATTACTTGTTTTGTTTTTTTTGGATTATTTTTTGTTTCAAAAACAATAGCGTTTTTTGTAGTGTTACCTAAAAAGTTTTCTTTTATTGAAATTCTTGGAATATTCTTTATTAGTGATTTTATTGAAATTGTAACACTCACTGGAAAAATTGGAGCTGATGCTTCAAAAGTATTTTTTTTGAAAAAAAAATCCTCTCTAAAAGAACTAATAAAATCAATCGCAATTTTTAGGACATCAACTTTTATTTCCTCTGGATTAATTATTTTGATTTTAATCAATTACTGGTTTCTTGTATTAATTATTTCACTAATTTTACTTTATTTTACAAGGTTTAAACTATTTGTGATTTCAATATTTTTTAATTTGCTTTCAGACATTTTTAGAGTAATATTGTTTGCTTTTCTTTTAATTCAATTTAGTGTCCCTGTTGATAATTTTATTTTGCTTGGTTTTTTAGGGGCAAGTATTTTTGCAAGATTGTTTTTCTTTATTCCTCAAGGATTAGTTGTTCAGGATTCTGCTATTGGGGTTTTATTAACAAAAATATTAAGTGTTAGTGAAATTGTTCAAATTAATGTTATTTTAAGATTTTTTACAATCATTCCTTCAGCAATTCTTGGAGGATTAATTGTATCAGATAAATCAATTAACAAGATAAAATATTTTATCAAAAAAAGAAAAGTGTTGAAAAAAAGTAAATAAAATAAATTTATACCCCAATTGAATATATTTAATTGTATTTAATGTGATAAAAATGAATTCTCGTGGTCAGGGTACGATTGAGTATCTTGTTATTATTGCTATTGTTGTTGTTATTTCTCTTGTTGTTGTTGCTTTACTTTTAGGTATTTTTGATACTAATAGTGGGCAAATTGGTGCTCAAACTCAACAATTAGATTTAACCACTCAACCTTTAGCAGTGAAAAGTTCTCTAATAGGAACAGGAGAAGACGCTAACGGATTAATAGTAATATCAAACAACACAGGAAACCTAGTAGAAGACATAATAGTAACACTTGGAGATAGTCAACACACTTACTATAATAATAGATTATCTCAAGGAGACACTAAAACACTAAAATTAACTGATATTGAAGTTGTTTGTAACCCTGGAGAAACAAAAACATACCAAGAACTAAAAATAACTTATATAACAAGAGAAGGAATAAGTCAAACTATTAATTATGGAACAGTTGCACTTGATTGTATTGCTGATGCAAACCCAACTCCAACAAAACCACCAACAGAAGAAATTCCTCCATTTGAAATTGTGGAATTTAGATCAAGCGGATTAATTAATGTAGATACTGGGGCTTTAGAAGAAAGAGGAGTAGTAATAGCAACAAAAAACAATTTACCAAATTCAGCATTACTAACTAATATAATTGTGGATGGGGTAAATATTGAATGGAAAAGATGCGTACCTGATTATGACGATATGGGAAAACCATCTGTCCAAGGATCATTTGAAATAGTACATTCAGTTTTAGAAAAAAGACCCGGTTGCCAAGAATCAAATATTTGTGGAGCAAAATATAAAGGATTATCTCAATATAATCCTGAACCACTATTTAATCCAAATGAAACAAAAGTAATTGTTGTAAGATATGGTGGATTAATTGGAAATCCTGAAAATGGTGGAATAAATCTTGAAAATGCTGAAGTTGGAGACAATTATTCTCCGGAAATTATTTTAAGTTACACTTACAATGGGGTTGATTATAATACTAAACCAAAAGTAAAAACAAGTGTAATTGAAGAAATTGAAGCAAATGATTTATATGGGTATTATGAATTATCAGAATATTCAAATTTTAGTTTTGGTTCTCCAGTAACATTCAAATTAACTGAATTTATGTACACTGCAATAAATACTACTGAATCTGAAAGTTGGTATGGTTATGATAGTTTAAGTTATGATCAAATTGGAATAGTGGTACAAAATACTTCAAGATTTGATGTGAATATTATTAGTGTTGATATTAATGGTACTACCGTAGAAAGACGAACTGATGGAGAAACTGGCGGAAGATATTTACCATTAGTAAATTTAAACGGACAATATTTTTCTACTAACCCAGAACTAATTAATGAACACCTTGTTGAGCCTAATCAATTTACTGGTTTTTACTTTAGTACTGGAGATTTACTTGTGTTCCCTGATCAATCAATGTCAGTAGGGGATAGAACAACTATTAGTGTTTCAATTAATTATTCAATAAATGGGGTACTTGGAACATATAATTTAGGCAATATTAGTACAAATATTGCATCAAGCGGAATGTATGGTTACTCTTATTATTTGCCTTAATTAAAAAAAATTTAATTGCAACTAAAAACTAAATTATTTTTAAAAGCAAATTAAATAATAATTAAATTAATTTTGATTAGTAATTAAATTAATCAAAATTAGTCTTCTTGTTTTTTTCTTTAAAAAATAGATTTATAAAGAATAGGATAGTAAATTATTATAGATGAATTTTAAAAATTTTTTAGTTATTTCTTTAATTTTAGTTTCAGTATTTTTCTTATTTGGTTGTACTTCTTCGAATTGTGGGGATGGTATTTGTCAATCAGGAGAGGAATCATTTTGTTATACTGATTGTGGAACTATTTTACCAAGTACTACTGTTTCTATTTCTGTTATTGATGCAACTAGTGGAAAACTTATTAACACTAATAATAATATTTTTATAGAATTACCTGACAAGGATGATCTTGATTGTTCTAATCCTTTTTTTAATACTCTTTGTGAAGCAAGGTATTATTTAGATTCTAATCCAAAAAAATTAGAGACTTTTTCAGTACTTTTAGGCAATGTTGATTCACTCCTTATTGGAGTTGGTGCTGATGGTTACAAAATGACTGATGTTAGATTAAATATTTCAAAAGACGATAGTAGTGATTTTACTATTTCTCTTGAACCAAAAGATGATTTGTTAGTTGATTTAAAAGAAGGAGATATTTGTGAAATTGATTCACAATGTTATGCAGGAAATAATAATTACGCTGTTTGTGCTGCTGATATTTATGGAATAAAAAGATGTAATGTAAATACTACAATTAATCCAGAATTAAATCTTAGTTCTTGTATTCTTGATGCAAGTGCTTTTGAAATAAAAAAAGACAAGAGTGTTTGTTTAAATGAAACCCAAAAAGTTACTTGTACTGGGGTTGAATGGAGTAAACCAATTGATTGTGTAGGAGAATGTAGAAATGGTAGTTGTGTTAGTGAAGTTTATTCTCCAAAAACAAAAACTTTTAAATTTTTAAAAGATGTTCAATACGGATTAACTCTTCCTGTTCAACCAAGTTCTAATAGTATTAGAGAAATTTTTGAAGAATTACCAGCAGGTAGTATGGTTTATAAGTGGATAAAAAATGGGGATAAGAGTTATTGGTCTAGTTCAACAAAAGGTGGAAGAACTGGGACTTTTAATCCTGATAATAATTTATTTGCAGGAGAAGGATTTATTCTAAAATCAAGTCAAGATATTGATTTTAAATTTAGTGGAGATACTATTGCTTCAACAACTTATACTATTAGTGAAAAATTTACTCCAATAGGAATCCCTACTTGTCCTGAAGAGTACACTTTTTCAAAAATAGTTAAAGAAGTTAGTGCTATTGAACCACTTTGTAATACTGTTTCTTTACAAAATGTTGGTAGTAGTTACCCTACTTGGTGGTCAAGTGATCCTAGTGTTGAGTTAAAAGGAACAAAAGAGGATTTACAAGTATTGTCTTATGAATCAATTTGGATTAGATGTGGGGATGGAGTAGTTCTTGCTGAAGGAGAGAAAGTAGAGTTTGATTCTTTTGAGTGGAGTCCAAGTTGTAGTAAAAAAATTGCTACTTGTGAAACTTTTGGTTATGATGGCGGAGAAGTAGATTGTGATAGTGTGAATGAAGAAGGAGAATGTATAATTTTTAATATTGATAATTGTTATAAGAATGGAAATTTTAAAGAAATTTATGCAGTAAGAGCATGGGATCCTATTTATGAGGGAAGTGCAAATTATGAAACTTATGGTCCTTTTTATTACAAAAGAATGTGTAATGGTTTAGCAGAAAATTGTGTAGATTCATTATTAGAGTTCACTAGTGGAGACTTAAAAGGAACAATTATTCCAATTAAAGGATATGGAAAAGATCTTAACGGGAATGTTTTTGAAATGGAAGGAATTAGTTGGGTAGAATTAAACACAAGCCTAAATTTTGATGC
>ERZ795044.4360-NODE-4360-length-11628-cov-5.034304_pt1 | contig 11628 bp, 10 predicted proteins | sample MGYA00375128_ERZ795044 | MGnify/ENA primary metagenome ERZ795044 (study PRJEB30173, sample SAMN05720213) | anaerobic digester metagenome | isolation source: active sludge of municipal wastewater-treating anaerobic digesters | place: USA | collected 2014-12-22 ... | reverse complement strand
GACACGGCTTACGATCCTTTCTTCGGCCTGCAGCAATTTCGTTTCAGGTATCTTAAAATAAATGAACCAGAATTGTAAGAACTCCCTGGTACGCATGCCGGTTGTTTTTGCATAATGCTCCGGCGAGAGTTTTATATTTTGCTCAGAAAAAAATTCTTCGGCAGCCTGCTCCCACAGCGGCTCGGAGTCGATAAGCAAACCATCCATGTCAAAAATAACCGTGTTCAGTTCCATGCTGCAAATATATCTACACCCATGGTTTGTTTTTTAAAAACCTGATGCTTCAGGTTGAACAGGTTGGTTATTTCAGATGCAGATTATATAAATTGCACTAAACTATCTTGCAGCGATAAAAAAAGGTAAATGAGTAAATGGATTACCAGTATCAAAGAATCGGCGTTTGTAAAAAAAATAATTTATATGGTCATCGGGTCGCTTTCTTACCCGGGTCTTAACATGATCAACAAGCTGCAGGTGAACGGAATGGAAAAACTGCGGAACCTTCCAAAAAAAAATGTACTGTTCGTAAGCAATCATCAAACCTATTTTGCCGAAGTGATCTGCATGCTGCACATTTTTGGTGCGGTAAGCTGGGGTAAAAAAAGAAAATTAGGGGTGCCTTATTACCTGCTTTGGCCTTATACCCGTATTCAGTTTGTTTCGGCAGAGGAAACAATGAAGAAGAACTGGCTCAATAAAGTGTTTGCACTTGCCGGCTCTATTATGGTAAAACGTGTTTGGGTTGCCGATGGCACCGAAACCAGGAAGGGCCTCGATCCCAGCGATACCCGTAAAATTTCCCGGGCCCTGGATAAAAACTGGGTCATCACTTTTCCCCAGGGTACCACCACACCCTTTGTTCCCGGGCGTAAGGGTACCGCCTTTATCATCAAACATCAGAAACCCGTTGTGATACCGGTGGTAGTGGAAGGCTTCAGCACGGCCTTTGATAAAAAAGGACTGAAGTTCATCAAAAAGGGAACAAAACTTTCCATCACATTTAAGGATCCGATGCACATCGATTTTGAAGAACCAACCGAAAAGATCCTCGAGGATATCATGGATGCGATCGAGCAGAGTAAAAAATTCATGCCCGGTAATAAATAAACAATAAAAAACTTCCTGGTTGTTTAATCCTTTACAAACAATGCTTTCAATTCAACGGCTTCTTCGGGTTTCATCTTTCCGCCCAGGATAAGCCGTAGTTGTCTTCTGCGCAAAGCGCCGTCGTATAATTTTCTTTCTTCGTCTGTTTCCGCCATCACCTGGTTCACTTTCCGGGGTTTGCCATTAGGATCCAGTGCCACAAATGTATAATAGGCTTCATTGCTTTTATACCGGTACTGTTGTATGGCGTCTTCGCCCCATACATTCAAATGAACTTCCATGCTGCTGTTAAAACAACGGGTGAGGCTTGCTTCTATATGTACCACGTTGCCTAATTTTATAGGGCTTTCAAAAGAGATGTTATCTACCGAAGCCGTTACCACCGGCGCCCCGCTGTGTTTCATGGCTGCCAGCGCTGCTGCAATATCCATCCAGTACATCAGCCGGCCACCCATCAGGTTTCCAAAGGTATTGGTGTCGTTTGGTAATACCAGTTCCGTCATCACTACCAGCGATTCTTTTACTTTTTTATCCATCGGTTTTTTTTTGCAAAGATACATGGTTTTGGTGCGGCTTACAGAGCTGTAAGGAAGCAGAACGGGATTGTATTATCACAGTCAGTAAAAAATATGATATCAATTATGTGCTATTATTTGGCAGTTCGTCTTCGTTTTTCGAATTTCGTTGACTGAATTGCTTTTTATCATGAATGAACCTGCGCCTATTTCTTTTGAGAATACCGAGTCTGCCTTTGCTGCCAAATCAAACCAGGAATTAAAGCAAGCCCATTTTCTGTTTAACATGATGGGTAAACCCTGGCTGGTAAATGCCGGCCTGAAGCTGACCCCGCTGGCCATTAAGTGGCATATCCCTTTTACAAAAACGGTCATACGCAGCACCATCTTTAAACAGTTTGTTGGAGGCGAAACCCTGCAGGAAACAAAAAAAGTGGTGGATAAACTGGGCGGCTATAATGTAAAGGTCATACTGGATTATGGCGTGGAAGGAAAAGAAGGAGAAGAAAATTTTGACCAGGCCAGTGATGAATTCATCCGCGTGATCGACTACGCTTCCACACAAAGTAATATCCCTTTTATGAGTGTGAAAGTTACCGGCTTTGCCCGTTTTGCCTTGCTGGAAAAAATGCACGCTGCCATGAACCAGGCAGAAGGCAGCCTGATAAAAAGGTACCTGAAAGCCGTAAGCAGTTTATCGGCTGAAGAGAAGGATGAGTGGCACCGGGTACGCTTACGCACCCAAAAAGTATGTGAGGAAGGAAGTAAAAAAAACGTGGGGGTTTTAATTGATGCAGAAGAAACATGGATACAGGACCCGGTGGATGCACTGACCATTTTAATGATGGATATCTTTAACAGGAACAAGGTGGTTGTATACAATACCCTGCAGTTGTATCGTCACGACCGGTTACAATTTTTAATAGATTGCCATGCCGCTTCGGTAGAAAGAGATTTTATACTGGGTGCCAAACTGGTAAGGGGCGCTTACATGGAAAAAGAAAGGAACCGGGCTGCCGAATTAAATTACCCTTCGCCCATACAGCCCGATAAAGAAACCTGCGATAAAGATTACAATGCGGCTGTTGAATATTGTACAGAACATCTCGATCGTATCGCCCTCATCGTTGCATCGCATAACGAATACAGCAATCTGTATACTGCGCAGTTGCTTGACAAAAAAGGATTGCCGCATAACCATAAGCATGTTCACTTCTCCCAACTATATGGAATGAGTGATAACATCACCTTCAACCTGGCAAGATCAGGATGTTCCGTTAGTAAATACTTACCCTTTGGCCCTATCAAAGATGTGATACCCTACCTCATGCGCCGTGCCCAGGAAAACAGTTCTGTTTCCGGACAAACCGGCCGTGAGCTGAGCCTGATAAAAAAAGAAATGCAGCGTCGCAATCTATAAGGGTAGAAATCGTTCTACAAATAGATATTGCCGGTTCTCTTTATTTGAGATTAAATTATCTTTGGCTGATACATCAATGCGAACACGCCTTATACTCACTTCTTCATTTTTTTTACTGCTCTCAGTTACCTATGCACAACCGGTAAGGAGCATTCCGGCCATTAAGATAGATCAACCAATAAAAATTGATGGTAACCTCAATGACGAAGCCTGGAAACTGGTGCAACCAACCGGCGATTTCATCACTTCGCAGCCTGTATTTGGGCGGCATTCGATACAAAGAACAGAAGTACGGATCGCCTATGATAACTCGGCCATTTATATTGGCGCTTACCTGTATGAAAAACCGGAAAATATCCGCAGGCAGCTTACCGCCCGTGATGTGATCGACCGGCAGAACGTGGATATTTTTGCCGTAGGTTTTGATACCTACCTCGACAGGCAGAATGCATTTATTTTCCGGGTAACAGCAGCCAATGTTCAGGCAGATGCCAAGCAATCGCAAAACGGAAGCAGCAACGGGGGAGTGGTAACCGATGCAACCTGGGATGCCGTTTGGGAAAGTAAAACAAGCATCAAAGCAGATGGGTGGGTAGCAGAAATAAAAATACCATTGAGTGCCGTTCGCTTCTCTAATAAAAACATCCAGGACTGGGGGTTGAACTTTGGCCGGTTCATCCGTTCTGAGAACGAGAACAGCATCTGGAGTCCCATCAATCCAAATATCAGCGGCGAATTGAATCAATGGGGTGTATGGACAGGATTGAGTAATATAAAGCCGCCGGTCCGCTTGTCTTTTCTGCCTTACTTATCGGGAGGCGTGCGGGTATCGCCAACCAATAAAGGAGCCGTAACAGAATTTCTTAAAAGCGGGGGCATGGATGTTAAATACGGCATCAACGAAGGCTTTACCCTCGACATGACCCTGATACCCGATTTTGCACAGGTGCAAAGCGATAATGTATTCCTCAATCTTTCTCCTTTCCAGGTAAAATTTGATGACTACCGTCCCTTTTTTACCGAAGGAACAGAACTCTTCAATAAAGCCGGACTTTTTTATTCACGAAGGATTGGAAATGCACCCGGGCTTGCTTCCACGGTTTTAAGTAATTACGGCGATAACCCCAATTACCGCATCATTAAAAACCCGGGCATAACAAGATTATACAATGCCACTAAAATATCCGGACGAACAAAAGGAAACCTGGGTATTGGCATCTTCAATGCGGTATCTGCATCCATGTATGCCAAAGTGAGGGATCTTACCACCGGCCGGGATTCTACGATACTTACAGAACCATTCACCAATTATAATATCATTGTGTTTGACCAGGCTTTAAAGAACAGGTCATCGGTGAGCTTCACCAATACCAATGTGCTGCGAAAAGGAAACAGCCGCAATGCCAATGTAAGCAGCATTGATATTTCTATGTTTGATAAAAAGAACAACTATAATTTTTCTGTTGCAGGAAAGTACAGCACCATCTGGGGTAAACAGGAGAATAAGAACGGCTTTACGGCGGTTGGCGGCTTTGGTAAAGTAAGCGGCATCATTCAATACCGGGCAAACCTGGTGGTGGAAAGCGATAAGTATGATCCCAACGACCTGGGCTTTATACAGAATAATAATTCACTTGAGTACAATGCCAATATCAGTTACAATATCATCAGGCCTACCCGGCATTTTCTCAATCATTCTTACCGGGTGAGCTTTAATAATGTTTATTTGTACCGGCCGTTTAACTGGACAAGCCTGCAGGTAAATGCAAGGGCATTCTTCCTGTTCAAAAATTTCTGGGATCTTTCCTTCTCTTTTCAAAGCAGCCCGACCTGGAACAAGGATTATTTTGTTCATTCCAATGTATATACGGGTTATTTTCTCCGCCGCACACCTTATTATTATTTTGGCATTGCCGGAAGTTCGGACAGCCGTAAAAAATTATTCTTCAGCTGGGAGATCGGGGGAGCAGAGTCTCCCTTGCCCAAAGATCCGTATTGGGCCACCAACCTGGGTTTGCGCTACCGGGTAAATGATAAACTGCAGTTCAGTCTTAATATGAATATCATGCAGGACAGGGGTAACTGGGGCTGGTCTTTTCTCAGCAACCCCGATGGATCACCCATCATTGCACGCCGCAATGTAAAGACCAATACGGCCATAGCCAGCGCCCAATATAATTTCACCTCACGCATGAACCTGAGCGTACGCATGCGCCATTACTGGTCGCTGCTGAACAATACCAATTTCTACAACTTAAAGCCGGATGGTTATTGGACAGAAGTACCCTTCATACCAAACCAGAACCTTAATTTCAACACCTTTAATGTAGATATGTTTTATACCTGGGATTTTTTACCCGGAAGCAGGGTCACCATTGCCTGGAAGAATGCATTGGGTAATAATGTAACCATTGATCCGTATACCAATACCACCTATCTTAAAAATTTCGGGCGGGTGCTTGATAATCCGCACAGCAACGAGATTACCGCAAAAATTGTTTATTATCTTGATTACCTGAAACTGCGTAAACGAAAAGCATAGTCATCCCCCCTGTTCATAATCTTGTTACTGCTTTTTTTGATTTAAGGAACAAAGGCATTATATTGTAAATAAAAAAAATTATGAACCAGGAAAACACAGCAGATGTTTTGCATCATGGAGAACCCAAAAAATTGCCTACGGGTTTAAATGTTCTCACCATCCTTACTTTTATTGGCAGCGCAATTGAATTGTACAACACATCAAGCAGTTTCATTTCCGGTAAGAAGCAGCTGGAAGAAATGGAAAAGAACCAGGAAAAGCTTGCCGAAGCACCCGAATGGGCAAAAAAATTCGCTGGTCCTGAAGTGCAGGAAATGATGACAAAGGCCTATGAGAACAGGATACCGCTCCTGATCATCGGGTTAATTGCCGTAGCACTTTGTGTGTATGGAGCCATACAAATGAGAAAATTAAAGAAGGAAGGATATACTCTATGGCTTATTGGAGAGGTTTTACCTTATATAGCCACTGCGATCCTGTTACCGGTATTTTTCAAAACCATCTTCGTTTATTTTGCGGTGATACCTGTTTTATTCATCATCCTCTATACGATACAACGAAAGCATCTTACGAATTAAATAAATAAAAAACCCGGAACATTGTTCCGGGTTTTTTATTTACCAGGTCTTTGAAGGAACCCCGTTCAGCAGTTTGATAAAATAGAGGTGTTTGTTCTCGAAATAATCCGGTATTGCGGTAGCTTCTTTCTTTACCATAACCGGGCGAAAATTGAAATCGCTGATCACTTTGAAATTTTTATCATTCACATTATTCATAAAATCATCGCCGTGCTTTGCCAGTAGTTTTGCAAACAGGTATACCGATTCAAAACCTTTGAATACCATATCACCGGGATAGGTCTTGTATTTCTTTTTGTAGGTCTCGTTGATCCATTTACTGTACTCATCCGTTTTGGTATTGAAATAAGGCGACGTATAATAGATAGGGAAATCAGCCACTTCACTTTTCTTAGACAGGGCGGCAAATCCATCCCAGGTAGGCATACCGATCAGGGTAACCGGGTACACTTTTCGGATTTCGGCGCATGCTTTTGAAATACCGGCGGCAAAAGTTTCATCCAGGCTGGCGCCGATCAGTACACTGTTTTCGTTACTGTCCAGTTTTGTTTTAAGAAATGCAGCCGTTAAGTTGTTCTCAAAATTCAGGATCTCGATCGGCAGTAAAGGCTTTCCATCCTGTTCATTGATCTGTTTAAAATAAGAAGCCACCATATCTTCCTGTGGTCCCTTCTGCCTGCACAGGTAAATCTTATCGGTTCCGTGTTTCTGTAAAATATAACTGTAAATGGCTTCGCAATGCGAACGCAGGGTTGAGTTCACGATCACCACAAAAGGATTCTTTGAAATGCCTGCATCATTGGGGTAGGTAGCAGAAATAAAAGGAATGTTCTTTTGCAGGGCAAAGGCAGCCAGTTGCAGGTATTCGGCATCTTTTACACTGCCTATGATCAGCTGCAGGCTGTCTAATTTTTTATTCTGGATAAGCCAGGAAACCGGCTGGTTGTATGATTTGCTGTCGTAAATGGCTGCATCTATATAATCATTGCCCGATTGGAGGCTGTCTAATGCAAGCTGCGAACCTCTTACAAAATCAACCGCCGGCATAATGAATTTTGGCAGGTTTTGTTTGTAGCGGAAACTGTTGTTACTGAAAACCGAATCTAGATACAGCGGGGCAAAGATCCCGATCTTAACCGGGGATCTTTTTACTGAATCAACCTGGGCAAAGGCGCCTGTAAAATTAAAAGCGGCGAGGAAAAAAAGTGCAACTATCAAAAACCTCTTCTTCATTTTTAATTTTTAATTTTTAATTCTTCATTTCACTTATTCCCACTCAATGGTTGCCGGAGGTTTACTGCTGATATCGTACACCACCCGGTTGATCCCTTTAACGTTATTGATTATTTCATTGGATATGCCGGCCAAAAAATCATAAGGCAAATGCGCCCAGTCGGCTGTCATTCCATCCACCGATGTTACGGCTCTTAACGCAACCGTAAATTCGTATGTTCGTTCATCGCCCATCACACCCACACTTTTCACCGGCAGTAAAATAGTGCCTGCCTGCCAGATGGTGGAATACAAATTATGCTTTTTAAGTCCGTTGATATAGATCGAATCTGCCTCTTGCAATAACCGTACCCTTTCTTCCGTAACTTCTCCCAATATGCGTATGCCAAGTCCCGGCCCGGGGAAGGGGTGACGGAAAAGCATGTCGTGAGGTATTCCCAATTCTACTCCCACTTTTCGTACCTCATCTTTAAATAAGGAACGAAGCGGCTCTACCAGTCCCAGTTTCATGCTGTCGGGCAGTCCGCCCACATTGTGATGCGATTTGATCGTTTGCGATGGCCCGTGTACCGACAATGATTCGATCACATCGGGATAAATGGTTCCCTGGCCCAATAGTTCTACGCCTTCGATCTTATGCGCTTCCTGGTCAAATATTTCTATAAAGGCACCGCCAATGGCTTTACGTTTTTCTTCCGGGTCGGTCTTGCCTTCCAGTTTTTTATAAAAATGTTTCCGGGCATCCACACCAATTACATGTAAACCAAGTTTATTGTAAATGGTCAGTACGTCTTCAAATTCATTTTTGCGCAACACCCCATTGTCTACAAAAATGCCGAACAGGTTTTCGCCAATGGCTTTGTGTATTAAAGTGGCCGCAACGGTACTGTCAACCCCGCCGCTCAATCCCATGATCACTTTTTTATTGCCGATCTGGGTTTTTAGTTTTTCCACCGTTTCTGTTATAAAATGAGCGGCGGTCCAGTCCTGGCTGCATTTGCAGATATTCACCAGGAAATTCTTCAATATGGTTTTGCCTTCGGTGGAATGATATACTTCGGGGTGAAACTGCAAGCCATACAGTGGAAAAACCCCGTTGCTGTTTTGTTTGAATGCGGCCACAGGTATGCTTTCGGTTGTGCCCAGTAATTCAAACCCATCGGGAAGTTTTATGATGGTATCGGCATGACTCATCCAAACCTGGGATGTAGGGGAGATGTTCTGCAGCAGGGTATCTTCTTTCAGTTTACTGAAGATGGCACGGCCGTATTCTCTTTTATCGCTCTTGTCCACCCTGCCGTCATACAGTTTTGCTGTGAGCTGTGCACCATAACAAATACCCAGCACGGGAACTTTTTCAGTCATAGCCTTTATATCAACCACGGGTGCATTTTCTTCATTTACAGAGTACGGCGAACCCCCCAGTATGATTCCCTTTAACCCGGGCTCATAGGTAATTTCTTTGTTGTAGGGGATGATCTCACAGAAAACACTTGCCTCCCTTACGGTACGGGCAATCAGTTGTGTGTATTGAGAACCAAAATCAAGGATGAGAATTTTTTCTGTCATAATAGGCTGCGAAGGTAAATAATTAAGGGGATGATTTTATGCGGCTGTTACCGTTGCAGTTTTGCGGAATCATTATATTTACAAAAACTTTTACGCCATGAAGCAATTTCTGTTTCTCCTTATTGCCGCCAGTTGTCTTGTATCCTGCGATCATACTACCGGAAGCGGCGAAATAATCACCGAAACCCGCCAGGTAAACAGCTTTTCGGGCATTTCTGTGGGAGGCGATTTTGACGTGGAGGTTAAAATAGGCCCGTCAACCGAAGTAAAGGTGGAGGCGGATGACAACATAATGAAGTATATAGAAACCAACGTTTCAGGAAGTACCCTCAAGATCAGGACCGAAGACCTTCATAATTATAGTGATGTTCATATGAAGGTATATATAACTACTCCTTCGCTTACACGGGTAAGTGCATCTGCATCCGCCCGGGTTGAAGTACTGGACCTGCTTAAATCCAGCGACAGGCTCACCTTTAATGCCAGCAGTTCCGGAAATATTACGGCAGATATTGATGCACCCGAAGTGGAAGCCGATGCCAGCAGCGGGGCATCCGTTAACCTCACTGGTAAAACCCGGAGCTATAATGCCCAGGCATCCAGCGGTGCCGAGATCAGGACTTACGATCTTTTAAGTGAAACCACCAGGGTACAGGTAAGCAGCGGGGCCAGTGCCCGGGTTCATGCCAGTATAAATTTGAATGCCCAGGCCAGCAGCGGCGGCTCGGTTACCTACCACGGGGCTGCTACGGTAAATAAGGCCGAAAGCAGCGGAGGCAGCGTGAGCCGAAAGGATTGATCTGCCCCGGGTATTTAATAAATTCTCTTCTTTGCCGGCTCATATCTGCCCGGATGCCCGGTTTTTTAAAAAAACTTTCTCCATTCCTTTGCTGTTTAGGTGTCAACCCCTACCTTTGCACTCCAAATTAAAAAAACGGATTTTAAAAGTTCTTTTTATATGTCACAGAGAATCAGAATAAAACTACAGTCTTACGACCACAACCTGGTTGACAAATCAGCCGAAAAGATCGTAAAAACTGTACGCAGCACCGGCGCCGTGGTAACAGGACCCATTCCTTTGCCTACGCATAAGAAAATCTTTACGGTATTGCGTTCTCCTCACGTAAACAAGAAGGCACGTGAGCAGTTTCAGCTGTGTACGCATAAGCGTTTATTAGACATTTACACCAGCAGCAGCCGTACGGTGGATGCATTGAGTAAGTTAGACTTACCAAGTGGTGTGGACGTTGAGATCAAAGCCTGATGAACTCCCTGAACGAGGGTCTTTCGACTCCGCTCAGGATAGCAAAAGGTAAGTTCTTAAAAAGAAAAAATAATGAACATCTATCTCTCACCCCGGTGAGAGCGCTGGATATAAATAAGATACAATGAAAAGTATTATTGGAAAGAAAATCGGCATGACGAGTATCTTCGATGTAAGTGGCAAGCAAACTGCTGTTACTATTATTGAGGCCGGCCCATGCGTGGTTACACAAAAGAAAACCGTTGAAACCGACGGATACAATGCTCTCCAGATAGCATTTGGTGACAAAAAGGAAAAACACTCCACAAAATCCGAAACAGGTCACTTTGCCAAAGCGCAAACCCCTTCTAAAAAATTCGTAAAAGAAATACGCGATAGCGAAATAGACAAGAATGTTGGTGAAACCATCACGGTCGACATTTTCACCGAAGGTGATAAGATCGAAGTGGTAGGTACCACCAAAGGAAAGGGCTTCCAGGGTGTTGTACGCCGTCATGGATTCAGTGGTGTTGGTGAGCAGTCTCACGGACAGCATGACCGTCAGCGTGCCCCGGGTTCTATCGGTAACTCATCGGATGCCAGCCGTGTATTCAAAGGCATGCGCATGGCGGGCCGTATGGGACAGGACAGGGTGACAATGAAAGGCCTGAAAGTGGTGAAGATCTTCCCGGAAAAGAATTATATCCTGGTTAGCGGATCGGTGCCAGGCCATAACGGTTCAATAGTTTTAATTCAAAAATAACCCTTCGGCTCCGCTCAGGGTGGAATAAAAATAAGTACAATGCAATTAGATGTTTTAAATACAGAAGGAAAAAAGACCGGCAGAACGGTTGAATTACCAGAAGAGATATTTGGTATTGAGCCGAACGACCACGCTATTTACCTTGCTGTTAAGCAATACCAGGGTGCTCAGCGCCAGGGTACACACAAGGTGAAAACCCGTATGGAAGTGCATGGTTCTTCCAAGAAGCTGCACAAACAAAAAGGTACCGGTGGCGCACGTAAGGGTAACCTGCGTAACCCGCTGTACAAAGGCGGTGGTACCATCTTCGGACCCAAGCCGCACGGTTACGACATCAAGCTGAACCGCAAGGTGAAGGACCTGGCCAAGATGAGCGCTCTTGCCTACAAAGCGAAAGACAACGCCATCGTGGTACTGGAAGACATTCAGATGGATACCCCGAAAACAGCCGCTTTCACCGGTATTCTCAGCAACCTGAACATCGCCGGAAAGAAAGCCCTGGTGGTGATGCCCGAGTACAACGACAACCTGTACCTGAGCCTTCGCAACGTGCCCGCTGTGAACGGCACCCTGCTGAGCGACCTGAATACATACGATATCCTGGACGCGAATGTGCTGGTACTTACCGAAAGCGCCGCCCGGATTTTCACCGAAGAAG
>ERZ795044.4355-NODE-4355-length-11639-cov-5.745770_pt1 | contig 11639 bp, 10 predicted proteins | sample MGYA00375128_ERZ795044 | MGnify/ENA primary metagenome ERZ795044 (study PRJEB30173, sample SAMN05720213) | anaerobic digester metagenome | isolation source: active sludge of municipal wastewater-treating anaerobic digesters | place: USA | collected 2014-12-22 ... | reverse complement strand
TGCTTTGGCGCCATAAAAGGTTGCCCATCGCAATAGGTCCTGTAATGCAATTTCAGGAAAAGCCCGGCGTATCGTTTGCAATTCTGCTGCTATGGATAATTGATGATTTGAGGCTAAACTATCGGTGCCGATGGTGATATATTGCACTTCTTTTTGCAACATCGGAATATCCGGCAAACGATCTTCAATAAAGCGATTGGCATTCGGACACATGCACCAGAATAAATTTGGATGTATTTCTTCTGCCCATTCTGCATCCCATGATGTAGCAATTGTATTGTGCACTAACAGCGTGGGCACTTCCTTATGAAACCAGGGTAAAGTGGATGCTAAGGATGTTTTGCCTGTTGGTGTGAAAAATTGATCAAACGCAAGTCCCATCTCGCGATATAATTTTCGGAATAATCCGGTTGATTGCACATACAATTCATTTTCATCATTGCTTTCGAGCATGTGCACCGAAGTGGGTAAGCCATGTGTTGCGCAATAAGTTGTAATGGCTTCAACCAACGGTTCATTAATACTATATGGAGCATGCGGTGCAAGACTTGCTTTCAGATTAAAACCATTTGCCTGGGCGAGCAATGCTTTTCCCTTTTCCATTAAGGAGGCAACGCGCGCCGGATCAAAAGCAAATAATTCAATAAAAGTGTGGTATGCAATTTTACTCTGAGCTTTTATCTGAAATGAATCGGCCACATTCGAAATATCACCTACCGCAACAATACCTTGTTGCCACATATAGGCATCGGCATCGCGCATAGCTTGTTGCACTTGCTCTGCCTCTGCATTGCGCTGTTGAATGACTAAAGATAAAAATCCGGGCAACCCTGTTTTTTCAGGAAATACGTTTAGCAAATGCGATAATTCCAGATGACAATGCGCATTTACAAATCCTGGTAAAATATAACCGGCATGATGCTCAATCAGCGCAGGATCAATTGCTGATGCCGGTAAAATGGCTTCAATGCGTTCATCATCCTGTAGAACCAATACATGGTCATCTACCGGTGAGGTATGCATTGGAAAAATACGATTGCCCTGCAAATAGCGCATGGCACAAATGTACTTTAATTTAGATGAAAGGTGATGCCGGCGCGAACGCCCACACCTTTTGTGTCGAGTGTTTGTGCAATATTAGAAAGGTCTTGCTGCGCACCATCAAGTGTGAGTTCCTTTAATTCAAAACCGTGATTGCTGTAATCCACCTGAAAAAATAAACCTGCCACATCCAGGAAATACCAGTTAATACCGGTAAATAAACCGAGGTGCGGACTTGAATATTTATAACTCGCCTGTAATGTAGTAACCGGATCTATTCTGTTAATTAATAAATTGGTTAGTCCGGCCTGCGCACCAAAGTACCAGTTGATATGGTCTTTATTTAACGGATATAATCTGGCATCGAATGCAATGGTATTAAAATTATTGCCATCAGCGCCAGTATCTGTGGTATCTTCTAAATAGGCTCCATAATTAAATTCAACGCCTGCGCTAAACCAGGAAGCAAAACTGTATTGCAAGCCAATATTAAACATATTGGTAACGGCACCACCTGTATCTGTATCGGTAGTAATACCAAATAGTTGTGTTTTTGTTAAGGTGCCATGGGCGGCAAAATCGTATCCGATTTGAAAACCTAAAGTGCCATTGGTTAAAGATTGCGCGTGTAATTGCACACTGCACCAAAGTACCAGCACACTTATCCAGATCTTTTTCATAACTGCTTGATTTGTTTGTAAAGGTACAACGACCCGTAAACAGGAATTCGTATTAGTCTACACGGCAGATTGTGGTTGCCGTAAAAATTGGACATGTGTGTCTGTTCAAAAAACGGAATACAATCCCCAATAAACAAAAGCCAGACAGGCGGTTAACCATAAAAGCATATTAAAACTATACAGGATGCGCCCACCGGGTCCAAAGGGCAATTTTTTTCTGATAATGAGCCAGCTGAAAAACAAGCCACTCAGGGCAATAACAAAAGGCATGTACGAAAGCGCGTTGAGCCAGCCTCTGTCGGCACGATAATAGGGCGCCGGAAAATAATAAGCTTCCTGTTCATTCATCAACACCATAACATAAATGCCTAAAAGTATATTCAGCGCTGCCAAGCTGATTCTGAAATATTGTAAACGCGGCGCTGCGAGGTGCAATTGTCGAAACCATTGCGAAGCGATACCGGCACCTAATACAATAAATAAAACGAGTGCCGCTAACAAGACAGGCAACAAAATCATGTGCGTGCGAGGTGTTACATAAGATTGCAAAACGGCAAATTCCGCATTCGGTGGAAATAATTCGGCCATCATTAAGGTGTGTTCACCTTTGGATAATTCGGCAATTAAATTAAATGTGTAGGCCTTGGTGAAATTATGATAAAAATAGACCTGCACATCCTTCGACTGCACATCATATAACGTTGTATATAAAGTGCCATCACCTTTTCGCTCGCGGTGTTCGGACATAGCCTGCATTAAATCGCGGCTAAAGTCAAAACCAAATCCGCTGTGATTTTGCAAGAATTGATTTCCTCTGATATATGTTTCAGGAAAAGTTGTTTCGGGTTGTGTGCGACGTGCGTAAGAAAAATTCGACAGAATAAAATTTGGGTCGTCACCCATCATCATGGTGTCGGCTTCCATCACCAGATATTTGCCTGTGGAATCGACAAATAACATCATGGACTGATCAAAAATATGTCGGTCGAATTGGATGGCGTAATCATACACCTGTTGCACTGAAGCACAGGTGTACATAATTGTTTTCAAAAAAGCAGTAAGGTCATGAGCAACCGGTTTGCCATTAGCAGGAGGGTTTGTCGGATACATAGTACATGCATCAAACACTAATCCGGCAGTATTCATACCACCCTGAGGAACCCGACTGCCATATCCAACAAAGCAGGCACCTAATTGATTTGCTTTAGCGGGTTCAAACCAAATTTGTGGTGTGGTTTCCCAACTATCTTCATTATTGCCAACTATTGTATGTCCATCTTGTGTGATTTTACTCATGCTTGAAGCGAATACATCGCACAGGCTACCTAATAAAAGGAGTATGGCAAAATAATATCGTAGGAGGGAATGCACGCGTTGTTTGTTTGGTATTTAGTGGACAAATTTTAAATTGGCTGAAACCGGAAAATGATCCGACAACCATGCTAACCCACCTTCACGTATTGCCAGGATATGTGATTGTGCTATCGTTTTAAAATGATAGACAAAAATATAATCTATTCGTGGGCTTTCCAGTGCTTCGAGCATGGCAAATCCATTAAAGGTGATTTCCGGTCCTGTTGGATCATAATAGGAAATTAATCGGGTGTCCTCAAAAACCTTCGATTCTGTCATCATCTGATAGGGTTTATCATCCGGTGTGCTATTGAAATCGCCCATAATAATCATCGGATAATTAAATTCCGGATTTAATTCCGATGCATAATAAACAATTATTCGTGTCGACCATTCTCTTGCCAATGCGCCTACATGGTCGAAATGTGTATTAAACACCCAAAACGTATCTTGTTGACCAAGAGTAAAAAATTGAGCCGCTGTGCAAATTCTGGGTAGTGCTGCATCCCATCCGGTTGAAGGTTTTTCAGGTGTCATCGACAACCAGAACGTGGTGTCCTGAATTAAAGTGACTTTAGAGGTGTCATAAAAGATGGCGCTATATTCACCGGCTTGCTTCCCATCATCGCGACCAACACCCACATATGCATATTGTGTAAGTGCGCTGTCCAGAAATTGCACCTGATGAAATAATCCTTCCTGTATACCTAATACGGCGGGTTGCCACATGTTGATTGAAGCTACCATATCCGCTTTGCGCAGATGCCAGTTATTTTCTCCATCTGCCGGATTATCGTAGCGTATATTAAACGTCATTACCTGCAGTGTAGAATCCTGTGCCTGAAGTGTACATGCCAATGCGAAGCAAAATAAACCGGTGAGTGTTTGCCGGAGCATGGGTAAATTTACAAAATAGGTAACAGCCGCCAACACCATTTAATAAGCAATAACCTGCTCTTCTATATTGGCGGGAATTTCGCGGTCTTCATATTGTTGATTGCGCAGTTGCGGCGTAAATCCGGCTTCACGAATGGCATCCTGCATCGATTTATACGTAAAACGATGCGGAGCACCGGCAGCACTCACAACATTTTCTTCAATCATGATACTGCCAAAATCATTCGCACCTGCATGTAAACACATTTGAGCAACTTTTTTACCTACAGTAAGCCAACTCGCCTGAATGTTTTCAATGTTCGGTAAAAAGATTCTGCTCATGGCAATGATGCGGATATATTCATCCGGCGTGGTATCATTTTTGGCCCTGCGAATTTTACGTAGGGTAGTGCCTTCATCCTGGAAGGTCCACGGAATAAAAGCAATAAATCCTTTTGCATCAGCAGGTTTTTCACTTTGTACCTGACGAATCTTTTCCAGATGTAAAAAACGCTCTTCAATGGTTTCGATATGACCAAACATCATCGTTGCACTTGTGGTAAGTCCGAGCTGATGTGCGGCGCGCATGACATTGAGCCATTCATCGCTCAAACATTTACCGGTGCTGATAATTTTACGCACGCGGTCAATTAATATTTCAGCACCTGCGCCAGGTAAACTATCTAAACCGGCTTTCATTAATTCAGATAATACATACGTATAACTATAGCCACCCAATGTGGCAATATGATGAATTTCAGGAGGACCGAGTGCATGTAATTTTACATTGGGAAACATTTCTTTTATACCGCGGAAAATACCGGTATAAAAATCAAGTCCAAGTTCAGGGTGATGTCCGCCTTGCAATAGAAGTTGTTCGCCACCATACCGGATGGTTTCTGCAATTTTCACCTTATATGTTTCCATATCAGTGATATATCCTTCCGGATGACCGGGCACCCGATAAAAATTGCAAAACTTACAATTAGCTACACAAATATTGGTCGTATTCAGATTGCGATCAATAATCCAGGTTACTTTATTACCTGGCTTTTTGCGTTTGCGTAAGGTATCGGCCACTTGCATAAGCGCCGCTGTCGGGGCATGTTCGAACAGGAACATACCTTCTTCAACCGTTAAAAATTCTTCGCGAAGCGCCTTTTCATATAATGCGGCAAGTTGCATGTAAGCAGAACACGGTTTTGACCGTTTCGTTCGCAAAGATACACCTGTTGTTTGATTTACGGTGCAATAAATATATCCTCAGATATCCCAACGCATAACCACTTTACCTCGGGTGCGCATGGCTTCCAGACCGGCTACGGCGGCGGGTATTTCGGTATAGCTGTAGGTTTTTTGTATATGTGGGGCTATTTTGCCGGAAGCTACCAGCTCAGCCAGTGTGTTCAGGTCTTGTGTGTTTGCAGCGGCAGTGAATTGGGCTAAAGGGTATCCCTTCATCATACGCATGATTAAAACACGCATCATATGTCCCATGGTGGTAAATCCGGTCATAACACCTCGTTTACCCATACGCATATAATCACTGAGATTTAAATTGCCATGTGTATCTATGACCAAATCGAAAGAACCCTTGTATTGATGAATATCGGTGGTGTCATACGTGATAACCACATCGGCACCTAAAGATTTGACAAAATCAGCATTGTTTTGCGAACATATACCCGTTACATGTGCACCATATGCTTTTGCAATTTGAACTGCAAAATGCCCAACGCCACCGCTTGCGCCATTGATACAAACCTGTTCTCCAGACTGTAATTTTCCATGTGTAAGCAAAGCCTGATAAGCAGTTAATGCTGCAACGGGTAATGCAGCCATAATTTCAGGTGCAATGCCGGTTGGAATATGGGCGCAGGCACTTTCCGGAATGAGAATATATTCGGCAAAGGCACCTCCAACCAGCGATTCTCCAAAAACTGCATCACCGGGTTTTATGTTGTGCACCTGCTGTCCAACAGCTTCCACCACTCCTGAAAAATCAACGCCTACTATTGGATTTTTGGGTTTAAATAAACCTAACACGAATCTGGAAAAAATAGGTGCACCTCTGCAAATATGCCAGTCGGCAGGATTCGCCGAATTAGCCAGCACTTTCACCAATACAAAACCATCCTGCACATCAGGTTTTTCTATTTCCGTTAATTGCATCTTATCCGGAGCGCAATATTGTTTGCGGGTGAAAGCTTTCATTTTATTATTTTTTGCAAAATCAAATTGTATGTATCTGCGCACATCTGCGAAAATCTGCGGGACAAAAAAACACGAACAAGTTTCTGAAATTATACAAACAACTTCTTCTCCAATCCCAACCATTCTAAAGCAGTGCCATGCAGCAACCTGGATTTAATAACATCATCGTAAGGCATACTTTCGATGAGTTTACCTGGATGATGTTCACCGAGTGGGAAAGGATAATCACTGCCAAGTGCTAATTGACGTGCGCCAAATAAATCCAGCAAATAATTCAGCATCATATCATCATGCACCAAAGTGTCGAGATAAAATTTATTGAGATAGGTGCGTGGATTTACGGCGTTATCCACCGCAACTAAATCCGGTCGCACATTAAAACCGTGTTCGATTCGTCCGATGGTTGAAGGAAAACTACCTCCGCCATGTGCAAATGCCACACGTAAATTTGGCAGTCGTTCAAACACACCTCCGAATATCATGGAACAAATAGCCAGAGAAGTTTCTGCCGGCATACCCACTAACCACGGAAGCCAGTATTTATTCATTTTATCTTTGCCCATCATATCCCAGGGATGCACAAAGATGGCTGCACCAAGCTTTTCAGCCGCTTCAAAAAAAGGAAATAATTCCTCGGCATTTAAATTCCAGTCGTTTACATGCGACCCGATTTCTATACCCGCCAATCCGAGTTCCTTCACGCAGCGTTCCATTTCCTGAATACTCAATTCGGGATCCTGCAGCGGAACGGTGCCTAAACCAACAAAGCGTTTTGGGTGACGGGAAACAACCTCTGCAATAAAATCATTTTGAAATCGGGAAGTTTCGAGTGCGTATGCGGCATTTTTTTCCCAATAATGAAACATTACGGGAATGGCACTGAGTACCTGCACCTGTACACCGGTTGCATCGCAATCTTCGATACGCACATCGCCATCCCAGCAGTTACTTTTTATTTCCCGAAAAAATTTATCGCCCTGCATCATTTTTGCGCAGCCCGGACAATGATGATCGAGATGAATATATCGGTTATCTAAAAATTTCTCACTCCACTTTGGTAAATGTTCAGGAATGATATGGGTATGAATATCTATTTTCAGCATAAATACAATACAGAAAAGTCATCGCTGTAAGATGCAGCACAACTCATGAAGAAAACAACAGCACAAATGCAGGTAACTTTTTAAAACAAACAATTATTTAGGCGGTTCCATCACATGACCACAACTTTTGCAGGTGCGGAGGTCGAGGTTAGCATAAAAACTGTTCATAATTACCGGCAATTGACCAACGATATCTTTTAATGGAAAAGTTTCTTCATGTAATTTATTGTTGCATTGTTCGCAAAACCACATACATGAATCAAATTCTTTTTCCGTGCGATATCGTTCTATTACCAGTCCAACCGTATTTGCCGGACGTTTAGGGCTATGCGGCACACGTGGAGGCAATAAAAACATGTCGCCCTCTTTTATTTCAATATCTCTGCGTTTGCCATCTTCCTGAATCGATACCGTGATATCGCCCTCAACCTGGTAAAATAATTCCTCACCATCTTCAAAATGAAAATCTTTGCGCGAATTTGGTCCGCCTACTACCATCACAATAAAATCATCATTCAATTTATATACCTGTTGGTTGCCCACCGGTGGTTTAAGGAGGTGTCGGTTTTCATCAATCCAATTCTTTAAATTAATAGGAGCAGCTATTGCCATGGCTATACATTTTTATTATGTGACGAATGGAGGTAAATTTACGCAGAATCATGCATATCAACCTACATCCATACACAGCATTGGTATGCGGCAGTACTCAGGGTATTGGTCGCGCAACCGCACATGCTTTTGCAGAAGCAGGAGCCCGTGTAATTTTAGCAGCACGCAATCGAGAAAAACTGGAATCAGTATTATCGACTCTGCCCCGGCCGCAACAACAGGCGCATGGTATACTGGTTGCCGACTTCAGTGAGCCTGAGTCAGTGCGGGCAGCCATCACGGCATTGGTGTCTGATTCTGACAACAGGGTGCATATTTTGGTAAACAATACCGGCGGACCGGCGGCTGGAAAAATTGCGGAGGCAAAGGAAGAGCAGTTTTTGGCCACCTTTAACCAGCATCTTATCTGCAATCATATATTAGTTAAAGCCCTCCTTCCGGGAATGCGGGAGAGTGGTTACGGGCGCATTATTAATATTATCAGCACTTCCGTAAAAGTGCCGCTTCCCAATTTGGGTGTTTCCAATACCATACGGGGGGCAGTGGCCAGTTGGGCAAAAACCTTGGCGAATGAGCTCGGTCAGTACGGTATTACCGTAAATAATGTACTGCCCGGCGCAACTAAAACGGAGCGACTGGCTGGAATCATCACAGCAAACGCCTCAAAAGCGGCCCAGACTGAGGCGCAGATTGAATCTAAGATGTTGGAGGAAATACCCCTGCGTCGTTTCGCCGAACCCACTGAAATAGCCGCTGCAGCTGCCTTTTTGGCCAGTCCGTTAGCAGCCTATATTAATGGTATCAATTTACCGGTTGACGGTGGCAGAACACCTTCTCTCTGAGAAAACTTATACGTTGGCGACTACCAATCAATGTTGATGTCCACCGGGTCCATGCACATGACCGTGCTCGAGTTCTTCAGCAGAAGCATCGCGGATATCAAGGATTTCACCGGAAAAATGCAGGTTTACACCGGCTAAAGGATGATTGAAGTCTAACAACACTTCAGCTTCACCCACTTCGGCAACACGTGCTCTAACGAGGTGACCATCCTGATCGCGGAGGTTTACCAAACGATCGGGCTGGAGCATATCTTCTGCCAGTTTACCGTCGATAACGAAGATTTCTTTTGGTACATATTCAAGCGCACCTTCGTCAAATTCGCCATAGGCATTAGCTGCCAATATCTGGAAAGCGAATTTTGACCCGATAACCTTACCTTCAAGGTTGCTTTCAAATTCTGGTAATAAACCACCGGCACCAAACAGGAATACAAAAGGCTGATCGGCCTTTACTACCTCAATCAAATCGCCGGTTTCGTTGTCCTGACGGAGTTCGTAGGTCAGGGAGACAACCTTGTTTTTTGCAATAGACATGCTTTAAAATTTGTTAAGTTCGCAAAGATAGGTATAAAAACGACCTAATCCCGCACGATTTTTGCTGCATACTGGCCGGTAGCAAGCACTGTGATTGCCCAAAATCATTAGTTTTGCATCCCTTACTGACAAAACCAGACTTAAATCTATACTTCCACATATGAAACTGAACATGGTTAAAACATGCATTCTGCTTGTAGCCGGCTTTACCATGGCAACGGCTCAGGCACAATCTACCGGAAATGATCCTGTATTATTCACTGTTGCAGGTCAGCCTGTAACGAAGGAGGAATTCCTGTATGTATACAAGAAAAACAACCCGGATAAACAAAACGATTACAGTCGCGAGAGTCTTCAGGAATATCTCGACTTGTACGTTAATTTCAAATTAAAGGTTACGGAAGCCCGTGCTGAAAAAATTGACACCACTGAAAAAGTGCGTGAAGAATTGCAAAAGTATGGCGACCAGTTAATCAAATCGAACTTTGATAAAGAAGTGTTGGATCAGGCGGCGCAGAAAATGTATGCCGACATGCAAACTGAACGCCTTGTTTATCATATTATGATTGCGGTTGATTTCAAAGCAACCGGCGTGGATACAATGGCTGCCATTACTAAATTAAAGCAGGCAAGAGAGCGACTCGCAAAAGGTGAATCATTTGCAAAAGTTGCTAAAGAAGTGAGCACAGATAAATCGAATCCGAATGACCCCGGTTTAATTGGCTGGTTTCTAAAGGGTCAGATTAATAATGAGGTTTTTGACAAAACGATTTTCAGCACACCTGTTGGAGGTTATTCTGATGTAATTAAAACCAGTATTGGTTACCATATTGTTTATGTGCCTAAATCGCGTCCTAATCAGGGCACGACCACCGTTGAGCATATTTTAATTCGCACACCAAAAGAGGCTAAACCGGAAGATATCAATAAGGCGAAGAAAAAGGCTGACAGCTTATATGCTGTAATCACAGCCGGTGGCGCCACATTTGAAGAAATCGCCACAAAATATTCTGACGATAAAACCTCTGCAGCAAAAGGCGGTTTACTGGATGCATTCGGAACCGGTAAAATGGTTTATACTTTCCAGGAAGCAGCTTACGCACTGAAAAATCCGAACGATATCAGTGCTCCGGTGCAATCTTCTTATGGCTGGCATATTATCAAATTGATTGAGCATAAGCCTTTAGCCAGCTTTGAGGAAATGAAAGCAGAATTAAAATCCAGCGTCGAAAAAAGCCCTGAATACAAAACAATTCGTACCGACTTTGTAAACAACGCAAAAGCACGCTATACGTTTACTGAATATCCGGATGCTAAAAAAGAATTGTTGGCAAAATTGGATTCAGCTTTTGTAAAAAGTACATGGAACATGCACCAGGCTGATGGTTTGAATAAAGTATTGTTTACCATCGGTAACAGAAATTATACCCAGACGGATATGGCTTCTTACCTCGAAATTAATCAGCGTGTTTACCGAGATAAGAGCATTGAAGAAAAATACAACAAACTGTATACACTGGCAGTTGAGCAAGTGGTGATTGAGTATGATTTAAGCGAACGCAACGTTGACTTCCGCAGATTGCTGCAGGAATACCGCGACGGATTGCCTCTGTTTGCCATGTTAGAGCGTAAAATTTGGAGTAGAGGTTCTACAGATTCTGTTGGTTTACGCAACTATTATGAGATGCATAAAACAGAATATATGTGGCAGGAACGTGTAGAGGCTACTACTTATATCTGTAAGGATACCAAAACAGCTAAAGCTGTTCGCAAAATGGCCGGTAAAAATGCCAGCGATAAAGAAATTATGTCCAAGTTCAATAAAGACAGTCTTGAATTGGTAACTGTAAAAACGGCTTTATATATGCCGGGACAAGACAGCAACGTAGATAACCTGAACAAAACGCCAGGTATAGGTGCTGATATTTTGAATGCAGATGGTTCTATCACTTTTGTGAAATTGAATAAGGTAATTCCTCCAACACCAAAATCATTGGATGAGGCACGCGGCTATGTGATTTCTGCTTATCAGGATCAGTTAGAAAAAGAATGGATTGAAGAGTTACATAAAAAATATACGGTAACGATCGACCAGAAGGTATTTAATTCAATGGTACATTAATACATTGATTCTAAGAAATGTTTCCATAGCGCTGTTATCGGCACTTTCGTTACTCTCCTGTAAGAATCCAAAGCCGGAGAAAAACGAAGAGCCGATAGCACGCGTATATGATACATTTTTATATGCATCTGATGTGGCGGCGCTGGTAGCAGAAGGTACCAAGCCGGAGGATAGTGCGGCGATAGTAGATGCCTTTATTGAAGGCTGGATCAGACAACAACTCATTTTGCGTGTTGCAGAGGATAATCTGCAAACCGCCATG